>Ga0307373_10010797_pt1 | contig 13374 bp, 20 predicted proteins | sample OX2MG_FD_202534 | JGI IMG/M metagenome (GOLD analysis project Ga0307373, IMG submission 202534) | Soil microbial communities from Risofladan, Vaasa, Finland - OX-2 | ecosystem: Environmental > Terrestrial > Soil > Coastal area > Acid sulfate soil | place: Finland: Risofladan, Vaasa | collected... | reverse complement strand
TGATGGGGGCGATGATCACCGAGCGCAGTTCGCAGCCGTCCATGGCCTCCAGATGCGCCGCCACCAACTGCAGCCTGCGCCCTGCCAGCGCCCGCTTGACCGCGCCCGTACCCGCCTCCAAGTGCAGGCGATGGCTCTCCCCCGGTCCCGCCGGCTGGGCGTGGAAGGCGAGCAGCCGCTCTCGGTCATAGAGCGCAACCGCGGGCGCCCCGGACTGGAGTGCGACGGCCGGCAGTACCCGCGCCGCGCTCTTGGGACTGAGGCCGGAACGCAGCTCGCGCAGACTTGAGGTGGCGAAGGCGAGCGTGCGCAGCGTGGCCTGCTCCTCGGGACTGCCGAAGCCCCGCTGGCGCCGGCGCAGAAGCGCAAAAATGACCACCGCCGCGGTGGCGGTGAGCAAGCCCTGGACCGCCACTAGGGCCAGCAGCATGGCGCCATGATCAGGCCTGGCCGGGGCGCGCGCAAGGGCCAGTCTCAAACCCAGATGTGGGTGGACGTGACATACCGCTGGGGAACTGATAGCAGCCGTTGGGCAGCCCTATTCCACCGCTCACGGAACCTGACTGGACAGCCCGCGACGGCGGACGCACGCTGCCCAGCACCTGCCGCTGCGCGTCCCACATGTGTCGGGCGGCGCAGACGTGGCGCGGATGCGGCCGACTTGAAGGAGGGAGAAGAGTTGATCGAGCAAACTAGGGAAGGCACCGGGGTGGCCACGCAGAGGCCGGTGGTGCCGGCGCTGGCGAACCCCGCGGCGCTGGGACTGGGGGGCTTCGCCCTCACCACGTTCGTTCTCAGCACGCACAACGCGGGCCTGGCACCGGATTTGACCTGGGTGGGACTCGCCTTCTTCTATGGGGGACTGGCCCAGTTCTGCGCCGGCATGTGGGAGTTTAAAGCTGGCAACACCTTTGGCGCCACCGCCTTCTCGACTTACGGTGGATTCTGGATGTCCCTGGCGACCTTCATCGTGCTGGTTCTGGCGGGCAAGGTGGCGGCCAAGGATCTGACCACCGACCTGGGCTGGTTCCTGCTTTCCTTCGCCATCTTCAACACCTACATGACGGTGTGGAGTCTACGCGTCAACATGTCAGTGTTTTTGGTCTTCATCTTCCTTGAAGTGACCGAGATTCTTCTCTTCCTCGGGTTCTTCTCGGCCAGCACCGGCCTGATCCAGCTCGGCGGCTGGTTCGGGATCATCACCGCGCTGGTCGCGTGGTACGCCTCGGCTGCGGTTGTCGCCAACAGCCTGCGCGCCACGCCGATCCTGCCGGTGGGCAAGCCAATCTGGTCCAATTAGGCGATAACAAACTAGCTCAGGAGCTGGCAATAAGAGGTATAGGCAGATGAGTCAGAGCCCGTCCGAGGGTCACGCGATAGAGACCATGCAGGTGGAGGAGCGGCGCTACGTCCCTTCACCTGAATTCAGCCGCCAGGCCAACGCCCAGCCCGAGATCTACGAGATCGGGTTCGAGGAGTTCTGGTCGCAACAGGCCGAGCGGATCTCATGGTTCCAGCCTTGGACCAAGCTCTACGAGTGGAACCCGCCCTACGCCAAGTGGTATCTGGGAGGAAAGCTCAACGTCTGCTACAACTGCGTCGACCGCCACGTCGAGTCCGGACTGGCCGACAAGGTTGCCTTCTTCTGGGAGGGAGAGCCCGAAGGTGATCGCCGTGCGATCACCTTCGGCGACCTTCAAAGGGAGGTCGTCCGGTTCGCCAACGGCCTAAAGAAGCTGGGCGTCGAAAAGGGCACCCACGTCGGCATCTACATGGGCATGGTGCCCGAGCTCGCGGTGGCAATGCTCGCCTGCGCTCGCCTGGGGGCCCCGTTCACGGTGGTATTCGGCGGGTTCAGCGGAGAGTCGCTCTCGGGGCGCCTCAACGACATGCAATGCAAGGTCTTGGTCACGCAGGACGAGGGTTGGCGGCGCGGCAACCGAGTGCCGCTGAAGCGCAACGCAGATGACGCGCTCGAGAACTCGCCCACGGTGACCAAGTGCGTCGTGGTCAAGCGCACCGGCGGCGAGGTGAACTTCGTGGCTGGCCGCGACGTATGGTCTGACCAGATGCTGGAGGGCACCAGCGACGATCCTGGATCCTGCCCATGCGAGCCCATGGATTCAGAGGACTTGCTCTATCTCCTCTACACCAGCGGGACCACGGCCAAGCCCAAGGGCATCATCCACACCACGGCCGGATATCTGACCGGCGTTTCCGCGACCCACCACTACATCTTCGATATCAAGCCCGACTCGGTGTTCTGGTGCGCGGCCGACATTGGATGGGTCACCGGCCACAGCTACATCGTGTTCGGTCCGCTCTCGAACGCCACCACCGGAATCGTCTATGAGGGCACGCCAGACTTTCCCGACAAAGACCGCTGGTGGCAGATCGTGGAACGTTATCGGCCCGACGTCCTCTACACCGCGCCGACCACGATCCGCACCCACATGAAGTGGGGTCCCGAGTACGCGCAGGGCTACGACCTGAGCTCGCTGCGACTTTTGGGCACCGTTGGTGAGCCGATCAATCCGGAGGCCTGGGTGTGGTACCGCGAGCACATCGGCCTCAACAAGACGCCGGTCGTCGACACCTGGTGGCAAACCGAGACCGGGATGATCATGATCACCCCACTGCCCGGGATTACGACGCTGAAGCCGGGGTCGGCCACCCGCCCCTTCCCCACCATCGACGCCGCGGTCTACAGCGAGCAGGGCGAGACGGTCCCGGCCGGCGGCGGTGGATACCTGGTGATTCGCAAGCCCTGGCCAGCCATGCTGCGTGGGATCTACGGCGATCCCGAGCGCTACGTCCAGACCTACTGGAGCCGGTTCAAGGACACCTACTTCGTCGGCGACGGAGCCCGGGTTGACGAGGACGGCGACTTCTGGCTGCTGGGGCGCGTCGATGACGTGATGAACGTCTCCGGTCACCGGATCTCGACAATTGAGGTGGAGAGCGCTGTGGTCAGCCATCCGCTGGTGGCCGAGTGCGCCGTCTGTGGGCGCAGCGACGCTCAGACGGGGCAGGCGATCGTCGCCTTCGTCACGCTTAAGGGTGGGCGCGAAGGCTCGCCAGAGATGCTGCGTGAGCTGCGCGAGCACGTCGGCAACGTGATCGGGAAGTTCGCTGCTCCGGCGAACATTGTCTTTACTCCCGAGTTGCCCAAGACGCGATCGGGAAAGATAATGCGCCGCCTACTCCAAGACGTCTCAGAACAGCGCCCGCTGGGCGACACCACCACTCTGGCCGATCCGGCGGTGGTCGACGAGATCGCTCGCCGGGGGAGAGCGGAGACAACGCACGAGGAGTAGGACCGCAGGAGTACGGCCTGATGCCCACCCCACCGAGCGCTGGCATTGGGGTTGGGTGTCAGGTCCGATCCAGGTCAAATGGAACCGTCTCGGAGCAGCTTGAGTCCTTAGTCGGAGGCTCAAAGTCCAAGTGCCTGGGGTTAATTGGACGTTAAAGGAGGGGTCGGTGGAGATGGTCGATCAGCGCGAGAAGATCGCGTCAGACTGTTTGGAGGCGGTTGGCGCGGCAATCGAGTTCTGCGAGAGCTGCTCCGACCAAGACTGGAACGCCATCACCTCAGAAGAAGGCTGGCCGGTGGCCGCCGTCATCCGCCATATCATCGAAGCCGGCCCGGTGCTGATCGGCTTCGCCCAGGAGATGGCGGCAGGGCGAGACGTCTCCAAGACGATGCCCGAGATCGACACCTGGAACGCGAGTCAGCTTCCGGAATGGTCGAAAACCACACGCGCCGAAGCAATCACGGGATTGCGCCAGGTGGGAGATCGGGCCGCGAATGCGGTTCGCAGCTACAGCGATGAACAACTGGCGGGTGAGCACACATTTGCCATCTATGGAGAAACTCGAACTACCGCCAGGATGGCTCAGGGCTTCGCGCTGCACGTGAACTCGCACTTGGAAAACGCCAGGGCGGCGACGACCTAGAATCTTCCGCCCTCGGGGCGCCGTACTCCGCGCGACGTCGTAGACGCTTTTACCAACTGTCGCTAAGACCACTGAGCGTGGCTCGGCGTCACCGAGCAGATGAGCAGCCCGTGACCCGCACCGTGGCGGGGCAGACGTGGCCAGCGCGCTGGCGCGGCGCGGCCCGGATGACCGAATCAAATGGTCTTAGCGCGTCTTTTGACCCAGAGGCGGCCTCAGCGCCCCGCCGAAGGTCGATGGTCCCGGGGTTTCAGCCTCCAGGGCCGCGGCTGGCGAACGCTGCGCGCGAGCGACTAGTCTTTGACCGTGATCGATTTCGAGCCGCTCCGTCGTAAACAGAGGACCATCCAGGAGATCGCCGAAGGGCTGGACGGTGAAAAGTTGGCCCGCTTGACCAACGAGATGTGCGACCTCCAGCTTGAGGCCATTGCCGACGCTGAAGATGCCGACGTGGTCTTCGTCCCCTATGACCCCGAGGCGAAGGACGTGGTCGCCGCGAGCGAAGGAGAGGTCGAACTCGCCTGGACGCTCGGCCATGTCGTGGTCCACGCTACCGCCTCTTCGGAGGAGTCGGCCGCTCTTGCGCTGACCCTGGCTCGGGGTCTTTCGGTTGAGGGGCGATCGCGCTACGAAGTTCCCTGGCAGGAGGCCACAACTGCCGCCTTTTGCCGGCATCGGATTGAGGAGAGCCGGCGCATGCGGCTCGCCATGCTGGCCGCCTGGCCCTCCTCCCCCCACCTCGATAACGTCTATCAGCCCTACGAGTCATGGCCCGCAATGAACGCAATCGGCCGCTTCATCACTGGGTTGTTCCACGACGACGACCATCTGCCGCAGCTGCGCAAGATCATGGTCCAGGCCCGCGCGCGCCGAAGTGGCGGCGCACCATCCGCCGAGGCCGGGGACGCATCGATTCCTGCTCGATGACTGTTTTCTCCTAGTCGGCGATCGGGCCAGTCCAACTAGGGGCCAGCAAACGTACGGCGGAGTGGCCAGACCCTCAGCCGAGGCCGCAGCGGCCCGGTCTTAACCCACCCAGACCACGTTGGACAAGCCAGCGCGGCGCGCGTGTGGGAGCTGCGCGAAACCCTATCTGCCTACGATGCGTCCTACGTTGCGCTGGCCGAGCAACTCGGTTGCCCGCTCCTCACGTGCGATGGCCGGATCAGCCGGGCACCCGGGGTCCGTTGCCCAATCACCGTGGTTCCCGGCTGATCTCCTGCCGGCTGGCGAACTGCCTCGGCGCCGAGCCAGGCTTGAAGGCGATGTGTAGCCGCCGCCCCGGTGCAGTGAAGGGGATGGCGGGGCGTCGTAGACGTCTTTCGAACTTTTCGGCGTTGACTTCAGCGGTCAGGCCTGACGGTTCGTGTGACTCCCGGAAAGTGCCTGGTGTTGAACGTTGCCAGGTCGTCTGAGCGCTCGAGGGCGGCTCCCGCGATTAGGGCGTCGCCTAACTGGACCCCGTGCGAGGGCGCAAATTTGGCCAGTTGCTCGCCCGCAATCTCGCCCGTCGAAGCCTCGATCGCGAGCGCGGTCAGGCTGCCGAAGAAGGCGGCGATCGCGGCGCGTTCCGACCCGCGCGAGCCCGCCCGAATCTCAGCCCGACTCACGGGCGAGTATCGCAAGGGCACCCCCGCCGCACGGCGGGCGCGAAGCCATGCGATCGTTGCCGGATTGCCCCGAAGGACCTCGATTATCACGTCGGAGTCGAGAATCAAGGGCTCGGAGCCCCGCGTCGGTCTTGACGCACCTTCCGGACATACTCATCGGTCGAGCCGATATCCCCCCGGTCCGCCCAGATGCCCGCGACGCCGGCCAGGGCACGCTCGAAGTCGTCCACCTCGCCAACTCGCGCCAGCTTCTCATCGATCGCGTCTCGGATGATTTCCGAGACCGACTTGGCAGAGGTCTTGGCAGCGGCCCGGAGCTGAGCAACCTGTCCGTCATCAAGGTAGATCTGAGTGCGGCGCATGATGTATGTATCATACACCACCGAGAAGCGCCGTCCTCCTGGCGGCCATGCGTTCTGCGCCTGCTCGATGAGGCCGATCACACGAGCAGCGACGCGATTGCGGTGGGTGGAGAGAACCGGCACCTCCTTCGTGCCAAGGGCTACCACCAGTTCGTCGGGATCGGCACCAACCCGGCGCACTCGGGGGGCAGGCCAGGAGCGGTTGGGCATCGTCGACGCCTTTCAAGAGCTGGACTCCGAGCGGGCGGCGGCGATGCCGTGCGGTACGACGGCGCTGGGTCCGCTTCTCCAGGTAGGTGAAGCTCCCGTCGGCGTTCTAGGTCAGGGTGGCCATCACCATCCGGGGGCGGAGCAGGTCCCGCTTACCTGCGTGAAGGGGATCTGGCTTCCGTTGCCCAAGACCACGGTCGCGGTGCCCGCGCTGGAGTTCACGACCAGGTGCGTGCCGTAGCTGAGGGTCCACTCATCCCCCACCGCTGCTGGTCAGGCTAGAGCCGATCCGCCGCCGAGCGCCACGCCCTGAAGGAACCGTGTTGCACGCGCCCTAACTAGATCTCGCACGTCCTTCCGGAGGTCCTCGCTGGCAGCGGCGGCCAGAAGTCGCTCGGCAAGGTCGCTGCTCACACGCTCTGAACGTCTACGGTCGTGGTGCCAGCGCTCAGCTTCAGCGACCAGATCATCACGCTTCACCGCCGCCAGGGATGACACGCCGTTGGCGGTCATGGCCAGCTCCGCGCGGAGGTTCTGCCAGAGCAGGGTCGGAACGGTGTCGTAGACCGGCGCCAGCGTGATCCGCCCTGGCGCTGGATGGAGAAGGGAGACGTTGCGGCCGTGGGCGTCGGCGTTGCCGATGGTCGCGTTGAAGGTGGTGAGCGAGAGAAGCTGGTCTAGATCAGCGGCAGGGGTGGCCGAATGCCTGTCGAGCAGGCCGGCGATCTCGACCAGGCGCGGCCCGCCCGCCCGCTCATACCTGCCCCGACCCTGGTCCGCATCCGGATTGCGCGCGAGGGCCTGGCAGGCGTCCTCCTGATGGATGCGGCTGACGCTGCCGTCCTCCTCCTGGCGCCGGTCGAAGCGCGAGACGATCAGGCAAGGGATGTTGGCGATCGTCTCGACCACGATGTCCACGGTGGTCAGCCCTACGGCGCGTGCAAGCCTGAGGCAGCTCGCCTCGGCTTCGATCAGCCCCGGGTATCTGCGATCTTCGATCTTCAGGATGTGGGTCGATGGAAGACCGCTGACCGGCCTGGCCCAGAGACCGTCCTCCAGCTTCACGAGCAGCAGCTTGTCCTGAAGACCCGCGATCGACAGCTCGCTGTCGTCGTAGATCGCCAGCGGTCGATCGGGAAGCGCGAGCACCTCTGCCTCCAGGCCCTCGGCGGTATATGGCACGAAGCGTCCCGCGCGCGGCGCCGGGGCCTCGGCTGAAATCACGGCTGCGCCCGCCACGTCACGGCCCAGGCGACCGAGCAGCGCGCGTACGTCGGTCACCGACACGCCCATGGACCCCGCGACCGCAAGCCGATGGCCGCCCTCGGGCAGCAGGCCCGCTGCGAACACGCTCGCGTCCTGGCGCTTGCGCATCAGCGGCAGCGAGCACGACAGGAGCGGAATGTTCGCGGGCCACGTCTCCAGCGCCTCGTCGGTGTACGCGCACTGGATGATCCACGGCCTGGGCGCTGTGAACTGAGCGATCCGGCGGCCGTACAGCCAGACGCCGAGCGGCTCAGGGCGTGGCATCGTCCTCGTCCAGGGAGACGGTCAGGTGCCCCCCCGCCCGCCGAAGCGCCCTCAGCATGTGCTCGAGCACACTGGAGGATCGCCCCGACTCAATCTGCGCGAGGTACACCCGGGAGATACCGGCCTGCTGCGCGAATTCCTCCTGCGTGAGACCCCTCTCATGGCGGATCTCAGCGATCGCTCGGCCCATATCATCTCCAGAACGGATAGCCCATCGCCGAGCAGGTCGGCCGCCAGTCAGTTGTGACATTATCGTCACATTGTACCCGATAGCCGAGTTGTGACAACACTGTCACGACCGCGCCATATCCGGCGTTGTTACGAATATGTAGCAACTCGGCGCGCCGCCGGGGAGCCATCCGGCTGCCATCTGTCGAATAATGTGCACCCGCTGGGTTTGGCGGGGCATCGTAGATGTCTCTCGAACTTTCGCCTCGGTGAGCGAGCAGGGACCGCGGGTTATCGCTCGGCCGGGCAGGCCATAACTTCGGCCATGGCGCGGCAAAACTCGCGCCAACGTGCCGGTCCAACCCGGCCTGCACGCCGCAACAACCTGTTGGCCGGAATGAGCTGGATGTTGTCGAGGTTGGCCACGCACCCGGGCTTGAGCCCTTCGGCTTTGCCCAGGGCGACCTCGGTTTGGAGATCACGAACCGTGGTCGTGACCGGCGCGACGAGAATTCGCGTGAGCTGCGACGCCACCCGGCGCCGTGTCAGGACGACCACCGGCTGCACCTTGTCGAGATCGGCCCACCACACGTCACCGTGGCCCAGCGCCTCGCGACCGGGTGGCGGCTGGCTGAGAGGGGTCATGCCGATTTGCGTCTCCGCTCCAGAGCCAGCTGAGCTACCTCGGACGGGATATCCCCGTCGTACGGCAGGTCCGGTCCGGGGGGAGCCTCCCAAGCCAGGTCAGGGTCATCCTCATAGGGATGGGCGGTCAGGGCAGCGAGCTCCCGCTCCTGTTCGAGACGCTCGATCAGCGCTGCCAGCGCGCGATCGAGGAGGCTGCTATCGGAGCCTGGCAAGAGCAGTCGCGCCCGATCCAAGGCTCCGGCATCGACAGTGGTTGATACTCGGGCTCGACCCATGCCACGAATTATGCCACGGTCGGAGTGCGCCGCTCCAATCGAACTGCCTGCGGGCGCCGCGGCCCGTGATGCCGGCGTGGCGGGGCATCGTAGACGTCTGTCGAACGTCGCCAGCCTGACCGATTGTAGTATCATTTGTGGACACATGATCCAAATCGGTGTCCGGCAGTTGAGAGAAGGTTTGTCGGGGGCGCTACGCCGAGTGCGTGCCGGAGAGACGCTGGAGGTCACGGATCACGGTCGCCCAGTCGCTCGGCTTGTGCCTGTGACCGCAGCCGCAGCGGGACTCGAGGATTTGGTCGCTGCGGGCACGCTGATCCCGGCGCAGGACCGCAGGCCCCTTCCTGAGCCTGTCGACCTGCCCTCCAGTATGAGTAGCGAGGAAGCCGTCGCCATTCTTCGCGGTGGTTGAGCGCCCCAGGGTCGTCTACCTCGACAGCTCGGCGATAGTGAAGTTGGTGGTCCGTGAGGCCGAGACGGGGGCGCTACGGACGTTCCTTGGATCTGCGGAACTGATCTCCAGCGTGGTGGCGACGGTCGAAGTCCCCAGAGCCGCATATCTCAAGACTGGAGATCCGGCGACCATTGGGCAAGCAGAGCAGGTATTGGCTCGGTTCTTCCTGGTCAACCTTGACGGCGGAATCCGAAGCCTGGCCGCCCGAGTCCAGCCTGCTGGACTGCCGACTCTCAATGCCATACATCTGGCCGCCGCGCTACAGGTCGGTTCGCGGATTGAAGCCGCAGTTATCTACGACCAGCGACTCGCGGACGCCGTACGCAACGCCAACGTGGTCGTCCACGCCCCAAGCTAGCAACCGGGCCCGTCTCGAAGGCGATGGCTGGGCATCGTAGACGTCTTTCGAGCTCTGGGTGAGGTCCGCCTTCAGGCCCCGGGGCTCAACACCGGAAGACCGAGTTCGCCGGCGGTCCGAAGCAGGCGCTGGTCGTAGCTGACGAAGGCCTGCAAATCCGCACCGACGCTCACAGCGGTGGCGATATGGATGGCGTCGAGCGTGCGCAAGTCCGGCTCGGCCAGCGCCGCGGCTGCGGCGCGTACCGGTGCGTCAATCTCCAATCGGTAAAGGCGAGCAAGGGTTGCCGACACGGCAGGCAATGCCTCCGGCGCGACCCGTCGGATCGCCCGAGTGACCTCAACCTCGGCCAAGGACGAGCAGATCAACGGGATGCCGGGGCGCTGGTTGAGCCATCCCACGAGCTCCCGGGTCGCCGCCTCCAAGCGAACCAGCTTGACCAGGGCGGCCGAGTCGAGGTAAATCACCAGCGCTCCTTAAGACGGGCTTCGGCCACTTCGTCTGAGGCCGAACGTGCGGTATCACCAGCCGCCACCGGTATCGGGATCGTCCCCCTTGCCTCGGGAGGTAGAGCTCGGCCTTCTTGCACTAAGCGACCAAGCAGACCCGGGGTGTCGGTAATCGGCACAACTCGGGCGACGGGCGTACCGCGATCTGTGACCTCGATCACCTCTCCATTGCGGACCCGATCGATCACCCTCGACGCATGTTGGTTCAATTCCCGGATGCCAATTTGCTTCACCCCGCCATTGTAGGACACCACCTCCTACATTTGAATTAGCGGAGGGAGAGGTGGCGGAGAGGGTGGTGTGAGAATTCAGGAGATAGTCCTCAGATGTCGCAAGACATAGTGCTCACCAACAAGCCGAAGGTGTTCACGTGCCGGATCTGGGGCGCCACCTCGTCGACTCAGCGGTGACCGAGATCCAGCGAGCCGAGGCCGCGGACAGCCTGTACGGGCAGCTCCTGGAGACTGCTCCTGCCCGCATCCGGGACGCCCGACCGCGCTACGTCGATGCCGATCCCTATACCAAGCGACTGCTCAACCACAACATGCTCGAGAGGATCGAGGTCAAGGACGGCCAACTCGTGTCCGTGGAGCTGAAACGGCCCGTCAACGGCCTTTTCCTATTGGCCGGTTCAAATAAGGGCAGCTTGGCCGGGGGGACGGGACACTTTTCGATCACGCCCCAGCCCCAGCATCATGAAGGCGAGTGCGATGATGACCACACTCTCGATCGCGGTCTCGGCGCGGTGGCTGAACTCGATGAATGTGGATACGGTGAAGTCCGGGATGAGCCGCCCGTTACAGAGCGGTCAGTCTCGGCCGCAGCCCTGGGCCGACCCCGTCGAGGTCACGGTCGCTCCCATGACAAGCACGAGCAGCATCCCGAACGCGGCGGTGATGCCGAGGCCCACGGTCAGCCGCGCCAAGCGCGCTCGGTCGAAGGCTCTACGCGCCGCCAGCGCTGACCACCATGTCGGTGATGAATCCGGCCGCGAGCCCGATCAGCACTCCCGCATAAAGGAGATTCTTGCGCCCCGCCTTTTGGGCGACGCCGAGGAGCTGGATTACTACGTAGAGGATGGAACCCGCGGCCAACGTCAAGAAAAGCATGCTGACGATGTCGGAGGTGAACTGGCGGCCGATTGCCGTGCCTAGAAACGTCGGCCCGCCTCCGATCAATCCCATCAGAGCGAGGAAGCTCCACGAGGGCCGCTCGCCCTCCGCCGCGAGCGGGGCGACAATACCGAAACCCTCGGTCGCATTGTGTAGGGCGAATCCGATCACGAGCAGGGTGGCGAGGCTGATCGCACCGGTGGCCGCGCTTCCACCGATCGCGAGGCCCTCTCCGAAGTTATGGAGTCCGATGCCGACCGCGATGAGCAGCGCAAGCCGGCGTGCGGCCGACCAGGAGGCGATCCCAACCTTGCGGGCGGCAAGCTCACCGCCGCTCGCGGCGCCCGGCCCATAGGTCGCGGTCAGACCACGCCCTCGCCCGGCGAGCCAGCGCTCGTAGAGAACAAGGCTCATGAGGCCGATCGTCAGACCTGATAGGAAGAGCGCGGCGTAACCAAGGACAGGTGCGACTCCGCCCCTGTGATCGTGGTAGGCGCCGAGTGCACCGTCGAGCGGCTGGTAGGCGTGCGTGAGGACATCCCAGATGAGGAACAGAAGAATGCCAATCGCCAAGGCGTTGAGGAACTGGCGAAGGCCCGGGCGCGGGCTCCGGAGCCGGCCGAGGGGCAGGCCAAGCAGGATCGTCACGCCGGCGATGAAGCCGAGGATCAGCGTCTGGGCTTCACTCAAGCGATCGATTCCTCCACCCGTTCGATATCGAGTTAGCGTCTACTAACCCGGCGATTAGCCTACCGCGGGTCGCGGACCAACAGCGCTGTAAAAGTGAAACGACGTAGTCTCCTGCGGTAGGTCTGTAAGCCACCACTGGAGGACTACGCCTTGACGAAGAGATTAGCGCCCAGCGCCGCCTTGGAGACGGCCATCGAAGAGTTGTTGAGCCAGGGGTTGGGGGACGCAGAGCAGCTGGCCGAGGTGGGCCGGCTGGGAGCCCGGCTGGTGCTCCAGCGAGCGCTGGAGGATGAGGTGGCCGAGTTCTTGGGGCGTGCCCGCTACGAGCGCTCAGCCCAGGCTCTGGGGTCTCGCAACGGGGTCCGGCCGCGGCGGGTGCAGACGGCTGAAGGCGAGCTTGAGCTCCAGATGCCGCAGCTGCGCGACACCGCCGACAGGTTCGTGAGCCAGGTCCTGCCTCAAGTCCGGAGCGTGATCAGGACCCGGCCCTTGGAGGCGCTCGTCATTGGTGCCTACGTGCGCGGGCTGTCGGAACGCGACATCGAGAGCCTGATTCAGGAGGCGGGGCTCGCCATCCGCTGATTCCTGCTGCAGGCGATGGCGGGGTGTCGTGGACACTTTTCGAACTTGGCAGGCCAGACATACTCTGGCACGCTCATAAGACTCTGGTAATATTAGTCTTAGATGTCAAATAACAACTTATCTGTCACAACCCGTTTAGGTGCTGGGGGCCGCCTGGTGATTCCAGCCAGTTTCCGCAGACGGTACGGGCTGCGCGCCGGGTCCAGCGTGACCCTCACCGAGAACGCAGAAGGAGATCTCGTTGTGACCACCCCGGAAGCAGTGCTCCACAAACTGCAGGCTCTCGTCCGAAGACACGTCCCAGAGGGCGTCAGCCTGGTCGACGAACTCCTCGCCGAACGCCGAGCCGAGGCCACGCGTGAGCAGTGAGGGGAGGGGCGCGGTGCTCGATGCGTCGGCACTATTAGCATTGATCAACAGCGAGCCGGGAGCCGAGCGCGTCGCCCAGGCCTTGCCAGACGCGTGCATCAGCGCTGTGAACTTGTCCGAGGTGGCTGGCAAACTCGTCGACAAGGGCGTTTCTGAGGCCGATGTGGACAGCCACCTGGGCGGGCTGGAGATCGATGTCATCGAGTTCGACCGAACGGCTGCGCTGGCGGCTGCCAGGCTGCGTCGCGTGGTGCCCCGAAGCCTGAGTCTGGGTGATCGCGCTTGCCTCGCCCTCGGTTTATCGACCGGCGCGGTGGTGTTGACCGCCGACAGCCAATGGAAGGCGGTCGGTCTTAAAGGAGTCGCGATCGTCACGATCCGCTGAGGTCGGGACGGTCAAGCGACCCCTTGAAGGCGATGGCGGAGAGGGTGGGATTCGAACCCACGATAGGGTTGCCCCTATAACGGTTTTCGAGACCGTCCCACCGACTTTGAACTCAGATCGGCCGAAAAACAACGAAAAACCACCGGTCCCAA
>Ga0307373_10010796_pt1 | contig 13375 bp, 7 predicted proteins | sample OX2MG_FD_202534 | JGI IMG/M metagenome (GOLD analysis project Ga0307373, IMG submission 202534) | Soil microbial communities from Risofladan, Vaasa, Finland - OX-2 | ecosystem: Environmental > Terrestrial > Soil > Coastal area > Acid sulfate soil | place: Finland: Risofladan, Vaasa | collected... | reverse complement strand
GGCGCACCGGTGGCCCTGTACACCGTGACCGGCGGCGGCCACACCTGGCCGGGCGGGGTGCAGTACCTGCCGAAGATCCTCATCGGGGCGACCAGCAGGCAGTTCGACGCCAGCGAGGTGATCTGGACGTTCTTCTCGGGGCTGGGCTGACCGGCTGCCCGGGCGTGTCAGGCCGCCGCGGCGCCGGCGCCGCCGCGGCCGGGGATGAGCAGGTCAGCCTCGGTCCTGTGCATGCGGCTCCCAGGGGTCCAAACGGATTGCCCCGACATCATGCGGGCAGCAATGGCGGCACGTCCACCCGGATGGGCGCTGGCGGGCTGGTGTGACCGGCATAGGCAACGGTGGGTGCCTTTGCCCGCTGGTATCTGATTGTGTGCCGCCGGACGCGGTCGGTGATGCGCTATACAGGGATCAGCACGAGGGAGCGACATGCGGCCACACGACGGATCCATGCCGGGCAGGGGAATGGCGCGGCAGCGCCTCGACCGTGTCCGTGCCGCGGTCCGGGCAGCCCCGCTTCCCGTCAAGACAGTCCTGGTCCTTGCTTTGCTCGCGGCCGCCGTCGTCGCCTCGGCGCTGCCTGCCCGGGTGGGCGATTTCCTCCTGCTATTGGCGCTGTGTTATGGGCCGGTCGCGGTCTGGCGCAAGAGGCGGTCCCTTTTCGCCTCGCTCGGTGTAGCGGCCTGGGGGCTGGCCGTCATCCTTTTCGTGGCCGCGCTGACGCCGCCGGTCACCATCGCGCTCGTCCCGCTGCTGCTGCTCCCGTTCGCGGTGGTGATGGCGGCGCACGCGCCGGTGCTGGCCCGCAGCCGGGTGCCCTGCCGGACGGTCGCGTGGACCTTGCTGTGGGCGGTGCCGGCCGCCATGCTCGCCTGGCGGTTCGCCTCCGGGCAGCCCGTCATCAGCTATGTCACCGGCTGGCTGCTCGCCCTGGTGGTGCTCGGCTGGCGGCTGGCGCGGACCTGGCAGGACGCCCGCGCCTACAGCCGCCAGCAGGCCAGGAGCCTGTCGGCGCCGTACGGCGACCCGGCCGGCCGGGGTGGCGTGGCCAGCGGCACCGGGCGGGCCGGCCACCCGCCGGGCACGGTCCGGGTGGTCCGGGAGGCCGAAGGCGCGCGGGCGCAGCAGGGCGGCACCGGCGTGCGGGAGCGGCCAGCCGCCGAGCGGGGCCTGCCGGCGATCAGCGTCGAGGACGCGATGGCCGAGCTCGACGCGATGATCGGCCTGGCCGGGGTCAAGGACCAGATCCGCCAGCTCACCGCGTCGGCGGAGGCCGCGTTCCGGCGGGCGCGGGCCGGTTACCAGACCGGCAAGCCCATGCAGCATCTGGTGTTCCTGGGCCCGCCGGGCACCGGCAAGACCTCCGTCGCCCGCATCATCGCCAAGATCTACTACGCGTTCGGGCTGCTCGAAACGCCGTTGGTGGTGGAGGCGCAGCGGGCCGACCTGGTGGGTGAGTACCTGGGCGCCACCGCGATCAAGACCAACGAGCTGGTCGACTCGGCGCTGGGCGGGGTGCTGTTCATCGACGAGGCCTACAGCCTGGTCAACGACGGCGAGGGGCACAGCGACAGGTTCGGCAACGAGGCGGTCCAGGCACTGCTCAAGCGGGCCGAGGACGACCGGGACCAGCTCATCGTCATCCTGGCCGGCTACGACCGGCAGATGGAGGACTTCCTGGCCAGCAACCCGGGGCTGAACTCCAGGTTCGCGATGAGGATCAAGTTCGGCGGGTATTCGCCGGCCGAGCTGAACGCGCTGGCGCAGGCGGCGCTGGCGCAGCGGGGCGAGTCACTGGCCGAGGGCGCCGGGGCGGAGCTGGCCCGGATGATGGAAGAGGTCGGCCGCCGCCGGCTCGCCGACGATCTCGGCAACGGCCGGTTCGTGCGGAGCCTGCTGGAGAAGGCGGGGCAGGCACGGGACGTCCGGGTGATGGCCGGCGGGGCCGAGCCGGCCGCCGCCGAGCTGCTGACACTCGAAGCAGCCGACCTGGAGCGGGCGTTCACCGAGCTGACGTCCCGGTTCCGCGGTTACGCACAGGCGCCGACCCTGGAGAGCGCGCTCGCCGAGCTGGACGAGCTGATCGGCCTGGAGCCGGTCAAACGGCAGGTGCACGAGATCGCGGCGCAGCTGCGGGTGGCGCGGCTGCGGGACCGGCAGGGCCTGGCCAGCCAGCCGCCTGCCCGGCATTTCGTCTTCACCGGGCCGCCGGGCACCGGGAAGACCACGGTGGCGCGGATCCTGGGCCGGATCTTCGCCGCACTCGGCCTGCTGGTCCGGCCGGAGGTGATTGAGGCGCACCGGGCCGACCTGGTCGGCGAGCACCTGGGCTCGACCGCGATCAAGACCGGCAAGCTGGTCGACTCCGCACTGGGCGGGGTGCTGTTCGTCGACGAGGCCTACTCGCTGTACAACCCGGGGTACGCGGGCGGCGACGCCTATGGCGCGGAGGCGGTGGCGACCCTGCTCAAGCGGGCCGAAGACGACCGTGACCGGCTGGTGATCGTGCTGGCCGGCTACACCGCGGACATGGAACGCTTCCTGCGCAGCAACCCCGGGCTCTCGTCCCGGTTCGGCGTCCGGATCGCCTTCCCCAGCTACAGCCCGGCCGAGCTGGCAAAGATCGCCGAGGTGATCGCCGAGCAGGCGGGAGACTCGTTCGACCCGGACGCGCTGCCCGTGCTGGAGGACATCTTCGGCCGGGCATGCGAGCAGGGGCAGATCGACGAGCTGGGCAACGGCAGGTTCGCGCGCTCCCTGTTCGAGCGCGCGTGCGCCGCCAGGGACCTGCGGGTGGCCGAGCTCGGCGAGCACGCCAGTGCGGCGGACCTGACCACCGTCACCGCGGCTGACCTGGGCGCGGCGGTCGCGGAGCTGGCAAAGGCGGTCGCGGAGCCGGCAAAGGCGGTCGCGGAGCCGGCAAAGGAGCCAGGACCGCGCTAGCGCGCGGGCCCGCCCGGGCCGGGCTGGCGCGGCGCGGTGTGGCCCGGTCCGGCCTGGCCTGGCGGTCAGGGGAGGTTGGCGAGTTCGGCGGCGAGCCGCGCGGTGTCGCCGCCGGCGTCCCTGATCACGTACATGAGCGTGTGCTGCACCGCGTGCCGGTGCTCGCCCCGGTCCAGCAGCCGCTGCGCCGCCTCCCACAGCTCGGGCGGGTCGCCGCGCCACAGCCGGTCGCTGAGCACCAGGTGCCGGCTGATGTGCTGCTCGTTCGTGGGGCGCGCGTGCGCGTCGTCGTGGTCGGCGGCCAGCAGCGTGCGCCGCTCCTCTGGCCTGGCCGGGTCGAGTGTGGACAGATCGATCCCGTCGTAGACCCCCTGCAGCAGCGGGAAGGCGAACGCCCGCCGTGGCAGCGCCTCCAGGTCGGCGTCCGGCAGCAGCCTGGCCACCAGCTGCGCATCCAGGCCGAACGTGGTCGGGTCGTGGTACACCCGGGCGAACGTCCCCATCGCGTTGAACACCGCGTCGAGGGTCTCCTCGATCGCTTCGGCCGGCAGCTCACGGCGCCGGCCGGCCCAGCGCACCCAGGCAGCGAGCACATGCGGCATGGCGTGCTGCTCGGCCGGGAGCAGCATGATCTTGCGGGGCAGCCAGTCGAGCAGGAAGGTTTCCGCCTTGGCCGGGCTCATCCGCAGCGGCCGGCCGAAGTCCTGCTCGCAGCCGTAGGCGATGATGTGGTCCGCGCAGCGGCTGGCCGCCTTGCGATCGGAGAGGTCCTCGGCGTCATCGGAGGCGAGGAACTCCACCACCAGCATCGCGCGGCGGTCGTCACTCCAGGCCTTGCGCCGGGCGGCCGCGCTGATCCACCCGGACGTGTCGTCGTGGCTGGCCAGGGCGGTGGCAGGACCGCCGAACGGGGCGATGGCCGGGTCGGCGACCGGGTCTTTCGGCGACAGGGTGCGGACCCGCGCCCGGATGAAGGCGTGGTAGGCGGGGAAGGACTTGCTGACCGGCGGGTCCGTCGCGGTGTCGGTGGCGGTCAGCGCGGCTTCCAGCAGCCGCCTGGCCTGGGCCGGCGTGACCGGCCGGAACCCGCCCCGGGCGGCCCGGGCCGGCTGGGCGCCGCTGGCTTGCCTGGGCGCGGTGTCCCCGGGCGGCTGGCAGCGTTCGAGCAGCGTGCTGACCTTGGACGTCACCCAGCCATCGCGCAGGATGCCGCCGGCGTTGTAGTCCACCACCATGACCAGGGCGTGTGGGTCGGTCCCGGCGTAGCTGAACAGGCAGACCGCCTCGTCCTGGTCACCGAAGAGGTCGGAGTTCAGGTAGCAGTCCGTCGCCGCCACCGCCCCGACGTGCTCGGACCAGGCGGGCCGCGCCACCCCGCGCTCGATCAGCGCCAGCCCCGCCTGCTCGGCCTGGACTGCCTGCCGGGGTGTGCCCAGGCAGGCGATGCCGGACAGGAGCGCGAGCGCGGCCGGGCTCGCGTGCTGGGCCGCGTACTCCACCAGGCCCTCGCCGATCAGCTCTTCCAGGTCCGCGGCGCCGTGCGAGGACGAGCGCGGCGCGCGCTGCCCCCACCAGGTGCCGAGCATCTCGCTGACCATGAGCTCGGCGTCGAGCGGGCTGCGCAGGGCCAGGAGCTCGCGCGAGGCGCGCAGCATTTCCGCGAACAGCGCATTAGGGGGTGGCGCAGGAGACCGCGGCGCCCGGGGGACCCGGTGATGACCAGGGCGGCCCGCGCTCGAGGGGGGATTCCTGCGTCGGCCCTGCGAACTCACAGGCACAGTTTCCCAGATCTGCGGCGCAGCGTGCGCGTTACGTGTGATCCCCGGGTGATTTTACCCAGGCAGTCAGGGGTGGCCCGGGTAAAGACCGGCGCGGGCGTGCCGATGGCGAGGGCCGGCATCGCTGATCTGGCTTAGGATGTGGGAAACCTCAGGCACGGTCACCGCGCCGATTGCGGCGGCCGGCCCGGGGGGTGCGCGCGTCGGCGTGGTGGCGCGCCGACGGCTCCCCGTTACCGCGTTGTTGGCGCTAGCCTGCTTGTGGCCGCAGTGAGCAGGAAGGAGCCCGTGGATGGCAGGCTCACGTACGGGCCGGATATCCGCCCCGCGAGCCGTTCCGTGGGCTCCGCCATGGGTCCTGCGGCGGGCGGCCCGGTGAGTGCGGACCCTGTGAGCACCGGCCCCGTGAGCGCAGACGCCTCCGTGCCGCAGCCGCGGGTGGCCGGCCTGGACGTCTCGGACTCGGCGCTGCTGGCGACGCTGCTGCGGGAGGCGCCGATCGGCTTCGCCTTCTTCGGGACCGACCTGCGCTTCCGGCGGATCAACCGGAGCCTGGCCCGGCTGCACGGCCGCAACGGGTCCGACCACCTCGGCCTGCTGCCCTCCCAGGTCTGGCCGGATTCGCTCGCCTCCCGGGCCGAGGCTGCGATCCGTCATGTCCTTGCCGACGACCAGCCGCTGTTCGAGTCCGACCAGCGCATCGGCGGGACGCCGGCTGCCAGCGGGCCGGCGCCCGTGGCGGCTGGCCCGCCCGCGGAGCCGGCGGGCCAGGCACGGCACTGGGCGTTCTCCTGGTTCCCCTCGCACGACCCGGAAGGGGACATCTCCGGGGTCGCGCTGATCGCCGTCGACGTCACCGAGCGGCGCAACGCGGAGGAGGCGGTCCGCCGCAGCGAGGAGCGCTACCGCTCGCTGGTGCAGGCGGGCGCGCAGGTGGTCTGGGTGACCACACCGACCGGCCAGATCGCTGAGGACTCACCGGAATGGCGCTGGATCACCGGCCAGAGCCTGGAGGAGTACCTGGGCAACGGCTGGCTCGACGCCGTCCATCCCGAGGACCGGGAGCGGGTCGAGCGGGACTGGCGGGACTGCGTCCAGGCCGGCAAGGTGTTCGACAACCGCTACCGGGTACGCACCAAGACCGGCTCCTACCGGCATTACGACGTGCGGGCCGTGCCGATCGAGCGGGACGGCAAGATCATCGAGTGGGTGGGCGCCAGCACGGACGTGACCGCCCAGCGCGAAGCCGAGGAGATGCGGGGCCGGCTGACCGAGCAGCTGTCCGCTGCGGCGCTGCGCACGGCCCGGCTCCAGCAGGCCACCTCCATGCTGGCCGAGGCGCTGACGGTGGAGCAGGTGGTGGAGGTCATCACCGAGGTCGGCCGGTCGGCCATCGGCGCCGACCGCAGCGCGGTCGCCCTGCTGGACCCCGAGCGGCTGCGGGTGCGCACCATCAACCCGACCGGGCTGCCGGACGGGCCGGGCGCGCCGGCCGGCGATATCCCGCTGGATGTGCCCAGCGTCATCACGCTGGCCATCACCACCCGCCGGCCGCTGCTGATCGAGAACTCCGAGGCGCTGCGCCGGGTGTTCGACGGCCTGGCGAACCTGGAGCTGTTCCTCGCACACACCGACGAGCGGGCCTGGGTCGGGATGCCGTTGCTGGCCGCAGGCGCGGCGCTGGGAGCGCTTCGGTTCTCCTTCACCCGCCCGCGGAAGATCACCGACGAGGAGCGGGTGTTCCTGGAGGCGCTGGCAGGCCAGTGTGCGCTGGCCGTGGAGCGTGCCTCGATGTTCGAGCGCGAGCACACCACAGCCGAGACCTTGCAGCGCAGCCTGCTGCCGGACCGGCTGCCCAGTGTGCCGGGAATCATCCTGGATGCGAGGTATCTGCCGGTCACCCGGAACATGGAGATCGGCGGGGACTGGTACGACGCCTTCCGGCTGCCCGACGGCCGGCTGGCGGTCGCGGCCGGGGACGTCATGGGCAAGGGCCTGTCCGCGGCGGCCGGCATGGGCCGGGTCCGCAACGCGCTGCGGGCGCTGGCGCTGACCGATCCGCGGCCCGCGGCCGTGCTGGCGGGCCTGGACCGCCTGTTCACCGCCACCGAGCTGGACGAGCAGGTGACCACGGTGGCCTACCTGGTCTTCGACCCGGTGTCCGGCGAGGGCCTGGCGGGCAACGCGGGTCATCCGCCGCCGCTGCTGATGTCCCGGGACGCACCGCCCCGGCTCGACCTCGGTGAGGCTGGCACGCCGCTGGGCTGGGCCAGTCCCCGCCAGCAGTACGTGTTCCGCCTGCCACCTGGCAACACGGCCGTGCTCTACTCCGACGGGCTGGTCGAGAACCGGCGCCGGGGCCTGGACGCCGGGCTCGATGAGCTGGTGGCGGTGGCCGCGCAGGCCTCGCCGGGCGTGGCGGAGGATCCGGCAAGATTGCTCGGATTCCTGATTGACCGGATGCTGACCGGTTATGAACAAGACGACGACGTGACCGTGCTGGTGCTGCACGTGCCGCGGCGGGACGGGGGAGCGCCTGCCAGCGATGGGGGCACCGGTGGCGCCGCGGGGAGAAGCAGATAGCGAATGACAGCGTCAGTATGGAGGAAGATGACCCGGAATGGCGCCGCCAGGCCCAGCCGCCCGGGGATGACAGGGCCTGTGGGCCCGCAGTCGGTACGAGATACCCGTCAACTCCGCCTAAGGTGGTTGGCGGGAGGAAGGCGAGGCGCGGCAGCGGTGTCCTGCGGCGTTTGCCGGCAGTCCCGGATGGTCCTAGCACCGGGGTGCATGCAGTAGGGTCCATTGCCCGCTCACGTACGCAGGAGAGGTGTCTGTGTCGCCTGCCAGGTCGGAGAGCCAGATGTCGGTCGCGGCTTGGCGGGCCGCCGTCCAGCAAAGGAAGGGGTGACCGCGGTGGCAAGCGCTGCAGGCTCCGCAGCGCGGAGGCAGCCCAGCCAGCAGGGCCAGGACCGCCGGGCGTCAGCGCACCAGGGTCCCGGGCGGTCCGGATCGGATGAGTCCTCCCGGTCCCGGGCGGACACTCCGGTTGCTCTGGTGGATCCCGACCCGGCAGCGGAAGCGGCAGCCGGGTCCGGGCCGGCCCGCGGCAAGCGGGGCCGGTCGCGCCGCGGCGCAGCCGCGGACACTGCCCCGGTAACGGCTGAAGCGGACGCCAGCGCCGACGGCGCGCGGGCGGTGCCGGCCCGCAAGGGCCGGAAGGCAGCCACCACGGTGGCCGGCGATGGCGAGGGTAGCCAGGCCGGCCAGGACCGGGCGGCGGCCAACGGGGCGGGGCCGGCGGATCTGGCCGGGACCCTGCGGGAGGCACCGCAGGTGGGCCCGGACGGGCTCGCCGACGCGGAGATCCTGGACGGGGAGGACGAGCTGGACGTCGCCGACCTGGAAGACGTGGACGCGGTGGACATCGCCGACCTGGACGTCGAAGCCGGCCTGGGCGGGGTGGACCTGGAGGAGCTGGGTGATCTCGCATCCGTCGATGACGCGGACGTCGATCTCGGCGATGACGGGGACGCCGGCGAGGAGACCGCCACCGAGGACCTGGACGACGCGCTGCCCGGCCCCGCCACCGCCGAGACCGCCGCTGCCGGGGCCGGGCCGGGCGGGGAGCCCGCGCCCGCGGACGGGAGCGCCCCTGCCGCCGAGCAGGCTGGCCGCCCCCGGGCTGGCACCGCGGAAGGTGACGACGAGGCTTTCGTCTACGGGGACGACGACGACGATCTGCCCGCGGCGCAGGTTGCCTCCGCCGGGGCGACCGCCGACCCGGTCAAGGACTACCTCAAGCAGATCGGCAAGGTGCCGCTGCTCAACGCCGAGCAGGAAGTCGAGCTGGCCAAGCGGATCGAGGCCGGGCTGTTCGCCGAGGAGAAGCTCGCCGAGGCCACCGGCGCTCTGCACCCGAGCCAGCGGATCGACATGGAGTGGATCGCCGAGGACGGGCGCCGGGCCAAGAACCACCTGCTGGAGGCGAACCTGCGGCTGGTGGTCTCACTCGCCAAGCGCTACACCGGCCGCGGCATGCTGTTCCTTGACCTCATCCAGGAAGGGAACCTGGGCCTGATCCGGGCGGTCGAGAAGTTCGACTACACCAAGGGCTACAAGTTCTCCACCTATGCGACCTGGTGGATCCGGCAGGCCATCACCAGGGCCATGGCGGACCAGGCACGGACCATCCGGATCCCGGTGCACATGGTGGAGGTCATCAACAAGCTCGCACGCGTCCAGCGGCAGATGCTCCAGGACCTGGGCCGCGAGCCCACCCCGGAGGAACTGGCCGCCGAGCTGGACATGACCCCGGAGAAGGTCATCGAGGTGCAGAAGTACGGCCGGGAGCCGATCTCGCTGCACACCCCGCTCGGCGAGGACGGTGACAGCGAGTTCGGTGACCTGATCGAGGACTCCGAGGCGATCCAGCCGGGTGAGGCGGTGAGCTTCACGCTGCTCCAGGAGCAGCTCCACTCGGTGCTCGACACCTTGTCCGAGCGCGAGGCCGGGGTGGTCTCCATGCGGTTCGGGCTCACCGACGGCCAGCCCAAGACCCTCGACGAGATCGGCAAGGTCTACGGGGTCACCCGGGAGCGCATCCGGCAGATCGAGTCCAAGACGATGTCCAAGCTGCGTCACCCGTCGCGGTCCCAGGTGCTGCGCGACTACCTCGACTGACGGGCGTCTTCGGGCGAAAGCCCCCCATGGCGGGCCGTGGGGCGTCAATGATGACTTAGGCCATCATTGACGGAAGGAACCTGCCTCGTGGCTCGTGTCATGTTCGACTCCACCACCCCGGACGCCATCCCTGCCAACGCCGCGATCGTTGGCGGATATGTCGACGGCTCGTACGCCTGGCCCGCAGCCGCCTGGGCGCGTTTCCCCGATGCCCAGCAGGTCCGGATCACCGTGACGGCGGACCCGGCCCTGGGCAACTGCCTGGACGTCGAGAAGGGTGACGCGGCACCCGACCAGGCCCCGGGCTGGATCAAGGCCAGGCAGGCGGCCGGGGTGAAGTTCGTGACGATCTACTGCAACCGCTCGACGCTGCCGGCCGTGGACGCCGCATGCGCGGGGCTGACGTACTACCGGTGGGTTGCCACCCTGGACGGGACGCTGTACGTCCCGGGCTTCACCGCCATGGCCGGCCCCGCCGCCGTCCAGTTCGCTGGCTCGGGGATGGCCGGGGCCAACGTGGACATCTCGATCGTGTGGGAAGACGGCTGGCACCCCATCCCGGCGCAGTCGCTGCCCGCGCAGGCACTGACCGACGCCGAGGCGGTCGCCACCGCGGCGGGCAACCTGGTCACCTTGCTCAAGGGCGCCTGAGCCGGCCTCCTCCGTCTCGCCTGGGGATCAGGGCTGCGAAAGCCTCAGGGCTGCGAAAGCCGCTCGGTCTCGTCCTGGATCTCGACCGCGACCTTGGCGAGCGCATCGGCGTGCTGACGGCCGTGGTGGGCGCAGAAAAGCAGCTCCCCGGCTCCGGGGAGCACGACGCGCACGTATGCCTGGGCGCCGCACCGGTCGCACAGGTCCATGGCGGTCAGCGGCTGGCTAGGGGCCATAGCACCGGTCATGTCGCCTCCTTCGCGTCGTGCCACCGGCGGGGGGTCCGGCCGGTCCGTACTTTTCATCATCTCCACATCGCTACCCAACACCCAGGCAGACCCTCACGTTCCCATCCCATGGCCACGTACGCCAACAGCGAACGGGAACTTTCTGAATCGCACCTGTCGTCCTGACCACTGTATATGTGCATTATCCCAGGTGGCGAGGTTATGTCCGGCGGCGTGCCTCCACCAGGCAGTCGGCGGGGCCGGTTAGTCTGCCGTCAGCCGGTAAGATAACCGGCCGCCACCTGCTGAGGAGAACACCCGGTGACTGCCGAACCCGCCGCCCCACCCCGGTCGCCGGTCCCTGCCGCCGCGCACGCCAGCGACGGCTACACAGCACGCCACCTGTCGGTGCTGGAAGGCCTGGATGCGGTCCGCAAGCGGCCCGGCATGTACATCGGCTCCACCGACAGCCGCGGCCTGATGCACTGCCTGTGGGAGATCTTCGACAACTCCGTCGACGAGGCGCTGGTGGGTCACTGCACGGCCATCGACGTGGTGCTGCACGCCGACGGGTCGGCGGAGGTGCGCGACAACGGCCGGGGGATTCCCGTCGACATCGAGCCCAAGACCGGCCTGTCCGGGGTCGAGCTGGTGATGACCAGGCTGCACGCTGGCGGCAAGTTCGGCGGCGGCTCCTACACCGCCTCCGGCGGGCTGCACGGGGTGGGGGCGTCGGTGGTCAACGCCCTGGCGGCCCGGGTGGACGTGAGCGTCGACCGGGACGGGCAGGAGTGGACGGCCAGCTTCCGCCGGGGCGTCCCCGGGGAGTTCGCCGGGGACGGGCCGAAGGCGCCGTTCACGGCGAAGCCCGGGCTGCGCAAGGTGCGCCGGGTGGCGAAGAAGGTGACCGGCACCCGGACCAGGTTCTGGCCCGATCCGCAGGTGTTCGTGCGTGACTCCGGCTGGAGTTTCGGCGCTCTCACGCAGCGGGCACGGCAGACCGCCTACCTGGTGCCGGGCCTGACCATCCGGGTCCGGGACGAGCGGGCACCCGGTGCGGACCTGCCGGCCGCAATGGCCGGCGCCGGGCTCACCCTGACCGAGGTCGCCGCCGCCGAGGGCCTGCCCGAGGTGCCCGGCGAGCTGACCGCGCCGTCCGGCGCGGACGCCGCGGACCGCGAGGAGTCGTTCCGGTTCGACGGCGGGATCAGCGAGTTCTGCGCGCACCTGTCGGCCGGGGAACCGGTCACCGACGTGGTGCGGCTGATGGGGTCGGGGCGGTTCACCGAGACGGTCCCGGTGCTCGATGAGCAGGGGCACCTGACCCCGGCGGACGTGGAGCGTGAGCTGACCGTCGATGTGGCGCTGCGGTGGGGGGCCGGCTACGACACGGCGACCCGGTCGTTCGTCAACGTGATCGCCACCCCCAAGGGCGGCACCCATGTGACCGGTTTCGAGCGGGCGCTGGTCAGGACGCTGAACGAGCAGCTGCGGGCTGCCCGGCTGCTGAAGAACGGCGACGAGCCGGCGGTCAAGGACGACGTGGCCGAAGGGCTCACCGCGGTCATCGCCGTGCGGCTGCCCGAGCCGCAGTTCGAGGGCCAGACCAAGGAAGTCCTCGGCACGCCGGCCGCCTCCCGGATCGTGGCCCAGGTGGTGACCGCGGAACTGCGCGCCTTCTTCGAGGCGCGGGGCCGGGCGGGCAAGCAGCAGGCGCGGGCGGTGCTGGAGAAGGTGGCCTCGGCCGCCCGTGCCCGGATCGCTGCCCGCGAGCACCGTGACAACCAGCGGCGCAAGTCCGAACTCGCCGCCTCTGCGCTCCCGGCCAAGCTGGTGGACTGCCGCAGCGCTGACGACCGCAGCGAGCTGTTCATCGTGGAGGGCGACTCCGCGCTCGGCACGGCGAAGATGGCCCGCAGCTCGGAGTTCCAGGCGCTGCTGCCGATCCGGGGCAAGATCCTTAACGTGCAGAAGGCATCCCTGGCCGACATGCTCAAGAACGCCGAGTGCGCCGCGATCATCCAGGTGATCGGGGCCGGCTCCGGCGCCTCGTTCAGCCTGGACTCGGCCCGGTACCAGCGGGTGATCTTCATGTCGGACGCGGACGTGGACGGCGCGCACATCAGGTGCCTGCTGCTGACCCTGTTCCACCGGTATCTGCGTCCCCTGCTGGACGCGGGACGGGTGTTCGCCGCGGTCCCGCCCCTGCACCGGATCGAGCTGGCCAGCCCGCGCAAGGGCCAGCAGAAGTACACCTATACCTACTCCGACGGCGAGCTGCGCCGCACCCTGCTGGAGTTCGAGCGCAAGGGCCAGCGCTGGAAGGAGCCCACGCAGCGGTACAAGGGCCTGGGGGAGATGGACGCGTCCCAGCTCGCCGAGACCACGATGGACCCGCGGCACCGGACGCTGCGCCGGATCAGGATCGAGGACGCGGCGGCTGCCAGTGCCATGTTCGACCTGCTCATGGGCAGCGAGGTGGCGCCCCGGCGGGACTTCATCGTCGGCGGGGCAGCCGAGCTGGATCCGGCCCGCATCGACGCCTGACACCGGCGCGGCACCAGCGGGGAAAAAATGGGCCGCCGCCCGGCCGACACGTAAAGGGTAACCCCTGTTTACAGAGCGTGCTTGATAGTGTACGGCGAGTGACGAAGAAGATGCTGGTGGCCGAGTTCCTCCGCGCTCAGGCAGGCTGGCGGCTCGCCACCGCCGAGGCGGATCCGGTGCGCGCGGCGCGGTGCGCGGCGGCGCTGCTGGATGCCGCCGCCTACGTGGCTGGCTTAGCGGAGGACGACCGGGACCTGACGCTGCTGAGCCGCGGCGGCTGCTTCCGCGGCAACATCTTCGACCCCGGGCCGAAGGGCATGTCCATCGCCCGCTGGTGGCAGTTCGGCGATGCGCCGCAGGCCAAGCCCCGCGACCTCATAGCCGCCCTGGCCGCCGCCGTCACCACCATTGGTCCCGCCCCGCCACCGACCAGCCCCGCCCCGGCCACGACCAGCCCAGCCCCGGCCACGACCAGCCCCGCCCCGGCCACGACCAGCCCCGCCCCGGCCACGACCAGCCCCGCCCCGGCCACGACCAGCCAGGCCA
>Ga0307373_10010793_pt1 | contig 13377 bp, 14 predicted proteins | sample OX2MG_FD_202534 | JGI IMG/M metagenome (GOLD analysis project Ga0307373, IMG submission 202534) | Soil microbial communities from Risofladan, Vaasa, Finland - OX-2 | ecosystem: Environmental > Terrestrial > Soil > Coastal area > Acid sulfate soil | place: Finland: Risofladan, Vaasa | collected... | reverse complement strand
GCCCAGATGGCCGCACGCCGGGCAGCGGGCGCCGGGCGCGGCAAAGCCCTCTGCCACCAACAGGGTCCCGACCCGCCGGTCGCCGAGCGCCTTCAGCGTCGCGTCCAGACCTATAGAGCCGGCCCGTCCAGGCCCGGTCGACTCCTCAAGGGTCCGCACGGCATTGGTCTCGCGCCGCAGCTTCACGGACTGTTCGGCTTCGCGCACAGCCTCGGCGATCTCGCTGATGGGAGCAGACACCCGCACCGAGACCCGGCCAGCCAGCCGCCGGCTGGCCGGGGGCTGGAGCCGGGCTTCCAGGCCGGCGACCGCCTCGTCCGGGCCTCCAACCACCCACTGGCCGGCGCCCCGGGAGGCCAACACCGCATCGATCCGCTCGGCCGCCCGCCGGTAGTGGACACGGGCCGCTTCCTCGCGTTGGTGGCCGAAGCCGCCCAGCTCGACGTCGGTGTCCACCGCTCGGGGCTCGAGGTCGGTCAACCCAGGAAGCTCGCGGGGGTTGCCCTCCTCGAAGTCGAACAGGCGCAGGCGGCGGCGGTCGATCAGAGCTACCAGCAGCGCGCGGTTTGCATCCAGCGCGGCCACAAGCCGGACGACGTGGGGCCGGGGCCCGAACCCTGCGGCGTCGGCCACTGGCCACGGGAGCGGCACCGCCTCGAACCACCCCTGCCGGCTCGATGAGAATAAGGCCAGGCCCCGGATGTCGCTGCGGTCCCAGCCGGTACCCAGCCAGTCCCGCATCCGCTGAAGGTCGCCCTCAACCGCCTTCGCCAGGATCCGGTTCCCCTGGGCTCTGGCCCGGGCCATCAGGCTGTCGGCTAGGTGCTCGAAGGCGGCCTCCACCTGCACCCGGACGGGCCGGCGGGCCCCGTCCATGTCCAGGTACACACTGGACACAGCGGGGTCACCAACATGGGCAGCCAGGGCGCGAACGGCCTCTTCAGTGATCGTCCGCCCCTGGTTGAGGGTCGAACGCACTACTCGGCCGCGCTGGAGCTCGAGGTGGTCGCCGGGTAGTGCTCGATGACGCTGTCGGGACCGGGGAAAAACAGCCCCTCATGCCCGGTGTCATCCCAGCGAACCCGGTAGGGCGGGCCGCCGTCTTCGCCCTGCACCGCGAGGATCAGCGCCTCCCGCTTCGACTCGCCGACATGGTGGCCCATCACCACGATGCGGTCGCCAACTGCAGCACGCATGTCTGTCTCCTCCTCTGATCGAATCCCCGCGTCCGGTCTCGACACCGCGGGTCAACTTCCACCTTCGTCCTGAGTCAGGCCGGGCGCCAGGGGCCAAAGTCCTCAACCGTCCGCGCCGGGCGACAACTACCCGGTCCGCCGACGGGCCGGGCGCCGCTTGGCGAGGAACCGGCGCAGCTTGTCCAGCGGCCAGGTGTTGATGACCTCGGCCGGCCCCACCCACCCCCGCTGGGCGGTGGCGACCCCGAATCTCATGTAGTCCAGGTGTGGGACCGCGTGAGCGTCGGTCGAGATGGCGAACTTGACGCCAGCGTGGCGGGCCCGGCGGACCAGCTCGTCGCTCAGGTCAAGCCGGTCAGGAAAGGAGTTGATCTCCAAGGCGGCGCCGGCACAGGCGGCGGCCCGAAAAACCGCGTCCCAGTCGGCGTCGATTGCGCGGCGGTGGCCGATGGTGCGGCCGGTCGGGTGCCCGAGCACGTTGACAAAGGGGTTCTCCACGGCTCGCACCAGCCGGGCGGTCATCGCCTGGCGCGACTGGCGGAACGCGGAGTGCACGGAAGCCACCGCGATGTCAAAGCCCGCAAGAAAGTCGTCGTCCCAGTCGAGAGTGCCGTCGGGTTGGATGTTCAGCTCGCTTCCGTGCAGGAGCACCATCCCGGTCTGGCGCTCCAGCTGGCGGATCTGGCGGCGCTGCTCGAGAGCTTTGTCCGCGGTCATCCTCTGCATGTAAAGAAGCGGAGCGTGGTCGGTGATGGCGTAGTAGCGGTAGCCGTGCCGCTTGGCCGCCGCCACCATCTCCGGCAGAGCGGCTACGCCGTCTGTGAGGTTGGTGTGGGTGTGCAGGTCGCCGCGGATGTCGCGAAGCTCGACAAGCTGTGGCAGCTGGCCGGCGACGGCCGCTTCGATCTCGCCGGTATCCTCCCGGATGGTCGGCGGGACCCACGGCAGCCCGAGCCGGCCGTACACGTCCTCCTCGGTCTGCGACACAAGGAGACGGCCAGTGCCGGCTTCGAACAGGCCGTACTCCGAGAGCTTCAACCCGGCCCGCTCGGCCAGGTAGCGAAGCCTGATGTTATGGGCCTTGGAACCGGTGAAGTACATGAGCGCCGCCCCCCACACTGAAGGGTTGATCACCCGCAGGTCGACCTGCACACCCTTGGTGGTCACCACCGACGACTTGGTCGGACCCTGGGCCACGACCCGCCCAACGAGCGGCAGCTCTGTGAACGCCTGCATCACCGGCTCGGGGTGGTCGGATGCCACGAGCAGGTCGACATCGCCGATCGTGTCGCGCATGCGGCGCAGCGATCCGGCGTAGGCCGCCTTGGACACATGGTCCACGGAAGACAGGTCTTCCAGTAGATCCTCGGCCAGGCCCAGGGCGACTCCCAACGGGATACGCCCCCCGCCGGTCTGAGCCTCGTGTATCGCTTTGGCCAGGTTCTCCTCGCTCTTGGCGCCCCATCCCCGCAGATGGCGCAGCCGCTGATCGTGCAGGGCGTCGAGCAGCTCGCTCAGCGAAGTGACGCCCAGCTCGTCGTAGGCCTGGCGGGCCCGCTTCGGGCCGAGCCCGGGGACCGCCAGCAGGGTTCTCAGACCAGCCGGCACCCGTGATCGCAGGCCGTCGAGCTCATCAACGGTCCCGGTCCTCAGGAACTCGGCGATCTTGCGGGCGATATGGCTGCCCACGCTGGGGATGGCGTCCAGCTCGTGCTCGTCGAGGCGTTCCACCTCGACGTGATAACCCTCTACCGCCCGGGCCGCCTTCTCATAAGCGCGAACCTTGAACGGATCACCAGCGGAGATGGCCAGAAGATCGGCGAACTCGTCAAGCATCTGGGCGACCAGGTCGTTGGAGCGCGCCACCAAGACTGAAGCTACGGTGTCGTCCGCCAGCCGGCCAGAGGCGTTGGACCCTGGTAGCAGGGCCCGGGAGAGGGAAGGCTGGGCCCCATGGCGACTGCTGCCGCACCCACGCGCTTGCGCAAACGCGACGGAGTGGTCGTCGCGTTCGACCCGGCCAGGATCCAGGCGGCGGTCTCGAACGCTGCGTGCGAGGTCGGCCAGGATGGCCCGAAGATCGCCGCCTCTATCACCGAAGACGTGGTCACCGAGCTGGGCAGGCGCTTCGTTCGCCGCCCGCCGGGGGTGGAGGACGTTCAGGACACGGTCGAACGCGCTCTGATGGCCGCCGACCTGGTAGATGTGGCGCGCGCATACGTCGTCTACCGGAGACGGCGCGCGGAGTTACGCAACGCCAAAGAGATTCTCGGTGTTCGCGACGAGCTCAAGCTGGGGATGGGCGCTGTCGCAGTGCTCAAGGAGCGGTACTTGCGCAAAGACGCGCACGGCCAGCCGGTCGAGTCGACCGGCGAGATGATGGACCGCGCCGCGGCCCATGTGGCCCAGGCCGAGGAGCAGTTCCGGGCCCGCAGCGCCCCCCGGTCGGCCGAGGAGTTCGCCGCCGCGATGCGCCGCTTGGAGTTCCTGCCGAACTCGCCCACGCTGATGAACGCCGGGACCACTCTGGGGCTGCTGTCGGGATGCGTGGTACTTCCGCTCGAAGACTCACTCGCCTCCATCTTCGAGACCCTGGGACATGCCGCGCTTGTACATCAGGCGGGAGGAGGAACCGGTTATTCTCTGTCCCGCCTACGGCCCCGGGGCGATCCGGTCGCAGGCAGCGAGAGGACGGCCAGCGGGCCAGTGTCCTTTCTCCCGATCTTCGACGCGGCGGCCGGCATCGTCTCCGAGGGCGGGCGTCGCCGGGGTGCATCCATGGCCGTCCTCGATGTCTCGCATCCCGACATCGTCGAGTTCATCCAAGCCAAGCAAGCCGCGGGCGCACTGGAGCACTTCAACACCTCGGTGGGGGTCACCGACCGGTTCATGAGAGCAGTCCAGCGAGGCGGAGAGCACCAGCTGGTCAGCCCCCGCACCGGGAAGGTCGTAGGCAGCCTCGCCGCAACCGAGCTGTTCACCCGGATCTGCGCCGCCGCCTGGCAGGGAGGCGACCCCGGACTGTTGTTCCTCGACCGCATCAACCGGGACAACCCGCTGCCCTCACTCGGGCGTATCGACGCTACCAACCCCTGCGGGGAAGTGCCGCTCTTACCCTACGAATCCTGCAACCTGGGCTCGCTGAACCTCGCCCGCTTCGTGGAGGCCGCGAAAGTCGACTACGCGCGCCTCGGACCCGCGGTGGCGCTGGCGGTGCGCTTTCTCGACGATGTCATCGACGTGAGCCGTTACCCGTTCGCCGAACTCGAAGGGCCCGCGCACGCCACCCGCAAGGTGGGACTCGGGGTGATGGGACTGGCCGAGATGCTCGCCACTCTCGACATTCCTTACGGCTCGCAGGCCGCCGTCCGCCTCGCGTCCCGGGTCATGGCCTTCATAAAGGGCGAGGCCCGCAAGGCATCCGCCGGGCTCGCCTGTGAGCGCGGCCCGTTCCCCCTCTATCAGCAGAGCGTCTTCGCCAGACGCGGCGTCGCGCCGCTGCGAAACGCCCAGCTCACCTCCGTCGCCCCGACTGGCACCATATCGCTCATCGCCCGGACCACGTCGGGCATCGAGCCGATGTTCGCCCTCTCCTACGTACGACACGTCCTGGGCCGCGAGTTCCCCGAAACCAACGCTCTCTTCGAACGAGTCGCCCGCCGGCGGGGCTTCTACTCCGACCGCCTGATGGCCGAGGTCGACCGTAGCGGCACCTGTCAGCAACCGCAGGTGCCCGCTGATGTGCGGGCTGCGTTCGTCACGGCCCTCGAGATCCCACCGTCCTGGCACCTGCGGATGCAGGCAGCCATTCAGCGCCACGTCGACGCCGCGGTTGCAAAGACCATCAACCTGCCGTCCGAGGCCACCGTCGCCGACGTCAGCGCCATCTACCTGGCGGCCTGGCAGGCCAGGGTGAAAGGGATCACCGTCTACCGCTACGGGGCGCGCCCAGGACAGGTCCTGTCCCTAGCCGCACCGCAAGGGGCGCCTGGGGCGGCGGTCGGGATCGCCGACACCTACAGCGGGGGGTGCGCGGGCCACGCCTGCGAGTTCTGAACCGGCGAGACCCGGACCTGGCAACAACTCGGTGACGCCCCCCCCAAGCACCACGCTCGGCGTGTCGATAGCCGGCTTGAACCCCCGGTCGGCCCGGCGCCGAAGGTCCAAGGTCATGTACACCCGCGCCCATCCCAGATCTTGCGGCGCGCCCAGGTCGATGTGACCTTGGACCCTCCCGGAACTGCGCCGTGTGAGGCACGCTCTTTTCATGCCTGGCGCGCTGCTGACCGACCTCTACGAGCTGAACATGGCCGCCAGCTACCTCCGCCGGGACATGACCGAGGATGCCACCTTCAGCCTGTTCGTCCGCCGGCTTCCGCCCAGCCGCGGCTTTCTCGTAGCCGCTGGCATCAATGACTGCGTGAACTGGCTCGAGCAGTTCAGCTTCGAACCGGCAGACCTCAACTACCTCGCCAGCCTGGGCTTCGACTACGACACCCTCGACGGGTTCGCCGCTCTGCGCTTCACCGGCAATGTCGAAGCGGTACCGGAAGGCAGGATCGTGGTCGCCAACGAGCCCATCCTAGAGGTCACCGCACCTATCGCCCAAGCCCAGCTGATCGAAACCTACCTGCTCAACCAGGTCACCTTCCAGACCACCCTGGCCACCAAAGCCGCCCGGTGCCAGATCGCCGCCGCCGGGAAGATCGAGCTGGTCGACTTCGGCTTCCGGCGCACCCAGGGCATCGAAGCCGGCCTAGCCGCCGCCCGCCTGTCGGCCATGGTCGGCTTCTCGGCCACCAGCAACGTAGAAGCCGCCCACCGCTACCGGCTCCAGCCCGCCGGCACCATGGCCCACTCCTACATCGAGGCGTTCCCCACCGAAATGGATGCCTTCACCGCTTTTGCCGAGGACTTGCCGGCCCGCACCACCTTCCTGGTCGACACCTACGAGACCCTCAAAGGCGTCCGTCACGCCATCGAGGTGATCCGCCGGCTCGGACTCGAACAAAGCGCCGGGGTCCGCCTCGACAGCGGAGACCTCGCGCAGCTGGCCTTCGACTCCCGCCGACTGCTCGACCAAGCCGGCTTGACCGAAGTACGGATCTTCGCTTCCGGCGGCCTGGACGAGCACGACCTGGCCCGCTTCGTCGCCCAAGACGCCCCGATCGACGCGGCCGGCGTCGGAACCCGCATGGGGGTATCCGCCGACGCCCCCTACCTGGATAGCGCCTACAAGCTCGTCGCCTACAACGGCCGCCCGGTAACCAAGGTCTCCGTCGCCAAAGCCACCCTGCCGGGCCCCAAACAGGTATTCAGAAGCCACGCTGTTACCGACTGGATCGGTCTGCGAGACGAACCAGCTCCCGCCGGCGCCGAAAAGCTCCTCCAACCGGCCATGCGCGGTGGCCACCGATCCCGCCTGACCGAACCACTGTCCGCCGCCCGCGCCCGATTCGAAGCCGACCTCGATCAACTCCCCCGCTCCGCCCAAGATCTCAACCACCCGTCCGCTCCCGTCGCCAGGATCACACCGGCGCTGCAGACGCTCACGACACAGGTTCAAGCCGAAGCCCGGCGTCGACAGGATCGAGCAACTCCACTGACACGGCACCCGGCCAGGGCAAGCAAGGCTCAGGCCACCACACGATGACATGCCTACCGCTCCGTGTGCTGACCGCCCCGACGAGGAATCCGATAGGAGCGGAGCGCTGATCGTCTTCCTGGGTGGCGATGTGATGACCGGCCGCGGCGTGGATCAGATCCTTCCCTATCCCGGTGATCCCCGGCTATGGGAGTCTCACATCGGCGACGCCCGCACGTATGTGTCGCTGGCCGAAGCCAAGAACGGCCCGATCCCACGGCCAGCGCCGTTTTCCTGGCCGTGGGGCGACGCGCTGGCTGCGGTCGAGGGGATCGGACCTCGGGCCCGGATCATCAACCTGGAGACGAGCATCACGACAGGCGGCGAAGCCGCTCCCGGCAAGGAAGTCCACTACCGGATGAACCCCGCCAACCTCGGGTGCCTCACCAGTTTCAGACCAGATATCTGTGTGCTGGCCAACAACCACGTGCTCGACTTCGGCCGGCTAGGGCTGCGCGACACCCTCGCAGCCCTCAGGACCGCCGGGCTGCAGGCCGCAGGGGCCGGAAACGACCGCGACGAGGCGTATCACCCGGTGATCATCCCCACCTCAGACAGCGGCCGGATCGTACTCATCGCGTCGGGAGCCGCGTCCAGCGGAATCCCCGCCTCGTGGGCGGCCACCGCTGACACACCCGGTGTGGCCTTCCTGCCGGATCTTTCCGACTCCACGGCCGATCACATCTCCGACCGGGCGTGCCGGGCCAAACGGCTGGGGGACGTCGTGGTGGTCTCCATCCACTGGGGATCCAACTGGGGCTACCACGTGCCCGCCGCCCAGGTCGGCTTCGCGCACCGGCTCATCGATCGCGGTGTCGACCTCATCTACGGGCACTCGTCGCATCACCCCCGGCCGATCGAGGTGTACCGGGGCAGGCTGATCCTCTACGGCTGCGGCGACCTGATCGACGACTACGAGGGGATCAGCGGCGACGAAGAGTTCCGCCACGACCTGCGGCTCCTGTACTTCGCATCCCTGGACCCCGCCAGCGGACGGCTCGCCCATCTGACGATAACGCCGATGCAATCCCGGCGTATGCGCCTCCAGCATGCCTCTACCGCCGACAGCCGATGGCTCCGGCAGGTTATAGAGGATGCCAGCCACCCGTTCGCCACCCGGATCGACACGCAAGCCGACGGATCCCTCACCTTGCGAACCGTTGGCGACTGATCCCAGCGCGGGGCCGACTGGCCCACTCCGCAGTCATCGGCCAATGCCATCTGGTACCCGTAGCCCGTCCCCACTTCGAGGGCGATCTCGTCGGGCTGGGGGCCACGGCTTCGATCATCGCCGCCCACTAGGGACGGCTGGGTCGTGACCTGGTCGTGCCCGATCGTCGGGACGTCGTATTCGGCTTGCTCCGCGTGGCGGGTTGGCACGGCGAGTCCCGTCTCATCGAGGCGGGGTCCTGGCCCTGGCGGCGCAGGTCATCGACCACCGCGCTCAAGCGATCGAAATGTGACCCTGGCCAGTAGACCCGGCCGCAGTCGGGGCAACGCCAGAACTCCTGGTAGTCCCTGCGGGTCCGCGGCGGTAGCAGCGGGTCCACTTCGGACTTGGCCATCCGCTCCAGAAGGCCGTTGCACACGAGGCAGCGGCTGAAAGCGTCGATAGCGCCGAAGAGGTCGAACCGTCTCAACACCTCGACGATCTGGGCGCGCCGAGACGTACCCCGGACGAGGTAGCCGTGGGTCACCGCCCGCCGTTTTAGCAGCCCCCGATCCCTGGTCAACAGGATCCGGCCCTCCCCCAACGAAAGCGCCACCAGCTGCTCGTCCGAGGTGTCGTTGGACCACAGCGTGTCGAACCCCAACAAGCGCAGGTAGCGGGCCAGGCGCCCCAGATGGACATCCAGGACGAAGCGCGGCTGGCGCAGTGGTGCGGGACGCAGGCGGGTGATCGGCGTAACGTCCAAAGCCTCGAATACCGGGTACACGCTGACCCGGTCGCCGTCGCTGACCTGGCGGGTGAATTCCACCGACTCGCCGTTGACGAGGATCACGTCGATCTCCGTGTGAGGCACCCCCAGCGACTCGACCAGGTCCTTCACCGTGGTACCGACTGCTACCTCGACCGTCAGCTCCCCGCCTCGCCGGCTCGGAGCGAGCAGATCGTTCAGCTCGTCATAGCACCGTACCTCGACCCTCATCCGACTCAGCGGGCGACCCGGCGCTTCCAGTCCGGTCCGATCACGATCGAGACAGGTGACCGACCCGTGGTGTGCTCCCCTCCGACGCTGCCCGCCTGCCCGGCTCCGGGCCAGGGGTGCCTGCGTCGGCAGGTACCAGGAACCCGGAAGCGAACGCCCGGGCCGCTGCCAGATCGGCATCAGCCGGCCTACCCCGATTGATCCCGCCAATCAACCGCAGGGGCAGCCAAGTGTCCCATCCTCGGCACGAGAACGTCCCGACGACCCGGTACCCCTTTGACCGCAGCAGGCCCCCTATCACGACCGCTGCCGGCCGCCACCACTGCTCCCGGCCCCCGCTCGTGGCGAAGAGGAAGACCGGCATGCCACGACCTCTTGGCAGTGAGCGGACGAACCGCCACAACCGTGGATGGAAGGTCATGCCATAGATCCCCGAACCGAGCCCCACCAGGTCATAGCCAGCCACATCAGCAGAGCTGAGCTGTTCGGGCTCGACCACGTCGGCTCCCAGCACACCACCGATGGCTTCCGCGACCCTCCGGGTGTTGCCGTGGGAGACCGAAACGCAAATGATAAGCGCCCTCACCGGTGCCTCCTTTCTCGCATGCCTTACTCCAGGCTCGCGCCGTCGGCCCGCGGAGAACAGGGCCGAACATCATCTTCCGATTCGGTTGAAAGCGATGGCCTTGGTCGTATCGACGTCCTCGACGAAAACGTGGCGACCGAATACGCGCCCCCGGCCCCGGCAGGTCTGCCGTGATTACTGCCGCTTGATCACGAATACCGGTCGCGGCTGAAGGGTGCTCCAACAGAAGAGTCGACCCGGTAAGCAACTGATCCAGGGTCCATTGGCTCTGCAGCAGTGACTCCACGAGAGCGAGAATCCCTACAACATGACTTCCTCGTCGTCTGTCCCTCCCCCCGAATCAGTGCCACTTCCAGAACCTCCGGACCCACGCGAGCCCCTGTTTCCACCTGAGCCCGCAGCGCCCCCCTTTCCCCGCTCCACCGCCCGAGCCGATCCTCAACCGATGGATATCACGGGCCGCCACAAGGGTCCCGATCAGCAAAGGCCGAACGTCCCGACCGCCACCGGCGAACCCAGTCTTCTGGGGCCGGCCGCCAAAGGCCGCTTTGCGCCCCAGACATTGAGATGACCGGCCTGGTCTCGGCCGGGCCGTACTGGTCGTCGGTGGTCCTGGCCGTGGCCGGTTGCGCACTTCTGTGCGCTGCGGCGCGCCGGCGGCCGGGCCGTTGGCGTGTCGCCGCGGCCCGGCTGATCGGATCGGCCCTGTTGGCGGACGCTGTCGTCTACAGCATCGGGTTGGCGGTAGCGGGCACCTGGTCGGCGTCGAGCTCTCTGCCGCTGGCGTTGTGCAACATCGGGGTGCTGGTCGCGGCGTTGGCATGCTGGTGGCAGGCCCCGCTGCTGGTGGAGCTCACCTACTTCTGGGGACTGGCCGGCACGCTGCAGGGGGTGATCACACCAGACCTTGGCAGCGGGTTTCCTCATCTGGTCTTTTTCGAGTACGTGGTCGGTCATCTCGGCATCCTCGTGGCGGCCTTGTTCTTGGTGGTCGGCCTGCACCTGGTACCCCGGCCGGGTGCTATAGGGCGGGTCTTCGCTATCACCGCCTTCTACACAGCCTTCGTCGGAGCGGTGGACTGGTTGACGGGGGCGAACTACATGTTCTTGCGCAGCCCGCCGAGCGAGTGGACACTGCTGCGGCTGCTGGGGCCGTGGCCCTGGTATGTGCTCAGCGCGACAGGGGTAGCCCTAGTCTTGCTGGTGATCCTCGACCTGCCGTTCTGGCCAGGCCGCCGCCAGGGCAAGCGAGTAAGCCCGGCCGGTCGGGGACACCCGAGGCAACGGCGGCCGGCGGCGGCAGGCTGACGTGACCACCGCTGCCAGTCCCGTCACCTCCGGACGGCGAACCGCTCGCCCCGATCGGCTCGGGCTTGCGCCATCATCGCTGGCACGACAGCCAGATCCTGGAGTAGCGCTGGCCGCACTGACCGCGGCCAGCCCGGCTACTGGTGGTTCGTCACCATCTTCCTTTTGGGCCGGCCCCTGCTCAGCGGCGACGACACGGTCGCCCGGGTTACTGAGTTGGGCCGAACGACTCTGTTGGTGAGTCAAGCAATACACCAATCTGGCAGATGTACCCGAGCAGACAGAGCCGGAGGGGAGACCAATGGGCCTGAGCATCAAGCGATGGTTATGGCAACGCAGTTGGCGGGACGCGGACCGTCCGACCTGGTGGCAAGCAACCCCGCCCGGTCCGGTGGTCTTCCATCCGTCGCTTCGGACCGCGGCGGAGCTTGTCGCTGCCGATGCACAAGCCGTGGCGCGCCAAGTGTCGTCGCGTTCGGCCGCCTGACCGACGACACGACCGTTCACAGAGCGTGAGCGCGATCGAGGACTGGCTGAAGATACCGCGAACCGAAAGGGGGAAAGCGATATGGCTCGATGCGAGGTGTGCGGCAACGACTACGACAAGACGTTCCAAGTCATTACCGCTACCGGCACCTATACATTCGATTCGTTTGAATGCGCCATCCACCGCTTGGCGCCCGCCTGCGGGCACTGCGGGTGCCGGGTCGTCGGCCATGGCGTCGAAGCCGGCGAAATGGTGTATTGCTGTGCGAACTGCGCCTTGTTGGCCGGGGTGGCAGGAGCCCGCGATCACGTCTGACGCACGACACTTATCCCTTGGAGGTGACCTTCGGCTCTGGCTCAACCGAGCAGGGGGGCCTTTACTGAAAGCAGGGTTGAAAGGAGGTCGTGATGAACTTGCATGAGTTTGTCCATTCGGCTGCGGTCACCTGCGCGCCGGATGCCAGCCTGGTCCAGGTGGCCGGGGACATGGATCGCTACAACGTCGGCAGTGTTGTGGTTGTCGATGCTGACGGTGGGGTGGTGGGGATCGTGACCGACCGGGACGTGGCGGTCCGAGGAGTGGCCAGGGGCCGCGATCCAGATGCTTCGATTCGGGACATCATGAGCACGCATGTGATCGTGCTCCGCGACGATGCGGACCTGTTCGACGCGGCCCAGAAGATGGCCGAGTCGGGTTGCCGGCGGCTGCCGGTAACGGACGCGGACGGCGCCCTCAAGGGAGTGGTGGCGCTCGACGACCTGATGATCCTTTTCGCCCGTCAGGCTGACCATCTGGCACACGCCGTGGCTGCGGAGACGACGAACCCTTTGCCGCGACCCTGAACGTGGCCGCCGGTGCGAATCGAGTCCTACGAGTTCGGCCGGATGGTCATCGACGGGCGCGAGCAACACCGGGACCTGATCCTCACCCCCTCGGAGATCAGGGCAAATTGGTGGCGCCGCCAGGGCCATGAGCTGACCCTCTCCGACCTGGCCGGCGTGCTCGGCCCAAGGGTTGAGCGGCTGGTGGTGGGGACCGGCGCTTTCGGAAGGATGCAGCCCCGACCGGATCTCGAAGAAACGCTCCGACTGCGGGGTGTGGCCACGGAGTTCCTGCCCACCACCCAGGCGGTACAGCGGGTCAACGAACTGCTCGCGGCCGGCGCCGACGACTGGATCGCAGCCTTCCACCTCACCTGCTGAACCGCTCGGTTGGCGCCCTGGGCAGCGGAGACGCTCGACGCCACGCACGTCGAGGAGATCATCGACAAGACCGAAGTCCCACCGACACCGAGAGTCCCCGCGCCTCCGGCCGTGCAGCCCTCTTCGCTACAAGAGCCACTGCTGCAGTACCCGGCCTGCGGCCTGAACGCCATCGGCCGGGCCCGCCCGTCAGTCCTCATACATCGAAGCCGCCCCGTACTTCCCCTCAGCTTGCTCCTGATAGTCCTCAGCTGCGGGCTCTGACGGCTCGGGTTCCAGGATCTCCCCCGGGCGGTGACGCACCGACAGGTCGTCCACCTCACAACGCACCCCATCCATCGCCTCCCACTCCTCAAACCCTCGACCGGTCAGCTGGTCCTCCCTTCTCCTCGCCCGTGGTGAGCGTCGCTGTACCACCTGGCTGCTCACCGGGCTGGCTCCGCTGAATGTCCGCTGCCGGATACTCCACGAGTGCGACGACCCGGCTGGCCACGACCTCGAAGGTCTTTACGCCTGAGCCCACATCGACGAGCACCTCGATCCGATCACCCTTCACTCCGTCCCCTTTCTGGCGCGACTGGCGAAGCGGGGCCACTGCGACCGGGCCGTCGAAGAGGACGAGGTCCACTTTGGCTCAACCACGTCCGCGATCTCGTCATCGCCAGCCCGGCTACGGTCCGCGAACCGCCGCCAGAGTGGCGTGGCTAGGCGGTGTCGCCGCCCTGCCATAACGCCCGCAGCTCGCTCGGTAGCACCGCGCCGACCTCTCTAGCCTCGTCGGGAACCAGGTCCCGCAATGCTCGA
>Ga0307373_10010792_pt1 | contig 13377 bp, 10 predicted proteins | sample OX2MG_FD_202534 | JGI IMG/M metagenome (GOLD analysis project Ga0307373, IMG submission 202534) | Soil microbial communities from Risofladan, Vaasa, Finland - OX-2 | ecosystem: Environmental > Terrestrial > Soil > Coastal area > Acid sulfate soil | place: Finland: Risofladan, Vaasa | collected... | reverse complement strand
CGAGGCGGTGAAGACGGTGAGCGATCTCTTCACGCCCGTCAGCGGCAAAGTGCTCGAAGCGCATTCCGCACTTAACGACGCGCCGGAGACGGTGAATAAAGACCCATACGGCGAAGGCTGGCTCGTGAAGATTGAATTATCGAACCCGAAAGAGGCTGAAACTTTGCTTTCAGTGGATGAGTATAAGAAGTTGATCGGCGAATAAAGGATCAAAATTTTAAATGAAAGTGCTGGGGAGTTTCTTCCCAGCACTTTAGTTTTTTTTTTGGACCTATGGCACACACCGGCGACTCTGTTCTTATTCTCGATTTCGGTTCCCAATACACGCAGCTTATTGCCCGGCGCGTGCGCGAGCTTGGCGTCTATGCGGAGATTCTGCCATGCAATGCTTCCCTTGCGGAGATAGAAGCCTTTCACCCCAAAGCGATCATTCTTTCCGGCAGTCCTTCGAGCGTCTATGCGCTGGATGCGCCCAAGTGCGCGCACGAAATCTTTACGATGGGCAAGCCGCTGCTCGGGCTTTGCTATGGCTTGCAGCTTATCGCGTATGAATTAGGTGGGGAAGTTGATAAGAGTGCGCGGCGGGAATATGGTCGCGCGGAAATCATCGTCGAAGATAAAAATGCAAAGCTCTTTAAGGATATTCCGCCACACGCAAATGTATGGATGTCTCATGGCGATTCGCTAAAAAAAATCCCGCCCGGATTTCACATCACCGCTCGCAGTGCGAATGCTCCTTTTGCAGGCATCGCGAATGACGATGAGTCCATCGTGGGAATTCAATTTCATCCGGAGGTCGTGCATACCGAAGGCGGGACGCAAATTCTTTCGAATTTTCTTTTCGAGATTGCAAAACTGAAAGCCGATTGGTCGCCCGAAGATTTTATCGAAGCGACGGTGAGGGACATTAAAGAGAAAGCCGGGTCGGATACGGTGATTTGTGCATTGTCCGGTGGCGTCGATTCCGCGGTAGCCGCTGTCCTAGTTCACAAAGCTATTGGCAATCAGCTAAAGTGCATTCATGTCGATAATGGCCTGATGCGGCGCGGCGAAAGCGCGGAAGTCGTGCATACTTTCCGCGATCATTTCGGCATCGATCTCGATTTTCGAGATGCGTCCGATCTTTTTCTCGATCGCCTGGAAGGAATAAGCGACCCGGAAGAAAAGAGGAAAATTATCGGCAGAGCATTTATTGACGTGCTTTCGGAAGAAGCCGAAAAATTTCGCGGCGCTAAATTCTTAGTGCAGGGGACAATTTATCCTGATGTAATCGAATCGCTTTCCTTCAAAGGCCCCTCGGCTACGATCAAATCGCATCATAATGTCGGCGGCCTGCCGGAAAAGATGCACCTGAAACTCATCGAACCGCTTCGAGAATTATTCAAAGACGAAGTCCGCAATGTGGGCCGGGCGCTTGGAATTCCAGAGCATTTTATCGATCGCCATCCGTTTCCTGGCCCCGGGCTTGCGATTCGCGTGATCGGCCAGATCACACGCCCGAAGCTCGAAATCCTCCGCTCGGCTGACGCTATTTTCATCGAGGAACTTCGAGCTTGGGAACTCTATCATGCAACATGGCAGGCATTCGCCGTCGTGCTGCCGGTGCAGACTGTTGGCGTGATGGGCGACGAGCGGACGTATGAGAATGTCGTCGCGCTACGAGCCGTCACCAGCGTCGATGGCATGACGGCCGATTGGGCGCGCCTTCCGCACGATTTTCTCGCGCATGTATCGAGCCGTATTTCGAACGAAGTCCGCGGCCTCAGCCGCGTAGTTTATGACATAAGCTCGAAGCCGCCGGCGACGATCGAGTGGGAGTGAGTTATAAATGAATCGGCTCGCCCTCTGCCACGCTGGCGGCTTCCATCACGGCTTCCGACCAGGTCGGGTGCGGGTGGATGGTCTTGGTAAGCGAAAGCCCGGTCGCGCCGTGAGCACGGCCGACGACGATCTCTTCGATCATCTCCGCCGCTTCGTGGCCAATAATATGTGCGCCTAAGATTTCGTCATATTTCGTTCCAACGACAAGCTTCACGAAGCCATCGGTCTCGCCCATGGCGCGAGCTTTACCGAGCGCGGTGAAGGGGAATTTGCCGATCTTATATTCGATGCCTGCCTCTTTTGCGGCGCGTTCCGTCATGCCCGTGCTCGCTACCTGCGGCTGGCAGTAGGTGCAGCCTGGGATGTTATCGTAATCGAGCGGGTGGGGATGATGTCCGGCAATGTGTTCGGCGGCGAGAATGCCTTCATGGGTTGCAACGTGCGCAAGCCACGGTGGACCGGCGACATCGCCAACGGCATAAATCCCCTCGGCAGGAGTGCGCATATATTCATCGACATCGATAAAGCCCTTCGTCATTTTGATGCCGAGCTTTTCGAGGCCGATATTCTCCGTGTTGCCCGCGACGCCAATGGCAACAAGGACGCATTCGGCTTCGAGGGTCTGCTTCTTACCATCGGCGGATTCGATCTCGACTTTCGTGGCCTTCTTTTCAATCTTCACGCCATTTACTTTATGCTTCGTGAAGATTTGATAGCCCTGCCGCTTGTATATCTTTTCGAGTTCCACGGATACTTCCATATCTTCCACCGGTAAAATATTCGGCATCATTTCCACGACCGATACCTTCGTTCCGAAAGTCTTGTAAAAGTAGGCGAACTCCATTCCGATCGCGCCCGCGCCGATGATCGTCATCGACTCGGGGATATGATTCATAATCATCGCTTCGGTCGAGGAAAGAACTTGCTTGCCATCGGGCTTCAAGTTAGGGAACTGCTTCGCGCGTGCGCCGGTCGCGATGACAATGTTCTTGGCCGTTACGGTCCGTTTTTTGCCCTCGCTGTCGGTGACTTCGATGGAATTTTTCCCGGTAAGCACGCCAAAGCCCTTGATCGAATCTATTTTATTCTTGCGAAAGAGGAATTCGACGCCTTTGACGACGCGGTCGGAGACATCGCGCGAACGTTTGATGACGCGCGTGAAATCGACGCGAAGATTATCGTATGCAAGACCCCATTCTTCCGGGGCGATTTGTATCGTGTGATAAATCTCGGCGTTCTTGAGCAGCGCCTTCGTCGGGATGCAGCCCCAGTTTAGGCAAATGCCGCCTAAACGATCGCGCTCGATGCACGCTACTTTCATTCCCAATTGCGCGGAACGAATCGCCGCCGGATACCCGCCCGGCCCGCCGCCGAGCACTATTACGTCATAATCAAAAGAGGCCATGTTATTTGTTAAAGCTTTCTTACAGCAATAAAGTGTCCGATTATTGCACGTTAATTCTAAAAAGTGTACGAAAATACGACACGCTCCTAAATGTACCTCGCCACTTCCATTTTTTTTTTCGTTTTACGCGGAAATTCGAGAATAGTTTAAACCTTTCAGCATCATCTTTTCGTCTTATAGTAAATAACTCCAACCTATATGTTTGGAATGTTTAGGATTGCCACTCGGATACTGAAGATATCGGTATTAGCATTACTCGTTGGCGTGTTCCACTCGGCGAACGCGCGCGCGCAGGGGGGTCACTATGCCTCGTCGTATCTTCCCCCTGCCGTTCCCAATGGCATTCCGCAACCTCTGCCGTTTATCGTCCATGAGATTACGCCGCCCACCGGGCTGATTATCGAAATGTCGGTAGCTCCACCGCTCGATGTTCCGACCGATCCCTATCAACTCGGGAAGTATGGGCGCGTTTCCGTGGATTACACCGGCGTTGCAACTTTCGAAGGATCGGATATCGGCGTGGCAGCACAGGCACTCCACGTGGCACATCATCTACTCTTTTATTCTGCTGGAGTTTCGAGCGATATCAATAATGACGGCATGTTCCTGTTCACCGTGGGCCTTGCGCATTATCAAACAGGGAATAGCCGTGCCGAGCCGTTTGTCGATGCGCCCTTCATACGCCTGCGCTTCCAATCGTCGCAGAAGAGTATTTATGGCTATTCCGAAATCGAGACCACGATGCACTTTCGTTCCTATATCTCCGGCATGATCGGTTTCGGAATTCGGCTTTCTCCCATGGTCCGCTTGATCGGCGGATTGCATCACACCGAATTCGTTATGCCGACGGAACATCTCGTTCAACAGGTCAATGGGCTGGAGGGGATTATTAGCTGGGGAATGTGAGACAGTTAAGAGTTAAGAATATGGAAACTCTGATTTACTTAGCTTGTCATTCTGAGCGGAGCAAAACGGAGCGACAGCGGAGATTTGTGGAGTCGAAGAATCCCTGGTAATTCACTTGACTGCCAAACTACACGAGATACTTCGACGCCGTTCGATCCTCCTTCGTCGGATCGAACTCCGCTCAGGATGACAGTGAAACCTAATCAGAGATACTCAAGAATGAGTGCAAACTGCATTCCACATTGCTATCCCAGCACGCTTTTTGCCCCCGCCAAAAATTTCTGAATATCCTCTTCAGATGTATAAATATGCACGCTGAACCGGTTCGCATCGAGCGCGCCTTCGGGGACCACGCGTGTGCGGACTTTGTATTTTGCAAGCAGCGTATTCGCAAAATCCTGGTAATTCATCTTATCGAGTTTAATAGTCGTCAGGCCCGTCACAGATGTTTCCGGTGTAAGGAAACGAAATCGGCCGTCACTCATTTCGCGAAGCCCGGAGCGAAGGGTTCCGGTTAAATATTGCACGCGCGCTTCAATCTTATCGAAGCCGATCTTCTCCATAAAATCAATGGCGGCATGAAGTCCGTCGAAGAGCGCGAAATTTTGCGTCGCAAAATCGTAGCGTGAAGCAGTGGGAAGGAAATCGAGCCGGCCGTCGTAGCCCCAATATTTATCGACCTCCGCGCCGCACCAGGTCGGGATCACATTTTGCATAAGTTCCGGCTCGATGTAAAGGAAGCCGATGCCCTTCGGCCCACAGAGCCACTTGTGCCCGCACGAGGCATACGCATGCACCCCCAGGTCTCGCACATCGGTTTGAAGCATTCCCGGCGGGTGCGCGCCATCGGAGAGGAACCAGATAGGCGCGCTGTTCGCGCGCGCTTTTTCTCGGGCCAGTGCGGTGAGCCGCTTGATGGGCAGCAACTGCCCGGTGGTGCAGGTAAGGTGCGGCATCGAAATGGCGCGGGTTCGCGGCGTGATCGCATCGCTTACGCGCTGCATGAAATCGTCATCGCTATAAGACTTCGCATTTTCATCCGTGAGCGGCACGAATTTAATCACGATCCCATCGCGCTTTTTTCGCGCTAGCCAGGGAATCGCATTGCCAGCATGTTCCTGATTCGTGAGTAGTACCTCGTCGCCAGCCTTGAGCTCGATGCCGCTCGCCACGATGGAGATCGCTTCGCTCACGTTATGCGTGAAGGCGATCTGGTCGCCGCTCTCGGCGTTGAGCACGCGCGCAATGGCCGTGCGAAGTCCTTCGTAATCGCCATTATATTCGCCGGTGCGATCAACGTACTCGATGCGCTTCGTGACCCGCTCGGTCACCGGGCGTGGGCTGGGGCCCATCGTGCCGTTGTTGAAATAGATCAGTTCGCGCGTGATAGGGAATTCATCCCGAATGGAGTCCCAATATTTTTCATCCTTCGGCTCGCGCTCGACCGGCAAAATCGGCTGGCCATTCGGGGAAGCGGAATCAGCGAACACGCTGTGGCGCGCGGAAAGCATCGCGGAGGATGCCGCTGTGGAGGAAGCTACGCTGATAATAAAAGTTCGTCTATCCATGAAAGATGACTTATGGATGCTACTCATCCATTTCGTTCTATAAACTGCGAAAATTTGCCAATCATTCAGATGGCATGATTCATTATGAATTCAGGCGGCATGATTGAATATGAATTCAGACGGCCGGATTCATTATGAATTTGAATTGCGGGCACCTATTTATCCTTGATTCTGTCATACAATCGGAGCAATCGAACGATCTGACGGTTGTTTCAACAGAGAAAACGAAAAAGAATTATTTAATTTAGAAAGTCTCTCCTCGTTGTTACGATATAAGGCCGACCGGCGGACGCTGGGCTATATGGTTGTTACCACGGCGCTGTTTTTTGCACAATGGGTCTACGGGTTCCACTGGGCTGCGTATATTATGTATCTATTTCTTTCGGTCGCGGTGACGGTCATCGCGCATAACCACAATCACATCCCGATTTGGCGCGGAAAGATGTTGAATCGGCTTACCGATTATTGGCTTACCATCTTCTATGGGTTCCCAGCGTTCGCATGGATTCCGACGCACAACATGAACCATCACGCGCTTAACAACCGGGAAGGCGATTATACGATCACCTACCGGCTTACGGAGCACAATCATCTTTTCATGTTGCTTGCGTACCCGACCGTCAGCAGTTTTTATCAGCAAAAGCCGATTCGAGATTACCTGAAGCGGCAATGGACCGAGGATCGCGGCTATTTTTGGTTCTGCCTTGGACAGTATGCTGCGCTCGCGCTTTGGGTCGCGGCCGCCCTTGTTATCGACTGGAAAAAGGCATTGCTCTTCGTGGTTATTCCGCAGCAAGTGGGCCTCTTCAGCGTGCTCATTTTCAATTACGTGCAGCACGTCCATGCCGATGAGGAATCGGAATGGAATCATTCCCGAAATTTTGTTGGCTTCTTAAATGTCATGCTCTTCAACAATGGTTACCATACGGTTCACCACGAGAAAGCCGGAATGCACTGGAGCAAAGCGCGCGATGCCCACGCGAAAATTGCCTCGAAGATTTCACCGGATTTGCAGCAGCCTGGCTTCTGGAGCTTTTTAGCGAAGTCTTATGTGCTTGGTCTCTTCTTCCCGAAGTATCGCACGCATTCGATGCGGCTGGAGCGCATCGAGCGAGAACGATCTCAAAAGCACGTAGCTACTTCTTAATTAACCGCGCCCCAAACCCCGCGCGCAGGGTGGTTTCACTGAATACGTCGATGAGTTGCCGCTCCGAGAGGAACTGCAGGATCTGGCGCTTCACATCTTCCGGGGAAACGGAGTTCGCGATCACGCGGTCCGCAAGCACCTTGCATTCCTCATAGCGAAGCAGGTGGATGCGCTCGGCGAGCGAACGAATAGCCGTGGGTGAAACGGAAATCTCGTCGATTCCCATACCGACCAGAATTGGCGTGGCCAGTGGATACCCTCCCAGTTCGCCGCAGATCGAGACCGGCTTCTTCGCTCGCTTTCCTGCCTGAACCGTGAGTTGAATCAGTTTCAGCACGGCGGGATGCAACTCCTGATAGAGCGTTGCAATGAGATCATTCCCGCGATCGACCGCCAGCGTATATTGCGTGAGATCGTTCGAGCCGATCGAAAAATAATCGACCATGCTTACGAACGACTCCGCCATGATCGCGGCGCTGGGGACTTCCACCATAATGCCAACGGGAAGATGCTCATCGAATGGCTCTCGATTCACTTGCAGCATATTCCTTGCTTCCTGCAGGAAGGCGAGGGCGCGTTGCAGTTCATCCGGTGATGTTACCATCGGGAACATCAGCTTCACGTTGCCGCGCTCGGAGGCCCGCAAAATGGCCCGGAGCTGTGCCAGAAAAAGATCCGGCTCATCGAGCGAAATGCGAAGACCGCGCCATCCGAGGAAGGGATTATCTTCGCGGTACGAGCCGCTCAAAACTTTATCGCCGCCAACATCGAAGGTGCGGAGCGTAACAGTGGCAGGATGGAAGCGATCTGCAAGATTTTTATAAAGATCGTTCTGTTCTTCTTCGGTTGGGAAATCATCATGAAGCAGCAGAAAATGCTCCGTGCGAACGAGTCCAAGTCCCAGACGTTTTTTGCCATCCGCAAGCGCGGTGGTTTCCGAGAGTCGTTCGGCTTCGAGAATCGCGATTTCATTGCCGAATTCGAGATTCATCAGTAGGGTCACGTCATGACCATCCACTGTCTTCACGACCGGCGCGCCCGCTTCGAGAATCGGTCCCTCTGCTTCGACACCACTGCCAAGGACATAACTTTGCTCCTGCTCGTATCCGCGCAGCGTCTCCTTATCCGGGCAAACGATAAGTTCCCCTCGTTCGCCATCCAGGATAAGCAGGTCGCCGGTTTCGATATGCTCGGCGGCCGAGTGCAGCGCGACGAGCGCCGGAATTCCGAGCGAGCGCGCAAGGATCGCGACGTGGCTCGTCAGACCTCCGCCATCGATCGCAAACCCGAGCATGGAGGAGCGCGCGAACAGAATCGCATCTGCCGGCGTAAGCAATTCCGCCACAAGAATGGAAGGCTCCTCAATCTTCGAAAGCCATTTTTTGCGATCGAGCAAGTAACGCAGGAGCCGCTGTTTTATATCTTCGACATCGTCGGCGCGCTCGCGCATCACCGGGCTGTCGCTTGCCTTCAGCATATCCTGGTGTGCGGAAAATTCCGAATCAACCGCGAAGGCCGCGGGCTTCAACTCATGTTTAATGCGCTGCCGAATCGTGCTTAAAATAAATTCGTCCGAGACCATCATCATCTGCGCCTCGAAGATAGAAGAGGCAGGCGTGCCGACTTTTTGCTCGGCCACGCGGCGCACCTTCTCGATTTCCTGCCGCGCCTTTTGAACGGCGGCATCGAACCGCTCGATTTCCTGCCCGACTTCGGTCACGGCAAGCGGATGGTCCTCGCCATAAAGCAGCGTGCGGAAATAGCGGTAGGCCGGGCCGATGGCAATGCCACGGCTCGCCGCGATTCCGCTGAACCGTAGCGTCTCTTTCGCCTCTTTATGTCGAGATGCCAAGCGTGTTGTAGCCGTGACCTTTAGGTCACGATGTGTATATTATCAATTTTACGCTTCGCAACCGTGACCTAAAGGTCACGGCTACAAACAACGTTCATAACTCCTCATTCTTAACTTTCCTCTTCGAATCCCTTTTCAAAATAATCGACGAGTTCCTTCATGGCCTGCTCTTCGTCTGGGCCGTCGAATTCGAGTTCGAGTTGGCTTCCTTGCGCGGCCGCGAGCGTCATGACACCGATGATCGACTTTCCATTAATACGGAACCCCTCTTTGATTATGAAAAATTCGGAATTGAACTTGCTGGCAAGTTTTACGATGGCGGCGGCGGGGCGTGTGTGCAGGCCTGCGCGGTTCTTAATAGTAACGGTCCTTCGGATCACGAAAAAATCATATTATGGTAACATCTCCGGCCTGCGAATAGAAGCCCAAAAATGTAGGAGGAAAAGAATCGAATGAGCTATTTCGTTCCAGCCCAATTCCCGACTGATAGACAACAAGAGAGCGATCCTCTGGATCATCGCTGATCCCGGACCGCTCTCCGTTGCTTTGCTTTCTCTGCTTATGTGTCACGAGCAACCATGAAACGCTCGTGACAGGACACTTATTCAGTTCCGCAGTTTTCTAATTCTGCGGAGATGAAGCTTTTGTTGCCGTAGCATCGTCCGTCTCGCGCAGCGCGACCGTGAAGTCCCGTGGAAGTTGCTGCGTTTGATCGGCCGGTGGCGTCGCGATGAGGATGTCCTTGGTCAGGACCGAATCCCCTTCGAGATGCACCCAGTATTTTTTAGCGGGTTGTAATACCACCAAATATCGTCCGGTTTCTTTGTTCGAGGTGCTACACGTGATTTCCATAGTGGTGTCGCCGACTTCCCGAATGCTTACTTTTACGGAAGTTGGCTGCGCGGTTTCATCCGAGCGAACGATTCCACTCATAAGAATGACCGGGCGTGAAAACGTTTGCGCGCGTAGCGTAGCGCTAAATGCGGTCGAAATCGCGATAAGTGCGGCAGCGCTCGCGATTTTGAGGGTTGATGTTATCATTGTATTAATAGAGGTTAAGAGTTATGACGTAGGTGATTTGCGCTGCAAAAATAAGGATCGCGTATTGTGCCGCTATTACGCGATGTTTTCATTTTAGTTGTCTTACTTCGTGTTCACTAAAGGCGTCAAATCATTCTTCGTGATAGAGTAATGTCCATTCGAATGCCAACGCCATGAAACATGCGTTTCAGCCTGATACATCAAGCGATTGTGTGATTTTTAAAAAATTCTGAAACAATTTCGGATGCGTAGCCCAGTGGACAAACCGGGACTCGGACTGTATAGCGGACACCCTTTGTTACCTTTCTCATAATTCACGTAGAGAGGTCTTAATGTCGAGCCGTTTCGGGAACAAAACTGTCATATCCGCCGCCCTTTTGGGCGGCTTCCTCGCGGGCTGCGCTTCGGCACCCAAGACCACGGTGGTCCATCCGCTCGCGCAATCGGCCAATATGGCGGCGATCGCGGGGATTCACTCCTGGCTCGATCGCAAGTCCCGCGCGGCCCGAAGCCTGAATGCCTCGGGGGACATTACCGTGGATCAAAATGGCGAATCGAACTCCGCGAGCTTTACATTAAAAAGCAAACGCCTCGATGCAAGCGGCAATCGAATAGATTCCCTCGGCATCGAAGTAATGGGGCCATTTGGAATTAACGTTGCACGATTTCTCGCCTCGCCGCAGGAGTATAAATTCTACGACATCCTTCATGGCCAAACACTTTCCGGGCCGACGGATACGCATTCGCTCGAAGCTCTCACGCATTTGCAAGGCATCTCGCTCGAAGATATGAGCGATATTATTTATGGACTCGTGCGGATCGATACGGATGCGAATGACTCCGTGAAATTCTATTCGGATAACGATCTCCACCACGCGCTCATCATTCGCGTTCCCGGCGTTTCTACCACCGCGCTGGATTTTGAAGGCGCGCTGCCGACCGATTCTTCCTCTGGGAATTTAACCCTCGTGCGCTATCAGCGATGGAATGGGGTTCCAGAATCCATCACCACCACTCCGCCAGATATAACGGTGCATTTCGCGGAACCGATGCGGGTGAACGGAGTGTCCATCCCCCAGCATATCGAGGCCAATGCGGGCGAAAATAAACTGACGCTCGAATACGATCATGTCGACATAAATCCATCATCGCTGGTTGTCAGAATTAAAATGCCATAAACGTTAAAGAATGTCATTGCGAGGAGCGTTCGGCGACCGAAGGGAGCCGAACGCGACGAAGCAATCTCCCCGTTTACCCAACGGATTGCTTCGTCGAACGAATCTCCCTTCGGTCGATTCGTTCTCCTCGCAATAACGAAGAAAACTTTCGAAGCAGTTCATCCTTTCCCCATGATCAACATCCTTCATCTCAGCAAAAAATATGGCGACACCGTCGCTGTCGAAGACTTATCGCTGGAAATCGAAGCGGGAGAAATCTTCGCGTTGCTCGGACCGAATGGAGCGGGGAAGTCCTCGACCGTAAAAGTTCTCACGGGTCTTTCGCGGCCCACGACGGGGACGGTCTGCATCGCGGGATTCGATGTCGTGGAAGAATCCAACGAGGTGAAAAAACGCATTGGCTATGTGCCGGAAAATGCGATCCTATATGAAAGCCTGACCGCGGACGAATTTCTCGATCTTTGCGGAACGCTGCGCCATATCGACCGGAAAAAGCTTGCCGAGCAGCGCGAAGAACTATTCTCGCTCTTCGAGCTTACGAGCGAGGACCAGAAAAAATTGCTCGCGGAGTTTTCGAAAGGAATGAAGCAAAAAATCCTGCTCATCGCCGCGCTTATTCACAATCCAGAAGTACTCATATTAGATGAACCGCTCTCCGGCCTCGATGCCAATGCCGCGCTCATCTTCAAGGAAGTTATACGACGCTTCGCGCACGGTGCATCCGGGAAGACCATCTTCTTTTGCTCCCACGTGCTCGATGTTGTCGAGCGTCTCTGCGACCGGATCGCCATTATGAACCACGGCCGGCTCATCGCGATTGGAACTCCGTCAGAATTGCTCGAGGAATCCGGAGAAGCCTCGCTCGAACGCGCCTTCCACAAGCTCACCGGCGGCGCGGACATCGAACGCTCGACCGAAGACGTGCTGCGCGCACTATCGCAGGAATAGTGTGAAGTGCAACTTCGCACTACACTCTCACTTTTATATGTCCCCTCGAAAGGCTTCCATATACTGCTTCACCCGCTCGGTGAATTGCACGGCATAGAGGCCGTCAATCAGCCGGTGATCGTGCGAAAGGCCGAGATACATCATCGAACGGATCGCGATGTAATCGTTACCCTCCTGATCGGTCTTGACGACCGGCCGCTTGACGATCGCGCCGGTCGTCATGATGGCAAGGTTCGGCTGGCTGATGATCGGCGTCGAAAGAATATTGCCGAACATTCCAGGATTCGTGAGCGTGAACGTGCCGCCGGAAATATCGTCCGGCGTCAGTTTCTTCGTGCGCGCTTTATTTGCTAATTCGTGGACGGCTCCGGCGAGTCCGGCGAGCGAAAGCTTATCGGCGTGTTTAATGACCGGCACAATAAGCGCCGGTGGCAGCGGGGAGCCTTCCTGCTTCGGCATCGCGACCGCGATCCCAAAGTTAATCTCGTTGCGAACGACGATATTCGTTCCGTCGATCGAGGCATTGATGAACGGGAACTCGCGCAACGCCTTTATCATGCACTCGACAAAGATCGGCGTTAGCGTGAGCCGCACGCCATATCGCTGCTCGAAGCTCTCTTTATTCTTTTTCTGATAATTGACGATATTCGTTACATCCACTTCGCTGATGCTCGTGACATGCGCGCTCGTATGCACCGAGCGCACCATGTGCTCGGCAATGCGCTGACGGATATTGTCCATCGGGATGATGGTCGTGGCTTCGCCGCTGGCGGCAAAGGCGGCCGCCTGCATCGGCTGTGGCGCTTGCGGCGCGAAGCTGGGAGCAGAGGCAGGCTGTCCGCTCTGCACGCGTGGGGCAGTACTTTCAGCCTGCCCTTTGCGGGACTCGACATATTTCAGCATGTCGGTCTTATTGACACGGCCTTCCATTCCGCTTCCGGGAATCCGCGAAAGTTCATCGGGCGAAATGCCCTCGGTCTTCGCAATATTTTTTACGAGCGGGGAATAGAAGCGGTCGTCTTTCCCGGCAGGTGAGGATTTAGTCTGGGCCACGGGCGCTTGTGGCTGCGGCGAGGGCGCAGCGGTGGACGGAGTGGACTCGTTGGACGAAGTGGCGGCGGTTTTAGGTGCTTCGGCTTTTGTCACTACTGCCGCTTGCGTCTCCGGCTTCGGCGCGGCAGGCGCGGGGACCGCGCCACTACTCTGAGAGGAAATATAAGCTATCGTTGCACCGACGGCTACGGTTTCATTTTCTTTCGCGACAATTTTCGAGAGCGTGCCGGCAAATGGCGCCGGAACTTCAGTATCGACTTTATCGGTGGAAATCTCTAAAATCGGCTCGTCCTTCTGAACCGCATCGCCTTCTTTTTTCAGCCAACGGAGGACCGTGCCTTCGGCGATCGACTCGCCCATCTTCGGCATCACGACGGCCTGGCCTTGCCCTTGCGCCTGTCCATTGGATGGCGTTGGAACTTGCTGTTGCTGTGGCGGCGGGGTCTGCTGCTGTTGTG
>Ga0307373_10010789_pt1 | contig 13380 bp, 9 predicted proteins | sample OX2MG_FD_202534 | JGI IMG/M metagenome (GOLD analysis project Ga0307373, IMG submission 202534) | Soil microbial communities from Risofladan, Vaasa, Finland - OX-2 | ecosystem: Environmental > Terrestrial > Soil > Coastal area > Acid sulfate soil | place: Finland: Risofladan, Vaasa | collected... | reverse complement strand
GGGCAGGCCCACCTTGATGTCCGCCATGATGTCCAGGTTCATCGGCAGGAAGCCCAGTATGACGGCGGCGAGAAGAAATCCGTCGCGCAGGGCGATATAGGCGACCCACCAGAAGTCGGCGGCGGCCCGAAGCGTGAAGCGACCGAGGATCCGTTCGAAATACGGTCGCCCGATGTGAAGCAGGAAGGAGAGAATGGAAAAGAGAATCCCTATGTCGAGCAGCGTTTGAAGCGACCAGATTTCCAATGATTTCAGTGTAGTCATGTTGTCGGGCAGTCTCTTCGGGAGCCTTCACGCTCCTTGGTTTTGCCGGCAACCAAGCCTTTGGGCACACGGGCCTGCGCACGTGCCCGGCAGAGCGCCGCCTTGGGTGGAGCAAGGAGGCTTCCACTCTTAAGTCAGGCGAAATCAATGGTCTGAGGCGCGGCGATTCATCCAGGAAAGCGCGAACTGCCGCACCTGCTTAGCGAAATATCACCCAGGGATTGCCCGTGCCCGCCCCCCGGCTTGACTTTGGGGATGGCGGCGGCTAACAGTGGGCGATGCGTTTCCCGGGCGCGAGCAATGACGGCGTTCGGAAAAAATCCCGGGAACCTGATCGCCGGGAATCGGGAACGAAATGACGGGAAAAACGATTGTTGTCGGGATTACCGGAGCGAGCGGCGCGGCCTATGCGCGCAAGCTGCTCGAGCTGCTCGAAAACGATTCGCGCGTCGGCCGCGTGCATCTGGTGGTGAGCGAGGCCGGGCAGCGCCTGGTCGCCATGGAACTGGGTCTGGTGGCGAGCGATCTGAGGCAGCTGCCGCAGCTACTGGTCGGCTCGGCGAAAAAAATCGATCTGCTCCCCAATAAGGATATCGGCGCTTCGATCGCCTCGGGCACCTATCCCGTCGATGGAATGGTGGTCATTCCCTGCACAACGGGGGCGCTCGGCGCGATTGCCGCTGGAACGAGCGACGATCTGATTGCGCGCGCCGGCGACGTTTGCCTGAAAGAGAACCGGCGGCTGATTCTGTGCGTGAGGGAGACGCCGCTCGGCCGCATTCACCTCGAAAACATGCTGCGGGTGCAGGCGGCCGGCGCGGTGATCATGCCGGCGGTGCCCGCTTTTTATTTTGGGCCCAAGACGATCGACGATCTGGTGACGCAATTCGTCTGCCGCGTGCTTGAACATCTGGGGCTGCCGCAAGAGGGGCAGTATCGCTGGATGGGCGCCGGCGCCAGGAAGAAAGAGGAGTGAGGACGCGGCTCGGCCATCGGGCCGAGCCGGGAGAGAACATGCTTGGCCGCATTCGCAGCGTGCTCGAAATGATCAAATTCGAGCACTCGGTTTTCGCGTTGCCCTACGCGCTGGTCGCCGCCCTGCTCGCGGCGCGCGGCGAAGGGCCCGGCGGCGGCTGGCCGGCGGCCGGCGTGCTTGCCTGGCAGCTCGGCTGGATTGTGGTGGCGATGGTCGGCGCGCGGTCGGCGGCGATGACCATGAACCGGATCGCCGATCTCCGCTACGACCGCTTGAATCCCCGCACGCGCAATCGGGCGCTGGTGACCGGGGAACTGTCGCCGGGATTCGCCTGGACGTTTGCGATAGCCAGTTCGGCGGTGCTCGTGCTGGCGGCCTGGGAATTGAACCCGCTGGCCTTCCGGCTATCGCCCGTGGCGCTGGCGGTTCTTTTTCTCTATTCGTACACGAAACGGTTTACCGCGTGGTCGCATCTGGTGCTGGGCTTCTGCCTCGGCATGTCGCCGGCGGCGGCGTGGATTGCGATTCGCGGCGCGCTCGATTGGCGCATGCTGCTTTTGTGCGCGGCGGTCACGCTGTGGGTGGCCGGGTTCGACGTGCTCTACGCCTGCCAGGACGTCGATTTCGATCGCGAAGTCGGCCTGTTCTCGATACCGCGGCGAATCGGCGTTTCGCGCGCGCTGGTGGTGGCGCGCGGCATGCACATCGGAATGATCCTGCTGCTCGGATGGCTGGCGGCGAGTTTCGCGCTCCCGTGGCCGGCGTGGGCGGGCATCGCGGTGGTGGCCGCGCTGCTGGCCTACGAGCATCGCCTGGTGCGGCCGAACGATTTGAGCAAGATCAATGCTGCATTCTTCACGGTGAACGGCTATATTAGCGTCTTGTTCCTGATTTTCTGGGGCGCGGCGGTTTGTCTGTGCCGGCCGTATTGAGCGCTGCGAAAAAAGCGTCCCACCGGGCCGATCAGAAAAGCGGATTACTCGCTCCGCTCGGAATGTCGGCGCCACACAGCGCGTGGACAGGGATTAAGATAAAAGGGTAGCCACGATGGCCGAACCTACCATTCGCGATTCCCAGCTGGAGCCTGTCGCCCATAAGGTGCTGGCGGGCGAGCGGCTGACGTTCGAGGACGGCGTCGCGCTGTTCCGCTCGAAAGACCTGCTCGCGGTCGGCTGGCTGGCCAATTACGTTCGCGAGAAGCGCCACGGCGACATCTGCTATTTCAACGTCAACCGGCACATCAATCCGACCAACGTCTGCGTTGCCCACTGCCGCCTGTGCGCCTTCGGCCGCTCGCCCGATGCGCCCGGCGCCTACACCTACGCGCTCGACGATGTTTACCAGCGGGCCGCGCAAGGGGTCGCCGAGGGGGCGACGGAATTCCACATCGTCGGCGGGCTGCACCCTTCGCTCACCTTCGAGCATTATCTCGAAATGATTCGCGGGCTCAAGCAGCGCTTCCCGCATGTGCACCTGAAAGTTTTCACCATGGTCGAGATCGGCTATTTCGCCCGCCTTACGAAACTTCCCCCGCGCGAGATCCTGCTGCGGCTCAAGGAAGCCGGCGTCGATTCGATGCCCGGCGGCGGGGCGGAAATCTTCAATCCGCGCGTGCGCAAGGTGATCTGCGACCACAAAACCAGCGGCCGGCTGTGGCTCGACATCGCGCGCATCGCGCATGAGATCGGTTTGCGCTCGAACGCGACGATGCTCTACGGCCATATCGAAACCTACGAGGAGCGCGTCGAGCACCTGACGCTGCTGCGCCAGCTGCAGGACGAAACCGGCGGCTTCGTCACCTACATTCCCCTGGCGTTCCATCCGGAAAACACCGCTCTTTCGTATCTGCCCAAACCGACCGGCTGGGACGATCTGAAGTCGATCGCCGTGGCGCGCCTGATGCTGGATAATTTCGATCACATCAAGGCGTACTGGATCATGCTGACGCCCCCGGTCGCGCAGATCGCGCTGCGCTTCGGCGCCGACGACATCGACGGCACCGTCATCGAGGAGAAGATCTATCACGATGCCGGCGCCACCACCCCGCAACACATGACGCGCGCCTCGCTCGAGCGCCTGATTCGCGCCGCGGGCCGCGTCCCGTTCGAGCGCGACACGCTCTACCGCCCCGTCGATCGCTCGAAGCTCCCGCCGGCCGGACCCAGTCCCGACGTCACCCTCAGCCTCAACGTCTAAAGGTTGCGCCGTCGCCTTTCCGGCCAATCGGGCCGCTCCATTTTCCTGAATGGCGGGAGTCTTCCGCCGGGAGCGCTTGCGCTCAACCGCCGATCCGCCATCAGGCATTTTTGATCGCGGCCGGCGGCGGCGCTGTGTTTCCCCTGGTTTATACTGCCTGGGTGATCGAGCAATCTGAATTGCTCGCGCCGCTGCGCCGCTACTGGGGTTTTGCCTCCTTCCGCCCCCTTCAGCAGGAGATCGTCCGGAGTCTGCTCGGCGGCCACGACACCTGCGTCATCATGCCCACCGGCGGCGGCAAGTCGCTTTGCTACCAGTTGCCCGCCGCGATGCTGGCCGGGAAAACCGCCGTGGTCATTTCGCCGTTGATTGCCCTGATGCAGGATCAGGTGACTCAACTCATGCAGGCCGGCATCCCCGCGGCCGTGCTGAACAGTTCGCTCGCAGCCGGCCAGCAGGCACAGGTGATGCGTGAGACCACGGAGGGACGATTCCGTTTGCTATATCTCTCGCCCGAGCGCCTCGCCCGCCCTGAAACCGTCCGTTGGCTGCAAGGGGCGCCCATTTCGTTTTTCGTGATCGACGAGGCGCACTGCATCTCCGAATGGGGTCATGAGTTCCGTCCGGAATACCGGCAATTGAATCGCCTCCGCGATCATTTCCCCCACCACCCCGTGGCCGCTTTCACGGCGAGCGCCACGCGCCCAGTTCGTCACGACGTCATCGATCAGCTCCGCCTGCGGGACCCGCACAAGTACATCGCCAGCTTTCACCGTGCCAACCTGCGTTACTCCGTTCGCGAGTGCGATTCGCGCGAGCAGGGAAGGCTTCTGGTCAAGGCGCTCCGCCGCCAGCGCGAGGGAAGCGTTATCGTCTACGCCTCCACGATCAAGCGTGTCGAAGCCGTCGTCGATTTCCTCGAAGAGAGCGGGATCGCCGCCATCGCTTATCACGGCCAGATGGACCCCGACACACGCCGGCGCAATCAGGAGCGCTGGATGTCGGATGAGGTGCGCGTACTGGTGGGAACCGTCGCCTTCGGGTTGGGCATCAACAAGGCCACGGTGCGAGCCGTCATTCACCTCTCGCTGCCCAAATCGCTCGAACAGTATTACCAGGAGGCCGGCCGCGCCGGCCGCGACGGCCATCCGGCCGATTGCGTGCTCCTGTGGCGCAAGGCGGACGCCGGGCTTCTCTCGCACTTCATCCGCCAGATGGATGATGCGGCTGAACGCGACCGCGCCTGGCAGCGATACCATGAGATCCGCGGCTACGCCGAATCGGGCGCGTGCCGCCATCGGCAGATCTGCCTGCATTTCGGCGAGACTCCCAAGTGGATATCCTGTCAGGCCTGCGATGTGTGCGCCGGCCCTGCGGAGTGGCTCCTGGAATCCCCCGCTCAGGAGCAGCCCCGGCGGCGCGAGCGCAAGTCCATCCGGGCGCGGCGGCCCGTGCCGGGGTCCCCGTCAAACGTTGAGCCTCGCGGCGCTGGCATGGCGGACGCCAACGGGGAGGAGCTTCGCGAGTATCTGCGCGAGTGGCGGCGAACGACGGCGAAGAGCCGCGGCATTCCTGCCTACATCGTCATGCACGATGCATCTCTCGAGAGCCTCTGTCGCATCCGGCCGGCCTCTCTGGACGAGCTTCTGGAGGTTCCCGGTTTCGGCGAACGCAAAGTCGAATTGTACGGAGACGATATTCTGAAGGCCCTGCGATGGTTTCGAGAGGGATCGAGAGCTGCCCCGGCAAATGAGGAACGGCCAAAACCCATCGAGGAAACGATGCGGATGCTTGCCGAGGGCCGCAGCTTCGCCGAAATTGCCCGGGCGCGCGGCTGGCAACTCGGGACGGTGGTTGCCACGGTCGCCGACCTCGTCGAGCAGGGCAGGGTGGAATTTCAGCCAGCCTGGGTGGAGGCGAAGAAGCGGGCGAGCATCGAGGCTGCGGCCGAGCGCCTGAGCCTCGATCGTCTCCGAACTCTCAAGGATGCTCTGCCGCCGGAAATCACGTTTGACGAGGTTCGCCTTGTTGTCGCTGTCCTGCACCGGCGGCGGACAGGGTAGATACGTTTCACGGCGAGTTCCGGGCCTGGATCACCTGCTGCTGAATTTGCCCGATCGGAAGCGAATCTACCCTACGTCCTACCTTCCCTCCCGCCCCCGTCTTGGCGGAAAGCCGCCTTCGTGCGATGCTCGTCAGCGGATCGCCCCGATGAATTTCCGCGAAGCCTTGAAGCAGGGAATCGGCCGGTTGCGCACGGCGGGCGTCGCCTCCCCCGTGCTGGCGGCGGAACTGCTGTTGATGCACGTCGCGGGCGCGAGCCGCGCCTGGCTCTACTCCCACATCGACGATTCGCTCGATTCGGCGGCGGCGGACCGGTACGGCGATCTGATCGGCCGGCGCGCCGCGGGAACGCCCACGCAATATCTCACCGGGCACCAGGAATTCTGGGGTTTGGATTTCGACCTCACGCCCGACGTGCTGATTCCGCGTCCGGAAACCGAGCACGTGGTCGAAGCCGCGCTGACGCGGATCGGCCAGCAGCGTTCGCGAGAGGCGCTGCGCGTCGCCGACGTCGGCACCGGCTCCGGCTGCATCGCCGTAGCTCTCGCGCGGGAATTGCCGAAGGCGAACGTTTTCGCCACGGATGTTTCGCTTGCCGCGCTGCGAGTGGCGCGGCGCAACGCCGAGCGCCTGGGCGTCGCCCGCCGCGTCGTGTTCGCCGCATCGAATCTGCTGAGCGCATTCGCGCCGCGCTCGTTCGACCTGGTCGTCAGCAACCCTCCCTATGTCGGCCGCCGTGAATCCTCCTCGATCGCGCGCGAAATCCGCGAGCATGAGCCGGACCAGGCCGTTTTCGGCGGCGAGGAGGGAATCGAGGTGTATCCGCCGCTCATGGCCCAGGCGGCCGAATGCCTCCGCGCCGGAGGCGTGCTGGTGGTGGAACTCGGGTACGGAATGAGTGAGCGCGTCATGGCGCTGCTGGACGCCGGCGACTGGAGAGACGTTTCTGTCACGAGCGACCTGGCGGGAATCCCGCGCGTTGTGGCGGCCGGGCGCAGGTAGCGTTCCGGGATAGAAGCCTGGATGTTTGCCGGTGCAAGGCGGCGGAGAAACAAAGCCCCGGAGAGATTCCTCGTCGCTTCGCTCCCCGGAATGACAGCTTCTTTGTGACCGCGCCGAGATTGCCCGCGGACCTGGCCCAGAGCAGGCCGAGGGGCTCCTCGCAATGGTGGCATTTTTCCGGCGCCGCATGGATTGCTTCTATAATTGACGGCAAAGAGCGGTCCGCCATGCCGAAACTCGCCCGCTTCCGCGCCGTATCCCCACCGCCGTCGCCGGCATCCTTCGCGACGCCCATCCTTCACGTCGATATGGACGCGTTTTTCGTCTCCGTCGAGCTGATCGAGCGGCCCGAGTTGCGCGGAAAGCCGGTGGTCGTTGGCGGAAGGCCGGACCAGCGCGGGGTGGTTTCGGCGGCCAGTTACGAGGCGAGGAAATTCGGCATCCAGTCGGCGATGCCGCTGCGCACGGCCGCCCGGCTCTGTCCCGACGCGACGTTCCTCGCCGTGCGGCACGAGCGCTACGCCGAATACAGCGACCGCGTCGCCGCGATTCTGGAGCGCTATTCCCCGGTGGTCGAAATGGCCTCGATCGACGAGGCCTATCTCGATCTTTCCGGCACCGAGCGCCTGCACGGCACACCGCTCGCGGCCGCGGCGAAACTTCATGACGAGGTGCGGCGCGAGACCGGCCTGCCCTGCTCGATCGGCCTGGCCTGCTCGCGTCTGGTGGCCAAGGTGGCTTCCGATCAGGCCAAGCCCCACGGCCTGCTCTGGGTGCCGGGCGGGGCCGAGGAGGCGTTTCTGGCTCCGCTGCCGGCGCGGCGAATCCCGGGTATCGGCAAGGTCACCGAGGCGGCGCTGAAATCGCTGGGCATCGAAACCGTCGGCCAGCTCGCCGCGCTTTCCGCCGATCAGCTCGATTGTGCATTCGGGCAGTGGGGCGCGGCGCTCTACCGCAAGGCGCGCGGCCAGGATGCCTACGAGTTCGTCATCGACGCCGAACCGAAATCCATCTCTCACAATCGCACCTTCGGCGCCGATACGGCCGATCGCGAACGGCTGGCCTCGACCCTCAGCTGGCTCTGCGAGAAAGCGGCCAAGCGCCTGCGCGACGCCGGTTTTCGGGCGCGGACCGTCACTCTCACGTTGCGGTACGCGGGCTTCCAGACGGTGACGCGCGCCCGAACCCTGCGCGAGCCCTCCCGCCTCGATGCGGTTTTCCTCGCGGCGCTTCGTTCGCTCTTCGAGAAGAATTGGACGGGGAAGAATCTGCGCCTGGTGGGCGTCGAGCTGTCGGGATTTACCCGCGGCTCGGGGCAGCTCAACCTGCTCGACGACGGCCGCGGCGAGCGGCGCGAGCGGCTGGCGCGCGCCGCCGACCGCCTGCGCGATCGCTACGGCTTTGGCAAACTCGTGCTCGGCAGCTCGCTCGAAAGCGGCGAGGAAGAGTGAGCGGGCCAGTGCATCGGCCTCAATCGGCCGCCCGATGCCACTAGCTTCGAGCCGCGCCAGCCGTCCATAATCCCCTTGTGACCTCGCGCGAATTGGCCGAAAAAATCTGCCGCGTTCTCGTTGCCGCCGGCCATGAAGCCTATTTTGTCGGCGGCTGCGTCCGCGATCTCCTGCTCGGCCGCGAGCCTGACGATTACGATGTCGCCACCGACGCCCCTCCCCAGCGCGTCGAATCGCTTTTCCCCGGCAGCCTGACCGTCGGCGCGAAATTCGGCGTGGTGGTCGTCGTGGAGGGCGGAATCCAGGTCGAAGTCGCCACCTTCCGCTCCGACATCAGCTACAGCGACGGCCGCCATCCCGACCGGGTCGTCTTTTCCCGCTCGTCCGCCGACGACATTCAGCGGCGCGACTTCACGATCAACGGTCTGTTGCTCGACCCGCGCGACGGCGCCGTCGTCGATCTGGTCGGGGGCCGAAGCGATCTGGAGGGCGGGCTGATTCGCGCCATTGGCGATCCCGAACGCCGGTTTGCGGAAGACAAGCTTCGCATGTTGCGGGCCGTGCGCTTTGCCGCGCGCTTCGCCTTTGCCATCGAACCCGCGACGTTCGCCGCCATCGGGCGTCTGGCGCCGGAAATCGGCCAGGTGTCGGCCGAGCGCGTTCGCGACGAGCTGACGCGGCTGCTCACCGAGGGCGCGGCGCGGCGCGGTTTTGAGCTGCTCGACGCCTCGGGGCTGCTCGCCGAGGTCCTGCCCGAAGTCGCAAAAATGAAAGGGGTCGAGCAGCCGCCGGAATTCCATCCCGAGGGAGACGTCTGGATCCACACCCGGATGATGCTCGACGGGCTGGCTTCGGGAGTTTCGCCGACTTTGGCCTGGGGCGTCCTCCTGCATGACGTCGGCAAGCCGCCCACGTTTACGCCGCCAGCCGGGCCGGGCGGGCGCATCCGCTTCGATAGCCATGTCGAGGTCGGCGCCGTTATGACCGAGGCGATTTTCCGCCGCCTGCGTTTTTCAAACGCGGCCACCGAGCAGGTTTCTTCCCTGGTCCGCAATCACCTGCGGTTTATGGATGTGCCCCGGATGCGTCCCGCCACGCTCAAACGATTCGTCCGGCTGCCGCTCTTCGACGAGCATCTCGAATTGCACCGGCTGGATTGCCTGGCCAGCCACGGCAAGCTCGATACTTACGAGTTTGTCCGGCGTTTCCTGGCCGAAACCCCGCCCGAGCAGGTGCGTCCCCCCAGGCTGGTTACCGGGGAGGACCTGAAGCAATTGGGGCTGCGGCCGAGCCCCCTGTTCGGAGAGCTTCTGCACGCCATCGAGGAGGCCCAGTTGGAAGGCAGGGTGAAGTCGCGCGAGGAGGCGATGGCATTGGTGCGTGCAATGGCGCAGGAATCGTCCGGCTTGAGTGGTGCCTGATGGCCGATGAATTGTCGTATCTTATTGATTGTAAATTGTATATGCGTCTTATCGGAATGGGCACCCGGTTTGCAGTAAAAGGTTTAGTGCCATATACTAAATGTCTATGATAGTGCTGTTAGCTATGACGTAACTTTCCGGTGTCCCGGCGCATCCAAGGTTGTAGGGTTTGGGTTGTTGGACCGGAAATGGGGAGCTATCGACCATGACAAAAACTTACAAGATTCCCGAGCAGTTGCCCGTTCTGCCCGTTCGAGACACGGTTCTATTCCCGGGCATCATTCTCCCGCTGACCATTGGGCGGGAGTCATCGTTGGCCCTGGTCAATTCGCTCGAAGGCGAAGAGAAGTTGATGGGTGTAGTCGCCCAGCTCGATCCTCGCGTTGAGGACCCGGGGCCCTCGGACATGCACGGGGTCGGCACGCTCGCCAAGGTGCACAAGCTCGTGCGCATGCCCAACGGCAACGTGGTGGCCTTCCTCGAAGGGCTCACGCGGTTCCGGCTGATGGAGTTGGTCGGGCTGTCGCCCTTCCTGCGGGCGCGCGTCGAACAGCTTTCCGACGTATTGCCCGGCCCGGAAGCCGAGCGCGAAGCGTCCCGGCTGGGCCTGCTCGACCTGTTCCGCGACATTGTATCTCGTTCGCCGCAGCTCTCCGACGATCTGGCCAATACCGCCGCGGCCATCGCCGATTCGGGCCGGTTGACCGATTTTATCGCCGGCAACATGCCCTCGCTCGCCACCGACACGCGGCAGGAATTGCTCGAAACCACCGATGTGGATAAGCGGCTCCAGACGCTCCTGCGCGAACTGACCCGCGAGAAGGAAGTCCTGGAATTGCGGACCAAAATTCAGGAGCAGGTGGAGGAGCAGGTCGGCCAAAGCCAGCGCGAATATCTGCTGCGCGAGCAGCTCAAGGCAATTCACAAGGAACTCGGCGAGACCGACGACACCGTCGCCGAGGCCGAGGAGTTGCGCAACAAGATCGAAGAGGCGCAGATGCCGGCCGAGGCGCGCAAGGAGTGCGACCGCGAGCTGAAACGGCTTCAAAAAATGACCCCGGCTTCGGCCGAGTACATGGTTTCGCGCACCTACCTGGAATGGATGACTTCGCTGCCGTGGAACAAGACTTCCGGCGCCAGCGAAATCGATATTGCCAAGGCGCACGAAATCCTCGAAACCGATCACTACGATCTGGAAAAGGTGAAGGAGCGCATCCTCGATTACCTGGCCGTGCGCAAGCTGCAGCCGGGGGCCAAGGGACCGATCCTTTGCTTCCTGGGGCCTCCCGGCGTCGGCAAGACGTCTCTGGGCCGCTCGATTGCGCGTTCGCTGGGCCGCAAATTCGCCCGTATCTCGCTCGGCGGCATGCACGACGAGGCGGAAATCCGCGGGCACCGGCGCACCTACATCGGTGCGCTTCCGGGCCAGATCATCCAGGGCATCCGCCGGGCCGAAACGAAGGACCCCGTGCTGATGCTCGACGAGGTCGATAAGCTCGGCCGCGATTTCCGCGGCGATCCATCGGCCGCGCTGATGGAAGTGCTCGATCCCGAGCAGAACGTCGCCTTCCGCGACCACTATCTCGACGTACCGTTCGATCTCTCGCACGTGCTCTTCATCTGCACGGCGAACTGGCTCGATCCGATTCCCGAGCCGCTGCGCGACCGGATGGAGATCATCGAGCTGCCCGGCTACACCGAGGACGAGAAGATCCACATCGCCAATCGCCACCTGGTTCCCAAACAGGCGTCCGATCATGGTGTGAAGATGGGCGAACAGATCTCGTTTACCGACGATGCGTTGCGCGAAATCATCCACAGCTACACGCGCGAGGCCGGCGTCCGCAATCTCGAGCGCGAAATTGCCACCCTCATCCGCAAGCAGGCGCGGCGGATGGCCGAAGGGGCCACCGACATGCTGACCGTCACGCCCGAGGTGGTTCGCGAGAAGCTCGGCGTCCAGAAATACCGCGTCGAGCGCGAAGTCACCGACCGCGTCGGCAAGGCCGGCGTGGCCGTCGGCCTGGCCTGGACGCCCGCCGGCGGCGACGTCATCTTCATCGAGGCGACCGCCATGCGCGGCGGCCGCCAGCTCACGATGACCGGCCATTTGGGCGAGGTGATGCAGGAATCGATGCGCACGGCGCTCTCGTGGGTTCGCGCCAACGCGGAACGTTACGGGATCGATCCCGATTTCTTCCGCAAGCACGATATCCACATCCACGTCCCGGCGGGCGCCATCCCCAAGGATGGGCCGTCGGCGGGCGTGGCGATGATCACGGCGCTCGTCAGCCTGCTCACCGACCGTCCGATGCGGCCGGCCGTGGCGATGACCGGTGAAATCACGCTGAGCGGACTGGTTCTGCCGGTCGGCGGCATCAAGGAAAAGGTGCTCGGCGCCAAGCGCGCCGGCATCAAGGAAGTTATGCTGCCGGCCGAAAACGAGCCGAACGCCAAGGAAGACCTCAAGCCGGAGATGCTGGGCGAGTTGAAGCTTCAATTCGTCCACACGATCGACGACGTGCTGGCTCTCGCCCTTGGCAAGTTCGAACCGTTCAAACGGCCGGGTGCGGCTCCGGTGCCCTCGAGCGGCCGTCCGCAACCGTCTCAACCTTCCCTCCAGTAAGCACAGTTGAGCCTAGGGGCGGGCCGGTAACCGGCCCGCCCCCTTTTTTTTGCCGGCCGCGCCACTGGCCTGGCGCGATTCGGCGTTGAACGTTCGGGCGGGAAAACTGGTATAAAGCAGACTTGTGCTTCCCTACGACGAAACCCCGGCCCTGGCGGCGCGCGCGCGACTGGCGGCGAGGGCCGTGCTCGGCCTGGTGCTCGAAGAGGAGCGCTCGGCGCGTTTCGTATACGAATATTCCACGGCCTATTTCCGGCAGGGAATTGAGGGCGAGGCCGAGCGCAAGGCGGAACTGCTCTCGGCGATCGCGCGGGAATCGCTGCTGCTGGTGGCGGCCCGGATCGAGCTGTCCCTGCCGCGCGCGGTCGCGTCGAGTTTTTCCCGCGTGAGCGAGCCCGAAGCGGTGGCCGTTTTTCGCCATGCGTTTCTGACGTTTCTGGGCGGTTCACTCGCCTGGGACGCCGACGAGCGGGAATTGTTCCGGAGGGATCTGGCGATGTATCTGCGTCTGGCCGCGCGGGAGGGCCGCGTCATGGCGAGGCGGCCGGGCGCGCCGCCTTTGGCCGGTGCATTCGTTGATCGCTGCGCCTTCCTGGTCGATCCGTCCATGATGGCGCAGGCGCGCGAAGCCGCCGCCCGCTATCAGGTTCAGCTGGAATCTTGCGCCGGCCAGGCCCTGCATGCCGCTTTTCGCGGCCTGCACGCGAAAACAGCGCCGCCTGTTTCCCTCCCGAGGCCTAAGCCCGAGCCGAAACGGAAACAAACACCGCGACCGAAAGCGGAAGAGAAAGCGAAGCGGAAACCGAAGCCAAAGGCAAAACCGAAACCAAAACGGAAGCCGAAGCTGAAGCCAAAAGCTCCCGCGCACCCCGCAGTGAAGGCCCGCCCGAAGCGCACGCAATCGCCGCCGCGCCGGAAACCGCCCATGCGCCCGGCAGTGAAAGCTCGCCCGAGGCCCAAGAAGTCCTCGCCACGCCGGAAACCACCCGTGCGCGCCAATCCCGTTTCCCGGCGCGCACGCCCGCCACGCAGGCGCCCGCGCACCCGGCCGAAACGGTAGCCTCCGCTTTCTACCAATTTCCGCTCGCAAGACCATCCCTTCGCGTTGTTTGCAGCGAGGGAAGGCCCCACGCTATTCCGATATTCAAGCAGATCCCTCGCGCCGAAGGTCGGTGCTCGGGATGACCGTGCAGGTGCGCCGTGTGTATTTGCCGAAGCGCGATCGAAGCGCGGTCAGACGCGCTCGATCGTGACGGAATTCACGACCACGTCGGTACTGGGGCGATCGTTGCGGCCGCGCGGGACTTCCGAGATCTTGCTGACGATCTCCTGCCCCTCGACCACTTCACCGAAGATCGTGTGATTGCCCGTCAGCCACGG
>Ga0307373_10010788_pt1 | contig 13381 bp, 13 predicted proteins | sample OX2MG_FD_202534 | JGI IMG/M metagenome (GOLD analysis project Ga0307373, IMG submission 202534) | Soil microbial communities from Risofladan, Vaasa, Finland - OX-2 | ecosystem: Environmental > Terrestrial > Soil > Coastal area > Acid sulfate soil | place: Finland: Risofladan, Vaasa | collected... | reverse complement strand
GCCCGATGGCTTCATGTGGGGGACGGGAGCGTCCTCCACCCAATGCGAAGGGGCGGCCCCCGCTTCGGACTGGCTGGCCTGGGAGGCCGCCGGGCGGGCACCGATCTCGGGCGAGGGCAACGGGTTCGCGCGGCGCTACGCCGAGGACTTCGGGCTGCTGGCGTCCCTCGGGTTGCGCCACCACCGCCTGTCCATCGAGTGGGCGCGAATCGAGCCCGAACCCGGACGGCGGGATCCGGCCGCGGTCGAGCACTACCGCGCCGTATTGCAGGCGGCGCGGGATGCAGGGGTGGCGCCGTGGGTGTGCCTGCACCACTTCACCCTCCCCCGCTGGTTCGGGGAGTCGGGTGGGTTCCTGGTAGAGGGGAACCGGCTCGGCCCCTGGACCGCACACGTGGAGTTCATGGCCGAGACCTTCGGGGATTTGGCCTACGGGTGGCAGCCGGTGAACGAGACCAACTACTACGCCAACGCCGCCTACCGGGGCGGCGGCTGGCCGCCCGGCCACAACGACCGCGATCAAGCCGCTGAGGTGGCCGAGGCCATCCACCTGGCCACCGCCGAAGCCGCCGTCAGGCTCAAGCAGACCGGTGACCCGGTCGCCTCCATCTACGGCCTGTCCCCCGTTGTGGCATGCGACGATGACCCGGCCACCCTGCGCCTGGCCGCCCGGGCCACCGAGGTGCACTGGACCACCTGGATCGATCTGGTCCGGGAGGGACGACTGGCCGTCCGCGGCCGTACGCCCATCTCCCGGCCCGATCTGGCCGGCTGTTTCGACCTGATCGGCTTCTCCTACTACTCGACCATGGGAGTGGCCGGCGGTCGGATCGTGCCCCATCCGGACGGGGAGCCGGTATCTCCTCTCGGCTACGGGATCTGGGCCGACGGCCTCGGGCTGGTGCTGGAGAGACTCAGCACCGAACTACCCGGCACGCCCCTGTTGGTGGCCGAGTACGGCATCGGCACCGATGACGACCGGGTGAGGTCCGCCTACATCTCCCGGGGGCTCGAGGTGGTCAACCAGGCCCTGGCCGGCGGAGCGGACGTGAGGGGCTTCTTCCACTGGACAGCGGTGGACAACTACGAGTGGCTGCACGGCTACGACGTCGCTTTCGGTCTCATGGACCGGCACCGCCACGTGCGGCCCAGCGCCCGGGGGCTGGCCGCCGAGGCCCTGGGGACGGGATGAGCGAATGGGAACTGGGTCCCTTCGCCCGCAGGGCGGGGGCGATCCTCGGGCCCCGTGACGATCTCAGCTTCCGCTGCCCGGTGTCGGGCGAGACGGTGGCCTGGGCGGCCAAGGATGTCTTCAACCCCGGAGCCGTGGTGCACGATGGAAAGGTCTGCCTCCTGGTCCGGGCCGAGGACCGGGTCGGGCGCTACGCCGGAACGTCGCGCATCGGGCTGGCCACCAGCACCGACGGTTCCGACTTCACATTGGAGCCCGAACCGGTGATCTACCCGGACGAGGATGATTGGCAGGCCTGGGAATGGCCGGGTGGATGCGAGGACCCGCGGGTCGTGGAGACACCGGATGGGGATTTCGTCTGCCTGTACACCGCCTTCGACGGGAGTCGCAGCAGTCTGTTCTCCGCTGCCTCACCGGATCTCCGGCACTGGGAGAAGCGCGGCCCAGTCTTTGCCGGCAGCCCCCTGGCCACCCGCTGGTCCAAGAGCGGTTCCATCGTCACCGAGGTACGGGACGGGAGACTGGTGGCGGCCCGCATCCAGGAGCGATTCTGGATGTACTGGGGCGAGGGGACCTGCTTCGTGGCCGCCGCCGATGACCTCATCCGTTGGAGCCCGGTCGAATACGACAGCGACCCGGACCGCTATCTCATCCACCACGCCGGCCGTGACCGCTCCCCCTGGTCGGTGCACCGGGTGCCCGGCCCGCGCCTGGCACGCCCGGTGCTGTCACCCCGCCCCGGCCGGTTCGACTCCTTGCTGGTCGAGCCCGGTCCGCCAGCCGTGCTGGACCAGGCCGGCATCCATCTCATCTACAACGGGGCCAACCATCCCGTCCGGGGCGACGGCCGGCTGGGCCCCTTTGCCTACCGACCCGGCCAGGCCCTCCTGGACCCGATGGAGCCCGGCTCCTGCATCGCCCGCTCTTTGGCGCCTTTCCTCGACGTGGAGGACGAAGGGGAGAGAGGAGGCCAGGTGGGAGACGTTCTCTTTGCCGAGGGGCTGGTCCTCTTCCGGGGCCGGTGGCTTCTCTACCTGGGTCTGGCCGACTCGCGTATCGGCTGGGCCGAGGCACCCGGGCCGTAGGCCAATTCCGCCGCAGTCGGAGCGGCCAGAGGCTAGACAATCGGCGTGGCATTCGAGGTATCCGGGGTCGACAGGGACGACTACGCCGAGTTCGAAAGAGTCTTCCGGGCCGGCTTCGGGGAGATTCCGGCGGGTGACAACGCCGCTGCCCACGCCGCCGACATGGACTTCTTCGACTCCTGCGATCTGCTGGCGGCCCGGTTCGATGGTCGCATCGTGGGCACGGCCGGCTCCTTCGCCAGCGAGCTGACCCTGCCCGGCGCCGTCCGCCTACCCACCGCCGCCGTCACTTCGGTATCGGTCAGCCCCACCCACCGCCGCCGCGGGGTGCTGAGCGCCATGATGGCCAAGCAGCTGGCCGACGTGCGCCGGTCCGGTGCGCCTCTGGCCGTGCTGACGGCCAGCGAGGCCACCATCTACTCCCGCTTCGGCTACGGCGTGGCCACCATGGCCGCTGACTTCATCATCCCCGTCCGCCAGCGAGCGCTGCGCCAGCCGATGCCGGTCGGAGACACGCGCCTTCTCACCCAGGAGGAGGCCCGGAAGACCCTGCCCGAGTTGTATGAGCCGGTGGCCCGGAACCAGGTGGGCGAGCTGTCCCGTCCCGATGGCTGGTGGGCGCTGACCAACTCTAAGGAGATGGCGAAGAACTTTGCCGTCGTACACCGCAGCGACGGCATCGATGACGGCTACGCCATCTACGGGGTGGACGTCAAGTGGGAGCCGGGCGTGAGCCAGAGCCGCCTGCGGGTTGACGAGCTGGTGGCCCACTCCCCCGCCGCCCGGGCCGCCCTGCTCCGCTACCTGCTCGAACTGGACCTGGTCGAGTCGGTCTACTTCCGCGCCCGGCCGGTGGAGGACGAGCTGCGCTGGCTGTTGGCCGATCCGCGGGTGCTAAGGGCGCGGGCGGTGCGCGATTGGCTGTGGCTCAGGCCCGTCGACGGCGCCGCCGTCCTCTCGGCCCGCCGCTACCGGGTGGCCGACCGGGTGACGATCAGGATCGAGGACGAGTTGTGCCCGTGGAACAGCGGCACCTGGTCCCTGGAGGGGTCGGCGGACGGAGCGAGCTGTCAGCCGGCCGGAGCCGGTGTCGATGTCGATCTCACCATGGGCCCCTCCGGCCTGGGCAGCCTGGTCCTCGGGGGCGTGAATCCCTCTGTGCTGGTCGATGCCGGCGTGATCGGGGCGGCGGCCGGGTTCGACCTGGCCCGGGCCGACCTTTTCTTCGGGACCAACCAGGCCCCGTTCTGCTCCACCGGCTTCTGAGCGTCGCTGAAGCTTGGGGCGCCTCGGTGCCCTCAGTCGTCGCGTAGCTCGTCGGGCAGCCAGGACTCCCCGTGCGGCCACAACAGCAGCCACGTCAACACCAGGAAGAAGATGAACACCAGCCCGGCCAGGATGAAATCCCAGATGACCAGCATCAGATGCGCCCCCCGGCGTGAATGACGACGGTCGGGGCGGACCGGTCTCCCATCAGGTGGGGCAGCACGGAAGCCACCAGCAGCACGGCGGCGGCGGCCAGGAAGGCGGTGGTCACCGAGTGGGCCAGGATGGGCCCGGCCAGGGCGGCCCCGATGGGAAGACCGAGCATGTTGAGACTCATGGAGACAGCAAAGGCCCGTCCGAACCATTGCGGGTCGGTGACCCGCTGACGAAGGGAGAAGATACCCACGTCGACCGGACCGCTGGCCAGTCCGCCGAGGATCATGCAGCCGGCCAGGAGGGCCTCGGAGTGCAACACCGCCAGGCCGGCCATCATCGGGACGGTCACGGCGCAGCCGATGGAAAAAAAGCGACGCTCCCGTCCCTCTGATCCCAGCCGGCCCACCACCAGGGCGGCGGCTATCCCGGCCACGCCCATGACGGCAAAGAGCAGGCCGACGGTGGGCGCGCCTCCGTGCAGCCGATGCAGCACCAGGACAGGCAGGCCGACGCTCTCCACCCCCCAGCCCAGGTTCATCACCGAGACAGTGACGGCCAGCATGCGCAGGGTCGGGTGGCGCCAGACGTAGACCAGGGCCCGGCCGGCGTCGACCAGCAGGTGCACGGGTTCAGCCTGTACCGAAGCCGGTAGGCGCACGCCGGCCAGGAGCACGGCGGCGCCGACCAGCAGGGCGGCGGGGACGACCAGGCCGATGGTGGAGCCCAGGGTGGCCACGGCCAGGCCGGCCAGGCCCGGCCCCATGACGGCGGCCACCACATAGCCGCCGCTGTCGATGGCATTGGCCCGGTCCCAGAGGGGGCGGGGAACCAGTGTTGGGAAGAGTGCCCGCATTCCGGTCGAAGAAAGCGGAGTCGACAACGCCGCCGTGCCCACCGTGATCAGCAGGGCCCAGCGGGGCAGGTGATGGGTGAGGGCCAGCGCCGTGAGGACGAGGAGGGCCGAGCCGCCCACCGAGTAGTCGAGGGCCATGAGCGGGATGCGGGCGACCCGATCGAGTAGGGCGCCGGCCATGGGGCTGACCAGGAGGCCGGGCAGGGAGGCCATCATCACCGTGAGCCCGGCCAGGGCCGGGGAGTGGAAGCGGTTAAGCACGAACAGCACCACCACCACTGCCTGCATGGCGGCGGCGGTGCGGGCCAAGAGGGCCGAGCCCACCGAGCGGGCCAGGCCGGGCACGGCCCAGAGGGCCCGGTAGGAGGAGTCCGGGGTGCTCAGGCCGATATCTGGGTGGTGAACTGGGCGAGGTCGAAGTAGTCCCGCCAGGCCCGGATCTTGCCGTCCACCACCTCGAATGTGCCCATTACCGGCAGCACGATCGTCTTGGCCGTGCTGATGAACCGGTCTATCCGCTCGGTCATCACGATCGAGCCGTCCACGGCGGTGTGAAGGGTCTCGAACTCGATGCGCTCGGCCATCCCCATGAAGGCGGCAAAGGTGGCCTCGATCGCCTCCCTTCCCACTATCGGCTCCATCGGGATGTTGTGGTAGACGGCGTCGTCGCTGAAGAAGGAGGCCAGGTTGGCGGAATTCCCCTCCGGCCAGGCACTGATGAACCGGGCTACGACCTCGGCGGGACTGGTGTTATCGCTCACACCGAGCGACGGTAGCGCCGCACCGAGGCCGGGGCGAGCACGACCAGTAGCACCAGGCACCACAGAACGGCAAAGAGGGCGGCGTGGCCGGTCGATCCCCCGGTCCGCAGGACTCCGGGCACATGGAGGTTGTTGCCCAGCATCAGGTCGCGTACGGCGTTGATCACCTGAGAGACCGGCTGGTTGCGGGCAAAGGCCTGGAGCCAGGACGGCAGGCTGGGCACGGCCACGAAGGCCGATGAGGCGAAGGTGAGCGGGAAGATGAAGGGGAAGGCCATCACCTGGGCCGTTTCGCTGTTGGCGGCGGTGAGACCGATGAGGGAAAAGCCCCACGACAGAGAATGAGAGAACAGGAGCAGTATGCCGATGCCGGCCAGGAAGCCGGCCAGGCCGCCGTGGGGCCGGAAACCCACGGCAAAGCCCACTCCGGTCATGATGACGATCACCAGGATGGCCCGGGCCAGGTCGGCCAGACCCCGGCCGGCCAAGACGGCCGAGCGGGCCATGGGCAGGGCTCGGAAGCGTTCGATCAGGCCCTTCTGCAGATCTTCGGACATGCCCACGGCCGTGCTGATCGAGCCGAAGGCGGCCGTCTGCACGAAAATGCCCGGCATGAGGTAGTCGGTGTAGTCGACGCCGGGGATCTTGATGGCGCCGCCGAAGACGTAGCGGAACAGCAACACGAACATGATGGGCTGGACCGACAGGAAGAACAGCGACTGCGGGACCCGCAGGAACCCGATCAGGTTGCGCTCGGTGATGACCAGGGAGTCGCCCAGGGCCCGGCGGAGCCTGCGTCCGGCCGATGGGGCCGCCGGCGCCTCCTTATGGCCGACCAGGGGTACCGGGATGGTGGCGGTGACGGTGCTCATAACTTGGCTCCCTTGGCTCCCTTGGCGTCCGGTTCGATGGGGCCTTCCTCGGCCCGGTGCCCGGTGAGGGCCAGGAATACGTCATCCAGGCTGGGCTCGCGCAGGGCCAGATGCAGCGGCACCAGCTTGCGCCGGTCCAGGGAGCGCAGGGCCCGGGTCAGGAACTCGGCTCCATGGTCCACTGTGACCTCGACCTTGGCTCCGCTCAGCTGGGGGACCTCACTGCCCAGACGATGCAGAGCCTCGGCAGTGACCACGGCGTCTTCGGCGCTGGACATCTCCAGTTCCAGCACGGTCCGGCCCATCTTCGACTTGAGCTCCTCGGGGGTGCCCTCGGCTATTACCCGGCCGTGGTCCACCACGGCCACGATGCTGGCCAGCCGGTCGGCTTCCTCCAGGTACTGGGTGGTCAGCAGCACGGTCGTGCCCTCGGCCACCAGCTCCTCGATCATCACCCATAGGTCCTTCCGGCTCTGGGGATCCAGCCCGGTGGTGGGCTCGTCCAGGAAAAGGATGGAGGGCCGGGCCACCAGAGAGGCGGCTACGTCGAGGCGCCGGCGCTGGCCGCCCGAGAAGGTCTTGGCCGGCCGGTCGGCCGTCTCCTCCAGGCCGAAGCGGCCCAACAGCTCCCGGCTGCGCTGCGCCGACCGGCGCCGGCCCAGCTGGTTGAGCTGGCCGATGAGGCGCAGGTTCTCATAGCCGGTCAGGTTCTCATCCACCGCCGCGAACTGCCCGGCCAGCCCGATACTGGCCCGTACCTCCTCAGCGTGTTCGATCACGTCCAGGCCCAGCACCCGGGCCCAGCCGGCGTCGGGCACGAGGGTGGTGGTGAAGATGCGCACGGCCGTGGTCTTACCGGCCCCGTTCGGGCCGAGGAGTCCGAAGACGGTGCCCTCCTCCACGGCCAGGTCGACCCCGTTCAGAGCCAGGACGCCGCCCTTGTACCGCTTGACCAGGCCTTCAGCCTCGATGGCGTAGGTGGGCATCCCCGCAGGGTAGAGGAGCCCCCCTGAACGGCCCAAAGCCGTCGGGCCCTCTCGGACGTGGCATCGGTCACATAGTGTCCGCCCATGGCCTGCCTGCCCGGTCGGATGCGATGAGCGAGTTCGGCGTCCCGCGGACCACCGGCTTCCTCGAGCGGGAGGGAGAGCACATCTACTACGAGGTCTGCGGAGAGGAGCCGGCCCCCTGGCTGGTCCTCGGCCACGGCGCCGGGGGAAACCACGCCGTCTGGTACCAGCAGGTGACTTGGTTCTGCCGGGCCTTCCGGGTGCTCACCTGGGACCAGCGGGGCTTCGGGCGGTCCACCAACCGGGCCGGGGCTGCCTCCCCCACCGTGGCCACGGCCGACCTGGCCGGCCTGCTCGACCACCTCTGGGTTGAACGGGCTCACGTGGTCGGTCAGTCCATGGGTGGGTGGGCGGCCCTGGGCCTCACCCTGGCCCGACCCGAGTCGGTCTCCAGCCTGGTCCTGGCCGACACCCTGGGCGGAATCCCGGTGCCGGAGTGGACCGAGCGCCGGTCGATGCCCAGACAGCCCCAGCCGCTGGTCGGGGATCATCCGGCCCTGGGGGCCGCCTTCCGAGCCGCCCACCCCGACCGGGCCCTCCTCTACCAGCAGCTCGGCGGATGGGGCTTGCCCAACACCGAGCGGGCCGGAGCCCTGACCGGGCTGACCACCACCACCTTCAGCGCCTCCGAGACGGCCGGCATCAGTTGTCCGGTCCTCTTCATCGTCGGGAGTGAGGACGAGATCTTCCCGCCCGATTGGATCCGCCGGGTGGCGGCGTCAGTGCCCGGGGCCAAGGTGGAGGTAGTGGAGGGGGCCGGCCATTCGCCCTACTTCGAGTCGCCCGAGCGCTGGAACGCCCTGGTGACGGCCCACCTGGCCACGGCCATGAGCTGAGGCCTCCGCCTCAGCCCGCCACCCAGGCGAACTGGTAAAGCCACTGGACCTGGCCGTAGTAGGAGGGCGGGACGCTGAGACCGGAGGCCACCTCCATCGGGGTACCGCCTGGCGCCGGCAGGACCCACAGCCCATCGGCTTTGACGAACATGAGCCGCCGGCCACCGGAAGACCACACCGGGGCGTTGGCCGCGCTACCCCCGGCCAGCTGGGTCGGCGCTTTGGCCCCCGCCGGCTCAACCCACAGGCTGTGACCAGCCTCCCAGGAGGAAACCTGAGCCGGACTGGCGTCGAAGCTCTGACTGGCACTGCCCTGGACGTAGGCCAGCTCCCCTTGCGAGGACAGGGCCGGGTCCAGCGTCACCGATCCGCTTGGGCTCGGTACCGACTGGCAGCCGTAGGGCTTGCACAGGGCAACCGACTTCCCCTCCCATTCCAGCCGGTCACCGCCCTGAACCAGGGCGACACCTTCACTGGGCCCAGCGGACAGCCAGTCCGACCGGACCAGGGTGTCGGCCAACGGGTGTGGCGTCTTGGTCGGCGCCGACAGGGCATCCAACTTGAGGCCGTCCGCGGCTATGGAAGCCGAGCCGTCGGGGTCGTCCCAGTAGATGATCCCCCATCCGCTCCACCACTCGGCCACTTCCAACACGTCCTGAGTATTGGTCTGCCACACCGTGGGCAGCCCGCCGGTGGCGGGGACGGATTCGATGACTGAGGTAAAGCCGGTGGCGCCGTGATTGGTGAGGGAGATGCCGGCCTCGGTGCCGTCGGGCGACCAGGCCCCCGAGGCGACCAGCCCCGAACCCAACTGGGTGGTGGACCCACTGGGTTCGACCACCAAGACCTGGGCCGGCCCGGTGGCGCCGGCGGTGGTGACGAGGAGCTTCTCCCCGGAAGGGGACCACTCCAGCGCTTCGGGGTCGGGAGCCGCGCTGACGACGTGCGCGGACCGGCCTGCCGAGGTAGCCAGCCAGAGCTCCGGCATCGCGGTGGAAGAGCCGGAAGACGTCTCCAGGAAGGCGAGCCAGCGCCCGTCGGCCGAAAAGGTCGGATGCGAGGGGACGAACCCGGTGGGAGCGGCCACCTCGGTCAGCCTGCCGGCGTTCACCTCCCACAGGGCGTTGCCGGACACGAAGGCCAACCTGGTCCCGCTCAATGCCGCCGGATCCACCTTCGGCTGATGGCTGCTCACTAACGTGGTGGACGGACCACCGGCGCCCTGGCCGGTGGTGGTCTGACTCGAATCAGCCCGCCCGGTCCCGGCGCCGGCAGTCTGGCCCGTGGTCGAGGTCGTGGACGCTCCGGCGGTGCCAGGCCCGCCCGAGGTTCCCGAGGCTCCAACGCCAATCGATCCGCCCCCCGAGGTGCGCCGGGCCACCGCGCCCGAACCGCACGAGGCGGCCGTCAACGCCACCACCAGCGCGCCAATGACAGCCACGCCGGAGTGGCGCGCCGGATTGGCTTTCGAGGTTCCGCCGTTTATCAACCTCATGACACACCTTCGCGCCGGATCCGGGGCGGTCCGAGCGCGGCATCCTTTCTACTCGTGAATCCTTTTGGCCCGGGGATGAACGAAATCGGCGGGCTGGGTGATCTCGGGAGTTCGCGTGCTCGTAACGATCGGGCAAAGCACAAGAAACATCCCCGGGACAAGGTGCTCACGTGTCCGACCTGGACCACCATGGGAGGAGGCGAGGCTCCGACGGGATCTGATCTGGGCATGGACGGGGTTGCCTTCATCCCGTGGCCGGGACCGCCCGTCGCGCTCCACGCAGCGGCCGGGCCCGGCCGGCTGTACCTGGTCGAAAGCGGGGCCAAGCCGCCCCGGGTCGAAGGCTGCCTGGAGGACTGGGTCATGCTGCCGGCCTCGGAGGAGGAGATATCCGCCCGGGCGGCCGCCCTGATGAAGCGCCTCCGCCTTCACGGGGGTCTGGAACGGCCTCAGCTCGACTCAATGGGCGTCCTGCACATGGGCGACCGCTGGGTCGATCTACCCCCCCTCGAAGCCAGGCTCTTCCGGCTCCTGCTCGACCGGCTGGGACAAGCTGTTGCCACCGAGGAGCTGCTGGCGGCGGGCTGGGGCGACAGAACCGACAGCCGGGGCAACCTGCGTATCCAGGTCCTGCGCCTACGTCGCCGCCTGGCCCAGACGGGGCTGTCCATCCACACCCTCCCCGGGCGGGGCTACATGCTGGATGCCAACGCGCCCACCGGCTAGTCACAGCCCCCGGTCCTGTAGCTCCCGCGGCTCTGCCTTATGGCCTGATGAGGCTTACCTAAGCTCAGCCCGGTGAGGTTCATCGTCTACGGGGCGGGCGCCATCGGGGGAGTGGTCGGAGGGCGACTGGCCGAGGCTGGCCAGGAAGTCGTGCTGCTGGCTCGGGGCGAGCATCGGGCGGCCCTGGCCGAGCGTGGCCTTCGGGTGGACTCTCCCGATCGCAGCGTGACCCTGCATACCGAAGTGAGGGAGCATCCGAATGAGATCGAGTGGAGGAGCGATGACATCGTCCTCCTGGCCGTCAAGACCCAGGACACTTTCGCTGTCCGCGATGCCCTGATCCGGTCGGCACCACCGTCCGTGGCCATCGTCTGTCTCCAGAACGGCGTGGTCAATGAGCGGAAGATGCTGCGCAGCTTCTCCTCTGTCTACGGAGTGTTCGTGGCTTGCCCCGCCGGCCACATGGAACCTGGGGTGGTCATCGCCTACTCCGCTCCGACCACCGCCATCCTGGACATCGGCCGCTATCCCTCCGGGACCGACCCCACCGCCGCGGCCGTGGCCGAGGCCTTCCGCGGGGCCACCATCGACAGTGAGGTCCGGACCGATGTGATGCGCTGGAAGTACGCCAAGCTGCTCATGAACCTGGGCAATGTCATCAGCGCTTTATGCGGTCCGGAGGAGAGAGGTAGCGCGCTCAACCGGAGGCTTAGGGACGAGGCCGAGGCCTGCTACCGGGCGGGCGGGATCGAATACGCCTCGGCCGAGGAGGATCGGGAGCGGCGCGGCCGGCGACTCCAGCTGGGGAAGGTGAATGGCGCTGATCGACTGGGTGACTCCTCATGGCAGAGCCTGGCCCGGGGCACCGGCTCGATCGAGACCGAGTTCCTCAACGGAGAGATCGTGCTGCTGGGCCGGCTCCACGGCATCCCGACCCCGGCCAATGAGTTGGTCTGCCTGCTCGCTCGACAGGCCGCGAGCGAGGGGCAGGCGCCGGGGGCGACCACCTCCAAGGAGATCCTGGGGCGCCTGGACCTCCTGGATCGCCCCTAGTCCGCCGGGCGCTCGGGCCCACATATGGCCGACACCCGGTTCCACTAAGCGTCGAAAGAGTGTCCGCGGCCTAAGTGGTGAAGTCGAATATGTCACTGGGGGTGGCCGGGGTGGTACCAGCCGGGGTGGTGACCAGCACATCCACCGAGCCGGGTAGGTGGGCCGGTGACAGTGCCCTCACCTGTCCGTTCGGTTCGACCACCACCTGGGTGGCGGATGCTGAGCCGAAGTGAACGGCCGTCGCACCGTTCAGCTGGGTTCCGGTGATGGTGACCCAGGTCCCACCCGTGGCCGGTCCCTGGTGGGGACTCACGGACTGGACCCCGGGGGAAGGGTTCGGAGCGGCTTCGGCGGCACCCGAAGGCGGCGCCGGCCCGGGCTCAGTGCCGGCCGTCGCGCCGCCGGATGAACCTGCACCGGAGGAGGCGGAACCTGACCCGGCCGCGGCGGTGGAGCTGGTGGGGCTGGCCGCCGATTGGGGACCGCCGACCAGACCCGAGGCGCCCGCCCCTCCAGCCGTCGGAGCCAACGGTGCGCCGGAGCTGATCCCGCCACCTGAGTCGAACGCCGGCCGGCCGCTCCTGGCCGGTCCTGAGGCCGTGGTGGAACGCGTAGAAGACTGGCCCGAGTGGAGTCCGATCCCCACGCCGGCGGCCACGAGGAGGGCGGCCGCGGCCGCCCCGGTAAGGACGCGCTGCCAACGGCCGGCCAGATGGACCGACGCCGGCTTGGCTTTCGCCAAGGAGCTCGGTCGGATGCTCTCGGCGAGGATCTGTCCGCTCAGACGGTCGGAGAGACCAGGAGGTAATGGCCGGGGCCGGTCCAGGCCGGCTAGAGCCAAGGCAACCGCCTCGTCGTCTCCGACACCCATCGATGCCTCCGGGGCAGCCGGGCCCGCGGCCGTGAGAGCTGCGGCCAGGTGATCGGCCAAGGCCGGATCAAGGGGTCGGGCCGGATCAAGGGGCCGGGCCGGAGCGAGAGGTTGGGCCGCCATGTCTGATGCGGAAGCGCCGACCCCCGTCAGCACCCCTTCCAGGCGGTGACGCAGCAGAGGAGGCAGCGAGCGGGGTCGATCGATCCCCTGCAGGAGCTCGGCCAGGTCAGTGGGCTGCTCAGCCATCTTCGCCGTCCAGTTCGCCACGGAGTCCCTGGCGCGCCCGCTGAAGGAGGGACTGGATCTGTGTTCGAGTCCGACCCATCTGGCTGGCGATGTCCTCCACCGACATGTCGTCGAGGTACTTGAGAACCAGCACTTGTCGATGCAACGGGGAGAGCCTCCCCAGGGCGCGCGCTACCTCGTCCTGGCGATCCAGGCGCTCGAGATCACGGTCATCGTCTTCCTCGGTAACCAGCTGCAGTCCGTGCCGGGCGACTTCGGCCTTACGTTCAGCTTCGTAGTGCCGGGCCAGACGCCGCTTGGCGATGGCGCACATCCAGGTGGCCAAGGAAGAATCACCTCGGAAGCCCGACGCCGATCGCACGGCCTCAAACAGCGTCTCCTGAAGCAGATCCTCCGCCACCGCCTGAGACCCTCCAACCCGGGCGAACACGAATCCGTACACCACCGGCGCCACTTCATCCAGGAGCCGGCGCACGGCTGTCGGGTCGCCGGCGGCGGCGGCGAGGAGAAGGTCGACCTCGCCGTGGCGGAATGCCGGGTCGATGGTCAAGGGCGGAGTGGAGATCGGCTACGAGGTCGGATAGGCCAGCCAGGCCGCTTGGGCCCAGGAGTCCATGTTGGTGGCCATGATGCCCGCGTCCGAGGCGGTGTACAGCAGGTTCCCGATGACCACAGCCCGCTCGATCCCATTGGAGTAGGGATACATCATGGTCCCGCCGCCAGGCCCTGGGGCCGGTGCCATGGAGCCTCCGCCGGAACTGGAGCAGGTGTTACAACCACCGGGGCTCGGCGGGCCGGGCTGGGGCTGGGGCTGGGCAAACTGGGCGACCTGGTGGAGCGATCCGTTGGTGCCGACGTGCCAGACCACCAGACCGTTGAATTCCGAGCCCGACGAG
>Ga0307373_10010787_pt1 | contig 13384 bp, 12 predicted proteins | sample OX2MG_FD_202534 | JGI IMG/M metagenome (GOLD analysis project Ga0307373, IMG submission 202534) | Soil microbial communities from Risofladan, Vaasa, Finland - OX-2 | ecosystem: Environmental > Terrestrial > Soil > Coastal area > Acid sulfate soil | place: Finland: Risofladan, Vaasa | collected... | reverse complement strand
CAGCCAGCGGGGCGGGGACTTCGAGCTCACCATCGGCGAGGACTTCTCCATCGGCTACAGCTCCAGCCACGCCGACTCGGTCGACCTCTATATCGAGGAGAGCCTGGCCTTCCGAATCAACGCGCCTGACGCCGCGGTGCACCTGGCCTACCCCTGAGCCTCCGCCGTCTCAGCCTTCGATCCATCGACCAGGTGCTGTCAGGCGCCGACCAGGTCGGCAGCGAGCTCGGCGCGGGTGGCGTCACTCAACCCCGTGCCGGGCAGGCCGTCGGGATACTCCGGGTGGTTGACGGCCAGGGCGACGGGTTGACCGGCGAATGCCGCGACCTGTTCGTCGGTGAACCGGAACCGTACGTAGTGGACCGCCGAGGTGGTGGCGGCCCGGGTGAGATGCGACGCGTGCTCCTGCTCAGGAGTGGAGGGCACGATCTCCGTCGACCGGCCGCCGCCGATCCGGAGCTCACAGGCTGATTCGACCCCCACCAACCGAGGTAGCCACATGCGGAGCTGCTCCTCGTTGGTGAGCTCCAGGAAGAGCGTGGCGGACAGCTCACCCGGCGCCGGCAGGAGCCGGTTGTAGACGTCGAGTTCGTGCTGGATCTGCTCGTCGGTGAGCATCTTTTCGGCACGGGCCATCTCCTGGACCTGGAACCGCATGGTGAGCCGGCTCTCGAAGGTCAGGGTGATGACCGGGCCGACTGTCACCCGACGCAGCTTCTTGACGGCGATGACCTGGCTTCGGAACGCCTCGCGCTCGCGCTCGTAGGCGCGCTGATCGGCGATGTCCGCCAGGGTGAGCGGTCCACGCTCGTTCATCGGGAGCTCAGCATCGGACGGGTCGGGTCGGGAGCAGCCCGGCCCCGGGTCGGACCCGGGACCGGTACCCTCGGGTGGGGTGCCTGTGGCACCCCGGCGTCACTCAGGAGACCGAGGCCAGTCCCTCGGAGAACCGTCCGGCGTGGCTCTTTTCGGCGCGGGCCAGCGTCTCGAACCACTCGGCGACCTCGTCGAATCCCTCATCCCGAGCAGTGCGGGCGAACCCCGGGTACATCTCGGAGTACTCGTAGGTCTCCCCTTCGATGGCCGACTTGAGGTTGTCCTCGGTCGGCCCCACCGGCACACCGGTCACCGGGTCTCCGACCACCCGGAGGAAGTCGAAGTGTCCGAATGCATGTCCAGTCTCGCCCTCGGCCACCGACCGGAACAGCGCGGCGACATCGGGGTAGCCCTCGACATCGGCCTTTTGGGCGAAGTACAGGTACCGGCGATTGGCCTGGCTCTCTCCGGCGAACGCCTCTTTGAGGTTGCCCTCGGTCTTGCTGTCTTTCAGTTCTGGCACGGTGTTCCTTTCGTGACGCTAATGCTCGCGGAGATCTCCACGAGTTTGTGGATGGTGATGACAGGGGCTACTTCGTCTGCGGGATCCATGGTCATGCCCCGGAACCGGCCGGCACCCGTCGGCGGCGAGACCGAGGTTGGCAGTCGGGGCACAGTCCACGGAAGACGATCTCGGCGGACCCGACGTCGAATCCCAGGTCGGCACCCTTGGGGATCCGCAGCTCCGGAAACGAGGCCACCAGATCACGCACGCTTCCGCACGACCGGCACACCAGATGGTGGTGCGGGTCATCCACGTTGGGGTCGAAGCGGGTCATCCCCGTGCCGACGTCGAGCGACGCGATCTCGCCCAGCTCGGTCAGGTCGTGGAGGGTCTGGTAGACGGTCTTGAGCGAGATGGTCTCCATCTCCCGACTGGCCTCGGCATGGACCGACTCGGCGGAGGGGTGGGTCACATCGCCCTGGAGCACCCGGAAGATGCACTGCCGCTGAGCGGTGACCTTCCGACCGGTGGACCGGAACAGTTCGGTCAGTTCGTCAGGGGACTTCATGCACTCTCCAGTGTATCACCAGTCATTGTTCTTCAACAATCATTGTAGATAAGACCGCCATCCACGGCCAAGGGTTCATCGCTCGGGGCGGTCCGGTGCGGCGGGCCTCCGGTTCCCTGTGTGGCAGGCTTTGGCCATGCCGAATCGCGCCCGCGTCGCCGAGTCGGGCGCGGGCCGGTTCCAGCGAGATGCTGCGCTCGCCCGGCTGGCCTCGGACCGGTTCGACGTGCTGGTCATCGGCGGGGGCATCACCGGTGCGGGAGTGGCCCTCGATGCGGCCAGCAGGGGCTTGAAAACGGCCCTGGTGGAGAAGGACGATTTCGCATCCGGGACGTCCTCCAAGTCGTCGAAGATGATCCACGGGGGTCTTCGCTACCTCCAGCAGCACGAGTACCGCCTGGTCTACGAGAACCTGGCCGAACGCCAGCGGCTCCTCGACAACGCCCCTCATCTGGTGACACCGCTCCCGTTCCTCATCCCGCTGTTCGGACGCGACGGCATGGTCAACCGCAGCGTGGCCCGCGTCTACCGGACCGCCCTGTGGCTCTACGACCTGACCGGGGGGATCCGCATCGGGAAGCGGCACGAGAAGGTGACGCGGGCCCAAGCCCTCGAGCACATGCCCAACCTCAACGCCGACCGCCTGGTGGCCGGATTCCTCTACTGGGATGCCAGCGCGGACGACGCCCGCCTCACTCTGACCGTGCTCCGCACGGCCGTCCTTGACCACGGGGCGGTGGCGGCCAATCACACCCGGGTGACCTCGCTCACCGCCGATCCCGACGGCAAGGTGCACGGCGCCCAGGTGGAGCCCGACGATGGCGAACCGTTCGGCATCCGGGCCACCGTGGTGGTCAACGCCGCCGGGGTGTGGTCGGACGAGGTCCGCGCCTTCGAGGAGCATCACGATCCCCACTCGATACGGCCGGCCAAGGGCATCCACATCACCGTGCCCAATGACGCCTTCCCCTGCGACATCGCCGCGGTCATCCCGGTCAGGGAGGACCACCGTTCGATCTTCGTGGTGTCGTGGGGCGATCAGGTCTACCTCGGGACCACCGACACCGAATGGGACGGACCGCTCGATGACCCGAGCTGTCTGCCCGAGGACATCGACTACATCCTCGATGCCGCCAATGCCATCACCACCCGACCGATCGCCCGGGGTGACATCACCGGCATCTGGACCGGGCTGCGACCGCTGTTGGCGCCGGTGGCCGGCAAGCATGCCCCGAAGGAGCGCACCGCCGACCTGTCGAGGCGCCACACCGTGCGGACCTCGAAGGGAGGAGTGGTGACAGTCACCGGCGGAAAGCTCACCACCTATCGGAAGATGGCCGAGGACACCGTCGACACGGTGGTCGAGGTCATGGGTCGCCGATCGATCGGGTGCGTCACCAGGGACCTGCGGCTCCGAGGTGCCGGGTCCGGATCGCCGATTCGGGGTCGTCCGGACCCGAAGGGCGTCGGAGCCCGGACGCCGGGCGCCGACGATGCCGCCGCGGTCGCCGCCCATCTGGCCGGGCGCTACGGCACCGAGACCCCCGACGTGTTGTCGGTGGCCGAGGGACGGCCGGAGCTGCTCGAGCCACTGGTCGGGGGGCTCCACTACCTCGGCGTCGAGGCCGTCTACGCCGTGCGCCATGAGATGGCCTGCTCCATTGCCGACGTCCTCGACCGGCGCACGCGCGCCTCGCTGCGGGATGCCCGAAGCGCCGCCGGCGCCGCGGTCCAGGTGGCGGCGCTCATCGGTCCCGAGCTCCACTGGGGTGAGGATCGCATCCGCAACGAGGCGGCCGCGTACGCCTCGGCCCTCCGCGCCTCCCTGACCCGGGCCGGGCTCGATCCCCGATCCGGACCGGGCCATCCAGGCGCCGTCACCCCAGACGTCACGGTGACGGCCGGCCACAGGTCGGAGCCGGGGTGACCGAGCCCACCCCGGTGACGCCCATCGACGCGGCACCGGTCGACGTCACCGAGCGGCTCGACGGAGTCCGGGTGGCGGTAGACGCCGCGCTCCGGCGGCGACTCGCCGACGTGTGCTCCGAGGTCTCCGACCTCGATGAGCATCGGGCCGAGGCCGGTCGGGACTGGTGGCCGCTGGCCATCGGATGGGCCGCGTCGGGTCAGGTGCCGGCGCGCCCGGCGGTGGTGGCCCGGCCCACCGACACCGCACAGGTGGCCGCGGTACTGGCCCTGTGCAACGAGGCGAAGGTTCCGGTCACTGCCGCCGGCGGCCGCAGCGGTGTGTGCGGCGCCTCCATCCCCGTGTTCGGCGGGGTGGCGCTCGACCTGTGCGGCGTCGCCGGCATCGGATCGGTCGATTCGGACTCCCTGGTCGCCGACCTGCGCGCCGGCACGTTCGGGCCCGACGTGGAGTCGGGGCTCCGGAGCGGTCACGGCCTCACCCTCGGCCACTGGCCCCAGTCGATGGACCTCTCGACGGTGGGGGGATGGCTGGCCTGTCGGGGGGCCGGCCAGTATTCGAACCGGTACGGCAAGATCGAGGACATGGTCATCGGCCTCGAGGTGGTGCTGGCCGACGGTCGGGTGGTCCGGACCGGGGGCCACGGGCCCCGGTCCGCCACCGGTCCCGATCTGACCCAGCTCTTCGTGGGCAGCGAGGGCACGTTGGGGGTCATCACCGAGGGGCGGTTCCGGGTCCACCCCCTACCTGCCGGCGAGGGCCGGAGGGCGTTCGGGTTCGCCTCGTTCGCCGACGGGCTCGATGCGTGCCGGCGGGTCCTTCGCCGCGGGGCGACGCCAGCCGTTCTCCGCCTGTACGACAGGACCGAGTCGGGCCGGTCGTTCGACCAGCCGGATACCAACGTGCTCATCGTCCTCGACGAGGCCGAGCCCGGTCTGGTCGAGGCCACCCTGGCCATCGTGGACCAGGAGTGCGATGCCGCCAGCCGGCTCGACGACTCATTGGTGCAACGGTGGCTCGGACACCGCAACGACGTGTCGGCCCTGGCTCCGCTGTGGCGGTCGGGCATCGTGGTCGACACGGTGGAGGTGTCGGCTCGGTGGAGTGCGCTGCCGGGCCTCTACCGATCGGTACTCGATGCTCTGCACGGCGTCGACGGCACCATGGTCGCCTCGTCACACCAGTCCCATGCCTATGCCGACGGTGCGTGCCTCTACTTCACCTTTGCCGGCAGACCGCCCGCTGATGACGGCGCCGGCGCCGATCCGGGCCGAAGCCGGTGGATCGCCGACTACTACCGGCGCGCCTGGGACGAGGTGACCCGGGCCACCATGGAGGCCGGTGGAGCCATCAGCCACCACCACGGCATCGGGATCAACCGGGCCCGGTTCCTCCCCACCGCGCTCGGGTCGGGGTTCGGCGTGCTGTCGGCGGTGAAGGAGGCGCTCGATCCCCACGGGATCCTGAACCCCGGCAAGCTGGGTCTCGACAGCCCCTTCGGGGCGGTTCCCTGGCCGTGAGCATCCTGGTCATCGACGTCGGGACGTCAGGAGTGCGCGGTGCCGTGGTGCGACCGGACGGATCCGTCGAGCACATCCACCATGTCGGGGTGCTGCCCGACACCCCGTTCGCCGGGCTGGTCGAATTCGACGCCGTGGCCATGGCCGAGGCGGTGATCGAGGTGGCCTCCGCGAGCCTGGACGAAGGGGGGCAGGTCGACGCCGTGGGCATCGCCAATCAGCGGGCGTCGACCATCCTGTGGGATCGGGCCACCGGTGTGCCGGTGGGCCCGGGCCTCGGCTGGCAGGACCTCCGGACCGTCGGGGTCTGCCTCGAGCTCCAGGGCCAGGGCATCCGGGTCGCGCCCAATGCATCCGCCACCAAGCTGGCCGCCCTGCTGGACATGGCCGACCCGGACCGCTCGCGGTCGGAGCGGGGTGAGCTGGCCTTCGGGACGGTGGACACCTGGGTGGCATGGACGCTGTCGGGCGGACGCCTCCACATCACCGATGCCTCGAATGCCGGAGTGACGGGGCTCATCCACGGAGACGGGTGGGGGTGGAACCCCGAGGTATTGGCCGCGCTCCGCATCCCCGAAGCGCTCCTCCCCTCCATCGTCGACTCCTCGGGCGCCATGGGAACGGCCGACATCCTGACCGGACGCCCGGTCATCGCCGGCATGGCCGGTGATCAACAGGCGTCGTTGATCGGACAGGGATGCACCCAACCCGGACAGGCCAAGGCGACGTTCGGCACGGGGGGCATGCTCGACCAGTGCGTGGGCCGGCAGCGCCCCACCCAGCTGGCCCGGGGCCCATCGGGGACCATACCGATCATCGCCTGGCGGCGCGGCTCCACCATCACCTGGGGGGTGGAAGCCATCATGCTGTCGGCGGGCACCTGCGTCGAGTGGATACGAGACGACATGGCCATCATCGCCTCCGCCCCGGACTCGGCCCAGGTGGCGGCACGATGCGAGGACACCGGCGACGTGTGGTTCGTGCCGGCGCTGCTCGGTCTGGGCACGCCGGTGTGGGACTTCGGAGCCCGGGGCACGTTCACCGGGCTCACCCGGGGCAGCGGTCGGCCCGAGCTGGTGCGGGCCGTCCTCGAAGGGGTGGCTCACCGGGGCGCCGACCTCCTCGAGGCCGCAGCGTCCGATTCGGGACTGACCATCGGCCCCTTGCGGGTCGATGGCGGCATGTCGGACAACCCGGTCTTCACCCAGGCCCTGGCCGACGCCTGCGGGCGGTCGATCGAGATCGCACCGGTCGTCGAGGCCACCACACTCGGGGCCGCCTATCTGGCCGGCATGGCTGTTGGCACCTGGGCCGACGAAGACGAGGTGGCGGCGGCGTGGACGCCTCGGGCGGTCGTGGAGCCCCGATGGAGCAATGGACACCGCGCCGAGCAGCGTTCCCGTTGGCTCCAGGCCCGGGAGCGGTCCGAGGCCACCATCCCCGAACTGTCCGCTCTGGACTTCTGACGACAGGCCGAGAACCTCCCTCCGCAGGCGTGATGCATTGAATGGACCCCCTGGGAACGCCTAGGGTGGGATTGGTACCACGCTCGGCGATGGCGTCGACGGGACGCGCGAGTGCAGGGAAGCAGGGGTACGCATGAGCACGGGCATCGAGGCAGTGGGAGCCGATCCGTCGGCGGCGGTCGATCAGCCCCAAGCCTCGATCGACGAAGCGGCGGCTACCGCTCGGAACCTGCACCATGCCCTGTCGGGCGTCCTGCTCGGGACCCCGCACGCGGTCACCATCGCCACCGTGGCCGCCCTGTCCGGTAGCCATCTCCTGATCGAGGACGTCCCCGGCGTGGGCAAGACCGTGCTAGCCCGGGCCATCGCCACGGCCCTCGGGGTCCAGCTGTCGCGGATCCAGGGTCATCCGGACCTGCTGCCGTCCGATGTCACCGGTGTGACGGTGTTCTCCCCCGAAACCGCCACGTGGAGCTTCCGCCCCGGGCCGGTCTTCGGGCATGTCGTGCTCCTCGACGAATTGAACCGCACTCCTCCCCGAACCCAGTCCGCACTCCTCGAGGCCATGGAGGAGCAGCAAGTCTCGGTGGACGGCGAGTCGTGGCCACTCCCCCGACCCCATCTCGTCATCGGAACGCAGAATCCCGTGGGACAGTTGGGCACCTACCCCCTGGTGGAGAGCCAACTCGACCGGTTCGGGCTGTCCACCTCGATCGGGTACCCCGACGCCGACGTCGAGACCCGGTTGGTACTCCACAGCGGGGGGCGGTACGCCCTCGACTCGCTGGTCCCCGTCTCCGATCCCGCGCAGTGGGAACGGGCCATCGAAGCCACCGCCTCGGTGCACGTGGTCACCACGGTGGCCGAGTACGCCGTGTCACTGGTCCGGGCCACCCGCACGGCGGGAACCGTGCGCCTCGGGGCCAGCCCTCGGGCTGCGATCTCCCTCATCCGCAGTGCCCAGGCGTACGCCATACTCACGGGTCGCGCCTATGTCACACCGCAGGACATCCAGACCGTGGCCGTGGCCTGTCTCTCCCACCGGCTGATCGCCGAAGGGAGCGGTGGCGACGGACCGGCCCTGGTCGGACGGATCATCACCGAAACACCCGTTCCCCCGACGTGAGCGCACCGGTGCCCGGACGCAGGTCCTCCGGATGGCGCACCGTCAATGCGGCCACGACCGGCATCGTCGCCGGTGTGTGTGGCGTGGTGATCATCCGGTCTGTCTTCGGTCCCCACATTGTGGTGGTCGGCGCCCTGGTCGGCATGCTGGCCCTGGCGGCGGGCGTCGGCACGTCATGGAGCGCCTCCTCCCCCCGCCGTCGGACCGGAGGACTGATGGTGCTCCCCGGCGGCCGACGGATACGCCACCGGGTACACCCGGTGGCGTGGTTCGCGCCGGTGGTCGGTAGCGTCGTCGCCATGCTGGCCTGGGCCGGCGTCGCCCACTCGAGCGGATCGGGGTGGGTCCAGGCAGTCGGGGCCCTGTTGGCGGCGGTACTGATCACCGGCATCGTGGCTCCTCTGGTTCCGGCTCGACGGGCCGCCGCGACCTGCACCGCCTCGCCGGCGGACAGTGAGGCCGGCCGGAACGTGGACCTCGAGATGGTGGCCAACGGGCCGGTGCGCATCCGGCCTCGTTGGCCGGTGGGGGTGGTCGCCCGGGCCGTCGGACGGTCCCACGGGCCCCGGTCGGTGGTGGTGACCATCACCCCGGACCGACGCGGCGTGGTTGAGTCGGTGGTGGTCGAACTGGCCTCCTGCTCGCCGTTCGGGCTGCTGTGGTGGGCCAGGGACGTCGTGGTGCCGCTGGCCCGTCCCCTGCACGTGGCGCCCCGCCATGGTGAGGCGGGGCCGATGGACTCGGTGCTCGACGGGGCGGTCGGCGACGCGCCGCTCCGGGTACCGGCCGGCGTCGGTGAGCCTCGGGGCGTCCGCCCCTATCAGCCCGGGGACACCCGCCGGGCAGTGCACTGGCCGGCCACGTCACACGTCGGGTCGGTGATGGTCCGGGAACGGGAGCGCCAAACCGACGATCCCGTCATCATCACGGTGGTGCTGCCCTCCGATCCGATCGAGGCGGAGGCGGAGGCGGAGCGGGTGATGGCCACCGTGTCCCACTGTCTGGCGCGGGGCCAACCGGTGGTGCTCAGCACCCTCGAGGCCGAGGGCCGGACCGTGCGTCTCGTGCGCGACCGGATCGACCTCGGGAGACGCCTGGCCCGCGCCATCCCCGCCCCGTCGGCGTCATCCACCGAGGCGGGGACCGCGCAACGACGGCGTTCGGGCCGACGGGCCCGGCGGGCCGGACCGTGACCCTGTGGCAACGAGTGGTCCAGGCCAACCGGCCCGGGCCGGCCGAACACTCGGTGTCGTTCCGGGTGGCGTCGGCGGGAACAGTGATCATCGCCGCCGGTGCATGTTGGAGTCAGGGGGAGCTCAGCCCGGCGATGACGGCCTTCGCCGTGGCCGCCACCGTGGTCGGCAATGCGGTGTCGTATTGGCGACGCCAGCGACCGTGGCCGGCGATCAAACCCATCCTGGCCGTATGCGCCATCGGCGGCTTCGTCTGGTTCATCGTCACCGTGAGCCACCACGCCACCCCGGGCGATATCTCCACGGTGGAGGGGCCGTTGGCCGTGCTGTTCGCGTGGGTCCTCTGCACCCACGCCTTCGATGTTCCGGCTCGACGCGACGTGGCCTACTCGCTGGCCGGCTCCGCAGCCCTGATGGCGGTGGCGGCCGCCCAGTCGGTCGACCTCACCCTGGGCCTCTACGTCGTGGCCTGGGCGGCGTGCGGCGTCTGGGGCCTGGTGGCCATGTGGAAGTCGATGGCCGGGGCCGAGGGCGTTCCATGGGTGACCTTGGGCGTCGCCGGCATGGGCGTCGTGGTGGTGGCGGCGCTGCTGGTGTCGGTGCTCCCCGCACCGAAGGTATCGACCACGTTGATCTTTCCGTCCTCCTCGGCCAACTCCTCCCCGGTCGACACGCCGAGCAATCTGACCGACGGCTCGGGATCGTTACCCGCCCACGCGGCGAGCGCCTCCGGTCGGCTGGCCGTCGGGGGGTTTCTCGGCTTCGCCAAGTCGCTGGACACCGGGGTGCGGGCCACGCTCGGCAACGAAGTGGTCATGCGGGTGCGGGCCAGTAGGCCGAGCTTCTGGGTCGGCCAAACCTACGACCGGTGGGACGGCCAGAGCTGGGACCAGTCCGGCAATCCGGTCAACGGCAACCGACCCAGCCGCCTGTCCTTCGGTCCGCCCTTCGACATCCCCCTCCAGACCGACCAACAGGCGGACCGGGTGGCGGGCACCGCTGATGTGCAGACCTACTACCTGGCCCAGTCGGGCCCGAACCTGGTGTTCCACGCCGACAACGCCCAGCGGGTCTACGTCCAGTCGCGCGCCCTCTACCTCACAGGGGACGGCACCATCGTCTCGTCCACCTCGATGGGGGCGGGCACGGTCTACACCGTGGTATCCGACGACATCACGGCCAGCGGACCGCAACTGCGCGCCTCCGGCGGTTCGGTGACCGCCGCCGGCGTCGCCCAACAACCGCCGAGTCGGAACGCGAGCAACCCGGACCGGTACACCCAACTCCCCCACGCCTACCCGAAGGTGGAGGCCCTGGCCCGGCAGATCACCTCGACCGCCGGCGGGCCGGGAGGCGCCCCCTCGACCACCTACGACAAGGTCACCGCGGTCGAAGCGTGGATGTCCTCCCACATCAGGTACACCACCGACATCCCCCCGCTGGCCCCGGGCGCTGACGCCGTCACCAGTTTCCTCTTCGGGACGCGACAGGGCTTCTGCGAGCAGATCTCGACGGCCACCGTGGTGATGCTGCGGTCCCTCGGGATTCCCGCCCGTGAGACCGTCGGCTACGTCCCGGGTAGCTACGACCCCATCACCGACCTCTACGAGGTACAGGCCAAGGACGCCCATGCCTGGGTGCAGGTGTGGTTCCCCGGCTACGGGTGGCAGAACTTCGATCCCACCGCCAACGTGCCGCTGGCCAATCCGTCGCCGGGCTCCGTGTTGGCCCGCACCGCCGGCCGCACCCTGGCTCACCTTCCGTGGATCCCGATCGGAGTGGTGGCGGTGCTGGCCGGCACGGCCGTCGAATTCCGTCGGCGGCGGCTCCGTCGACCGGCCACGTGGGCCCACCAGGTGGCGGCTGATCTCGAGCGCGGGGGAGCGCGCCTCGGCATGGCGCGGCGCGCTGATGAGACCCTCTCCGCCTTCGGTGAACGGTTGGCGGCCACCGATCCCGCCAATGCCGACGGGCTGATCGCCGCCACCGTGCTGGTGGAGCGGTACACCTACGGCCGGATGGAACCGACAGCCGACCAGATCGGCGCGGTCCTGGCGTTCACCCGCCGGTTCCGCACCATGGGACGGCGACACCGGGTGGCGGAGCCACTGCCTCAGGCCCGGGACAACGCCAGCGCTTCGTCGAACGAGGCCCCCGCCGCCAGCAGCGGCCGATAGGCCATCAGGTGCCGAGGCCTGCTGAAGGCCAGTGCCGCCCGGAGCCGGTCACCCCGTCGATAGAGGGCTACCAGCACTCCGTCATCGACCGATCCCTCGACCACCACCACCTCGTCGTCCGGGCCGGGGAGACCGATCACCTGAATCTTCGTCTTGTACTGGTCCGACCAGAAGAACGGAATGGGTCCGTACGGCTGCGCGCCGGCCGATCCGGCCAGCAGGTTGCGAGCCGCGGCCGCCCCGCCCTCGGCGGCGTTGGTCCAATGTTCGACCCGGAGCTCTTCGTGGAGGGTGGGGTGGGTCCAGCGAGCCACGTCCCCGGCGGCGACCACATCGTCGGCGGCGAACAGGGTGGCGTCGCACACGACACCGTTGTCGAGGCCGAGGCCCGAACCGTCGAGCCACCCCACCGACGGGGTCACGCCGATCCCCACCACCACCAGATCGGCCGCGAGTTCGGTGCCGTCGACCAGGTGGACGAACACCGGCGTCGCCGTGCCGGGGTGCGAGGACAGTCGGTCGACACCGACTCCGGTCCGGATCTCCACCCCCTGGGCGCGGTGCAGGAGAGCGCACGCTTCGCCCATCTCGTCGCCCAGCACCCGTGCGAGGGGCGTGGGCAGAGCCTCGACCACCGTCACATGGGCTCCGAGACCGTGGCAGGTGGCCGCGACCTCGGAGCCGATGAATCCGGCCCCGATGACCACCACCCGGGCACCTTCGCCCACGGCGTCGAGGTCGGCGCGGATCCCCAGACAGTCGTCGAGGGTGCGGAGCGTCCGGACGGTCGGGATGTCGTGGGTGTCCGGCAACGCACGAGGCGCTGCTCCCGTGGCCACGATCAGACCGTCGTAGTGCAGCTCCACCCCGTCGTCCGTCGTCACGCTGTGGGCGTCGGTGTCGAGTGCCGTGGCCCGTCGGCCGAGTCGGAACTCCAGTCCCAACATGTCCAGCGCGTCTGGCGCGTGGTGATGGATTCGGAGCACGTCCCAGGTGCCGGCCAGCAACTGCTTGGACAACGGCGGTCGGTCGTAGGGGGCGTGCGTCTCCTCGCCGATGATGATCACCGGACCGGTATGGCCCTCGTGGCGGATCTCCTCGGCGGCCCGGAGGCCCGCCAACGAGGCTCCCACCACGACGATGGTCGAATCAGGTGCTTGGGGGTCGCTCATCGCCGTCATCGTAGGTCCCACGGCTGTTCAGGCCGGGCGCCCCGGTCCTTCGACGAATGGCCACCCGAGCCGGTCACTGACCGAACATGGTCCTCCACTGCTCGAGTGAGCCCGGGCGGAACGCGTAGTTGTGCGACCGGGTGTACCCGAGGGTCGCCGACGGCTCGGGCGAGTAGAGGTGACCGGGGTAGAGCACGGTGTCGTCCGGTACCTGGGCCAGACGGGTGGTCAAGGACTCATACATGGCGTCAGGATCCCCGCCGGGCAGATCGGTCCTCCCACACCCGTCGAGGAACAACGTGTCACCGGCTATCAGGCGACCGGCGACCAGAAAGCACTGGCTTCCGGGGGTGTGGCCCGGTGTGTGCACCAAGGCGATCGGGACGGCGCCGACCTCCACCACGTCCCCGCTTCGATGGGTGGTGAGCTCGTCGAGACCGACGCCGGTGGTGCGCATCACCCATTCCGCCTCGTCCTCCTGCACGTGGATGGGAACCGACCGGACCTCGAGCAGGCGGGTGATCCCCTCGACCCCCCAACCCATCATGTCGCCGCCGATGTGGTCGGCGTGATAGTGGGTGGCCAGGGCGCCGGCGCAGGTCATGCCGTCAGCCCGCAGGATCTCGAGCAGGTCATCGACCCCATAGGCGGGGTCGATGACGACCGCCTCGCCCGTCTCGCGGTCCCCCACCAGGTAGACGAAGTTGACCATCTGGCGGGCGATCTGATCGTCGACGGCAAAATCCCGCCCGGCCAGCAGTTGGCGGAAGTACAGGCGGTCGACTTCGGGCGTGGTCGGGGATCCGATGGTGGCGTCGGTCACGAGCCCAGCTTACGGGGCGCCACCTCCTACTCGGCGGGCCCGAGGGCTCGGCGTCGAGCGAGTACCATCAGTCGCCACGGTCGGCGGCGAC
>Ga0307373_10010786_pt1 | contig 13385 bp, 12 predicted proteins | sample OX2MG_FD_202534 | JGI IMG/M metagenome (GOLD analysis project Ga0307373, IMG submission 202534) | Soil microbial communities from Risofladan, Vaasa, Finland - OX-2 | ecosystem: Environmental > Terrestrial > Soil > Coastal area > Acid sulfate soil | place: Finland: Risofladan, Vaasa | collected... | reverse complement strand
CGTTCTCGACACGGTATTGATGAATCGTCTGGACGGAGACGCCGCTGGTCCTGTCAAAGTCCTTGTTTCGAATCCCCTGTATTCGCATGACCATCAACACGTCATCATCCCCGAGGGAACGGTGGTCCTTGGCGAGGCGAAGAAAATCGGATCAGCAGGCTTTGGCCAGCAGCGGCGAATGGCCGTCGTCTTTCACCGCCTCATCATGCCCGACGGTTACTCGGTCGATCTCGACCAGTTCCACGGTCTCGACCAGATCGGAGAGGAAGGGCTGAAGGACCTGGTGAACAACCACTACTTTGAAATCTTCGGCGCTTCGATCGCTTTGGGCGTGATCTCCGGAGCGGGTGAAATCGAGCAGGGCGGCGGCGCCATCACCACGAACGGTTCCCAGGCGTTCACCAACGGAACCGCAGCCAGCGTCTCGCAGTCGGCGAACACCATACTTGACCGCTTCATGCAAATTCCGCCCACCATCACGATCCGGGAGGGACATCGCGTGAAAGTATATTTCACGCAAGACCTGCTTCTGCCGGCCTACACCAACCACACCATTCCACAGACGTTCTGAGGAGTTGTCGATGCGATTCCTATCTGTCTTGCTTCTGTTCACCGTTGCCCTTGCAGGTTGTCAGAGCAAAGCGACAAAGGTGCAGAAGTTGCAGGAGCAATACAACGCGGAGTACCCCGCCTATGCCAAGGATTGCCTGGACGACGAGACTGCGGGGGCCGCAAGAATGCTGACAGGGGAAAAGCTGACCACCAAGGAAGTAACAGCTCTCGAAGCCAAAAAGAGGGCGCGGGATGCACGGTGCAAGCCACAGGCCGACCATCTTGCAGATCTTCAACGTCAGAGTCTCGCTGCGCAGCAGTAAAGCCACCCAGCTAGTCGACAACCACAACCCACCACCGCACATGTGAGGAGATCCCTATGCGAAAAATGCCCCTTATTCCAATTGCTATCGGACTTGCCGTGGCCTTGCAACCCATCGCGCACGCGCAATTCGGTTCCGGCGTTGTTTACGACCCTACCCAGTCGGTCCACGCCGTCGTGCAAATCGAGAACGAACAAACGTCCATTGCCAACGAAGTTCAGCAGATAGAGCAGGGTCAACAGATATTCAGCAACACAGCCAAGATTGCGACCACTGCTTTGCAAGCCTACAACGTCGCAAACCAGCAATACCAGCTCGTGCACGAGATGATTCTTGCGCCAACCCCGCTTTACTCGCGATTCCTCTCCCCCACCACCGACTTGATGATGATGCCGCAGATTTCAAACACCTATGGCAATTCGTCGGGTTGGGTCAACTCCGCAAACACCGGCAATGGAGCGGCGGCCGCATACCAGCAGGCCAGTGTGCCGCGAACACCCAACATGATCCCGGGCTACAGCAGTTCAAGTGTCGCCGGGCAGCAGCAGATTGCGGCCCAGGGAGCAACCATCGACATCGGCGATTCCGTCATGACCACCAACCTGCAAGCACTGGGTACGATTCGAGCCAATCAAGCAGCCCGGCAAACCGACATCGCCAACCTTGAGGCCGCGACGCAAAGCCAGGACGCATCGCAACAGACCATTATGGCCGAACTCCAGCGGATCAACCAAGTGCTTCTATTGCAACTGCGAACCCAGCAGGATGCGAATCAGATCAACGCCAACCTTGCCTTGCAGCAGGTAGTGGCACAGAAACAGCAGCAGGACGCAATGAAATCGGTTTTCCGAGACTCGGCAGGATACGAAAGCTACTACAACGCTAACGTCGCCACAACCAACAGCGGCGCGGCGGACCTTCTCACAAAAGCGTACTGATTAGGCAATCGAACAGGAAGACAAGAGGTTACAGAATATGGGTCTCTTCAATTTCATCTCTCAGGCGTGCCAGTCGCTTTCAGCTACGGCGGCACCTTCGATTACCGCGATGGGAATTCACATCGTGCTGTCGCTGGCAACGATCATGTTGGTCTGGTTCGGTGTTCAGGAGGCCCTTGCCTCGGCACAGGGCGGGGCCGGGTTCAGCATGGGGAGGTTTCTGAATCTCTTTATGCTTCTCACCTTCGCCTACGCGATGGTGAACTACTATGACAGCTCCATCCCCGGACTCGGCTTCTCTATCAAGGGATTTATCGACGGCGGCACAGCCAACCTTGTGAGCGTCATTGGGGCCGATGGTTCCACAACCATGCTGAACGAGATCCATGCGGCATCCGCGAAGACTGGGCCATCGATGCTGACCAGCATGATGTCTCCCTACTACTCCCTTGTGTACTTCGTCGTGCAATTCCTCTTGGGTGCCCTGGCGGCGGTTGTTTCCGCCATTCTGGCCTATGGGGCGATTGCGTCCACAATCATTGGATTACTTGGGCCACTCTTTATCCCGTTTCTCGTCTTCGACAAACTCGATTGGCTGTTCTGGGGATGGCTCAAGGCGTATCTCGGATTCAGCTTTTACAAGGTGGTTGCCGCAGCGACTATGAACGTACTCTCCCACGTTTTGACGAACTACTACGTCCAAGTCGGCCAGAGCGTGTCGGACCCCTCGACGATTGTCCAGGCATTGCCGCTCCTCATCCTTCTTGTGCTTGTCAACGTCTATATCCTTTTCAAGATTCCGGCCATGACGCAGAGCCTATTCGGCGGTCACACGGGCGGACATGATGGCGGCATGGGTGTCGCAATGATGGCGATACGGGCCGCGCTGTAAACCGCAACAAGAGACACGAGGTCAGAGATGAGCGTATCAACGAAAGCCACTCCGGAAATCACCCGCGCTGCGGAACGCTACCTGGAACAGTATGGCGATCCGCTGGTAATGAATACCTACCTGAAGGTGACGATTCTCGTGCTCGCAGTCGTCTCGCTTACGCTGGCGGCGCTTGTGTTCAGAAGCCAGAAAGCGCTTGCTGATATGCACCCGATGATCGTAAGAATTAACGATGTTGGCCAGGCGGAAGCGATCGACTATCGCAACTTCCAGTACCGCCCCCAGGAGGCGGAGAACAAGTATTATCTTTCGCGGTGGGCGGAGCTCTACTTCAGCCGCAATCGCTTCACCATCGAGCGGGACCAGACGAACTCCCTTTATTTCCTGAATGGCGACGTTCAGCGTGCCGTCATAGAGCAGGAACGCAAGGACAACATCATCCAGACATACATCAAGGAAAGCACGCTCCCGTATGTCGATGTCGAGGTAAAGAACATCGTCCTTGACGATCTCCGGCAGTCTCCCTATTCGGCCCAAATCGAGTTCGAGAAGGTGTACACCAATCCAGCGGATCATACGGAACTCAAACGGGAGCGATGGACAGCCAGCGTCACCTATGTCTTCCGGGAGACCGTGAAGAACAAGGAGCTGTCGGTGAACCCTCTTGGGTTGGCCATCGTGCGCTTCCGGGTTGACCAGGCGTTCAGCTAGGGATTCATCAACCTTTCCAGAGGCTCTTCCATGTCCATCCAGGCTGCCAATCCGGTTGCTCTACCCCACCTGTCCCCGTGCATGGTTGAGCGGGCGTTCGAGACCCTTCCAGCGTGCAACGGCGGCGGCAGACATCGTGCTTTTTACGGAGTCATGGCCCGCTCGAAAGCAGTTGCAATTGCGGCGAGCTTCTGTAGCCAGATTGGCGATGAAAACTTTGGTCCGGAATGTGTCAGCCGGTTCGTATCCCGCCGTCTGCTCGGTCACGGCTTCGGGGCTCTTCATGCGCCCTGCGGCAACTCGCTCTTCTGCTTCGGCTACGCCGCCCTGCGGGTTACGGTTTCCCTCCAAATCTTGTTCGGAGAGTACGCCGAAAGGATTTCTCCGGACCCTCCGTAAAAGCAGACCTTCGGCACTTGGGAGCATGGCCCACTCGCCAGGCTCTGCCCAGTGTGACCCGACCAGGATCGGGAAATTCAACGAAACGGAGACACCATCATGTACCAGAACAAAGTAAACCTCATCGGCTTTCTCGGCGGCGACGCAGAAGTTCACACCGCCAACAACCGCAACTTCACAACCCTCTCGCTGGCAACCAAGTCCTCCTATAAGGACAAGAAGAGCGGCGAGTACGTCTCGCACACCGAATGGCATCGTTGCATCGTCTTTGGCAATCTCTCGGAGTTCGCCGGCACGCTCAAGAAGGGCGCGCATATCCAGGTGGAAGGCGAGTTGCGCAGCCGGGAGTACGACAGCAAGAAGACGGAGACCAAGCAGCGCATCTGGGAGATCCGGGTCGATTCGATCCTGAAGCTGGACCGGGCCGAGAAGTCCGCCCCGGAAGAGCAGGAGCACGACGACTTCATCCCAGAGGAAGCGGCCGCTTGAGGCCCTTCCTCTCCACACTCGGAAGCCCGGCTGCCCGCTGGGCTTCTACGCTCAAGAGGTTCCTGTTATGAATTTCGAGTTGATCCTTCCATTCCTTCGCCCGATAGAGCCGCTATTGCTGGACGACAGTATTAGCGAGATCATGGGCAATCCAGATTCGTCCTGGTGGTACGAACGGGATGGCGTGGTGCACCGGGATGAAAGCATTTCCTTCGACGCCGGCAAGCTGCGCACCGGCCTTGAAGTGGTCGCCAATCGGCTTGGCAAGAAGCTGGACGAGGACAATCCCGTCCTCAACGCGCAGCTCCCGGACGGCAGCCGCCTTGCGGCAGTCATTCCTCCGGTGGCGCGACCCTCTCCGGCGCTGGTCATCCGGAAGTTTTCGAGCCGCAAGTTCACGGTCGAAGACCTCATCTCTCGCGGCACTCTGACTCGGCCTCTCGCGGAGTTCCTTGCCGAACAGATTCGCAGTGGAAAGACGCTGCTCATCAGCGGCGGAACGGGGACCGGCAAAACAACCTTGCTCAACATACTCGGCCAAGCGATCCCGGAACATGAGCGCATCGTCATCATCGAAGACACCTCCGAGCTTCGCATCCAGAAGCCGAACATTCTTGCCGTCGAATGCCAGACCGATACCTACAAAGCATCCGTTTCTTTCGACGATCTATTGAAGTCCGCATTGCGTTGGCGTCCCGACCGCATCATCCTCGGTGAAGTGCGCGGCACGGAGGCCCGCACTTTGCTGGATTCTTTCAACACTGGTCACTCCGGATCGCTGGCCACAATCCACGCCAACTCCGCAGTCAAAGCCCTTCGCCGCTTCGCCAATCTCGTGATGCGAAGCCACCAGCAGGCGACCTATGAGGACGTAGAGGCTGAGATTGGCGAAGCCGTCAACTTCATCGTCCATGTTGAGCGTCAGCCAGGACGCCGTGCCATCCGCGAAGTGTTGCGCTTGGATGGCTATGACCGGCAGGCTCAGGAGTTTCGTTTCGAGATGGTTTATGGCGGTGTGGACAGCTCCATCAAGGGAGAGCTCGCCCATGCGTAACCCACGCGGAATCGCCGGCGAGTTTCTGTCCGAATGGTTTGCCGCGGAGGATACCTTCGCTCTGCTCCTGCGCCATGCCGATCCATCCTGTACCCGGCAGCGGATCGTCCGCCAGGGTGACCTCTTGAAGGCAAACTATCTTGGTTGGCTCGCCCATGAAAACGCTCATGGGGCCAATGTCTATTTCTCTGTCAATCCGCTTCTCTCCGGTGCGAAGAAGCGGACCAAGGATGCCATTGTGGAGGCGCGGGCACTATTCCTGGATTTGGATGAGGATGGCGACCGGAAGATGGCTGCTATCCGAGCGTCGGACAATGTGCCGCCGCCCTCGATTATAATCCGCACTTCTCCCGGCAAATATCAGATACTCTGGCGCGTGTGTGGCTTCGCTATTGCTGAGCAGGAAGCCATGCTGAAAACCCTTGCCGTGACCTTTGGCGGCGACCGCGCCTGCACTGACTGTGCGCGGGTGCTCCGCCTGCCGGGATTCTTCAATCGCAAATACACTCCGGCCTGCCCGGTCACTCTGGCCCGAGACGGCATTCGCACCGTCTATTCCCCGGATGATTTCAGGTTGGAGATGCCATCGCTATCCCTGGCTGATTCCGGCACTGTGAATGTGCATCGCCCGCTCGGAAACGCAACGCAATCGGAGAACGATTGGGCGTGGGTGATGGCCCAGCTTGCGGCCGGAGTTCCTGCCTGCCAGATCGTACAAATGCTTATCGCTCTTCGTTGCGACAAACCGAATCCTCTTTACTACGCGGTTCGCACTGTGGATGTCGCCAGTGCCGTGCTTTGGGCACGCAAAGGCATCTCTTCCGAAGCCATCGTCCGCCAACTTGAGACACGCAATCAATCCCTCTCGAAAGACCGTGCCGCAGAGATCGCGGCCACGGCTTCCAGGTTCGTTCAGAGAACACAAATCACCCACCCAGGAGAACTAATATGCCACTGCTAGAGATCACACAAACCCGCCAGATCAGCGCTTCGGTCCGGCTTGACGGAGCCACGGCAACACAGGTCGATCAATACGCCGCCTTCATCCACGCATCCGCGGACGATGTTGTGGACAAGGCGCTCAACTATGTTTTCTCGAAGGACCGCGACTTTCAGGACTTCCTAAAGACTCCGCAATCCAACAAGGTCACCTCAACGCTTCGTATCCGTAAGGTCCCAGTGAACGAAGCGCCGGAACAGCCTGCGAAGAAGCCCATTGCCGGAGTGAAGCCAACGGAATCTGTGCAGGTATCGAAGGCATGATCCTCCATTCAATTGTGGGGTGGAACGGGCAAGGTGCTTCGCACCGGGTGATTATTGACACTCCACCCCTCCAAGGGTCGTGCTGGGTATCCGTAAGGATTCTTGGAGGCGACCGAACAATGTCAACAACATGCACTGCGTAAGGATTCTTGAGGATACCCAGGTATTCCCAAGAATCTCTGCGAGATTGAAGGTGAACATGCCACTTCTCAAAGATGAAGCCTTGGTGCAACGAGCCGAGCAGCGGGCGTCGTTTCGACTGACAAATGTATCGTCGAAGCTCAGCCAGAGCGAGACCGCACGATTCGATGCGCTGGCCATGCGGCGCGGCCAGCATCGCGGCGAATTCATTCGCAGCCTCATTCTTGACGAGTTGGCCCACGACAGCGGCGAACCGACCGCCAGCGCCGAGCTGAGTGAAATCGTCGGCATCAGACTCATGCTGATGAACGTCTTGAAGCCACTCGCTGCCGGACAAAAGCTCACTCCAGAAATCTTCGACGGGATCATGACGGAAGTGAAAAAGCGCAAGAAATCGGTAGCCATCGAAGCACGGCAGGAAGCAGAGCGTGCGTGATGGCAACAACCCACTGGGGCCGCAGAGAAACGATCATCTTCCCGCCGCATTCGCCGATTTACAGCTACGGCGCGGTGTTCCTTGCATTCGTATTGACAGGTTGTTTTGTATATCTCCGTTTCAACTTCGGCCAGACTCCGCTACAGCAGTTCTACACGCCGATATATGCTCGCAGCGCCGCCGGAGGGGCCTTCAACAAGACCGACAAGTATCAGTTGCTCAATGCCGCCGGTGTTAGCGTCGGAGTCGAAGTTGCGTCCGACGCGGACGTGAAGGCGGGCACGACTCTGGCCCCCGGAGGCAAGCAAATACCGCTTGCGCTCTCCGCCGCCGCTCAGGCACGCGGACTCGACGTTCTCTATCGTGGACCCGTGCAAAAGTACGTTGATGCCCGCCTGCATACGTACCTCCAGAATGCCGTGTACGGCGGCGAACAACTGAGGGACATCTACAAATTGCCGCTGTTGTTCGGCTTCCTTTCTCTGATGGTGCAACTTCCGTTTGCCATCGTGAAAGACATCAAGCGCCGGAAGGAATTGAAGTACGGCCGGCGGCTCAAAGGGCCAGTCATGCTTACTCCCAAGGAGTTCAACAAGACCGTACACGGAGACGGAATCGGCTTCAAAACCACCGAGGCAAAAGAGATGATGCGGATACCGATTCAGGCCGAGGCCCAGCACATCGAGCTGATGGGCGACACCGGAGCTGGCAAGACGACGCTCATCATGCAGATCCTCCGGCAGATTCAGAGCCGGGGCCACGCCGCCATCGTCTATGACCCTGCCTGCGAGTTTATCCAGCGTTTCTATGATGCGAAGCGCGGGGACATCGTATTGAACCCGCTTGACGACCGATGCCCCTATTGGGGGCCGTCGGAAGAGCTGCGGCGCAGGGCCGAGGCGAAGGCGATTGCGGCTTCTCTTTACCAGCCGACCAGCGACAAGAAGGGTGAGTTTTTCACCGAGACTCCCCAGAAAATCTTTGCCCATCTCCTCACCAAAGGGCCGACGCCCGAGCAGTTGGTTGCATGGCTCTCGAACCCAGCGGAGATCGACCAGCGCGTGCGCGGCACGGAGATGGAAGCCATGATTGCGAAGGGCGCGCAGCAGCAACGCAACGGCGTCCTTGCTTCACTTGGACTGGTAGCGGACAGCTTGCGGATGCTGCCGACCAGGGAGCAGGCAGGCAATAGAACATGGAGCGCAACGGAGTGGGCCGAGACCCGCGCCGGCTGGATTTTCATCACTTCGAGCGCAACCGAACGCGAAGCGTTGCGCCCGCTGCACAGCCTTTGGATCGATCTTTTGGTCATGCGGCTCTTGACCGCGCCGCAGGAAAATCAAACGCCCGTCTGGTTTGTGCTCGACGAACTGGCCAGCTTGCAGCGCCTTCCCCAACTCCATACCGCCATTACTGAGAACCGAAAGAGCAGAAATCCGCTTGTCCTTGGCTTCCAAGGTAAGGCGCAACTTGAGGTGATCTACGGCCATCTTGCCGAGGTCATGCTGTCTCAGCCTGCAACCAAAATCTTTCTCAAGACGACGGAGCCGAAGGCGGCAGAGTGGGTCAGCAATGCGATCGGAAAGGTTGAAATCGAGCGCATGAAGGAGACGCACTTCGACGGCTCTCGGTCTGGCAGGAACTTCAGTGTGGATCGTCAGGTCGAACCGCTTGTCATGGATTCGGAAATCTCCGGGCTGGAGAATCGCCACGCTTTTCTCAAGCTGGGAAACAATGTGGCCCGCTTCCACTTCGAGTACATGGACCTGCCGCTAACCACTCCCGGTTTCGTGCCGCGTAAAGACGGTGAGGATGAACTTCCCTTCGATCCGAAGACGCTGGCTCCGAGGAATTCTGAAAGCCAAGAGCCGGGGATTGACCTTGAAGCCGAGCCACCGAGCGCGGCGACGATTGCTCGGCAGCAGCCGGAAGGGGATGACGACGAGGCCGAGCAATTGCAGCTTGACGAACCCATCGAAGAGGAGCTTGCCCTGGTCCCTACCGTTCCCGGCGTCTCGGAAGATACAGCCCCCGTCGATGGCGATCAAGAGCCACAATCCTCGTTTCCGTTTCAGCAATAAAGAGGCCGTATGCTTACCATCTCCAAGCCACTCAGCTCCGGTCAGGCCCAGACGTACCATGCAAAGGAGTTTATGTCTGCGGAGCAGAATTATTGGAAGCAGGGCGATGCGATTCTCGGAGAATGGCAAGGGGAGATGGCTGAGAAGTATGGTCTCGTGGGGGCAATCGACTCACACCATTTTGCGCGGTTGAGTGAGGGTCAGAACCCTCATTCGGGCGAGCAACTGGTACGCCATCGCACCGGGCAGGAGTACACCACGGCAGACGGAGCCACCGTCAAGCCGGTGGAGCATCGAGCCGGTTGGGACGCTACCTTCTCAGCGCCCAAGTCTGTTTCTCTGACCGCACTTGTCGGAGGCGACGACCGTGTCCGTGCAGCTCACCGGGCGGCCGTGACTATCGCACTCACGGAGTTGGAGCGGTATACGCAGGCGCGCATCGGCGGCAACAATCCCGCCGAGACCACCGGCCAATTCATTGCCGCAAAGTTTGAGCATGACACCGCTCGCCCGGTCGATGGATACGCAGCTCCGCAGCTTCATACCCATGCCGTGATCTTCAATATGACGGAGCGGCCAGACGGCTCCACTCGCGCGATTCAGCCGCAGAGCTACTTCGATAGCCAACAGTTTGCAACCGCCGTCTACCAATCGGAGCTGACCTTCCGGCTCCGCAATCTCGGCTACCAAATAGGAGCCGGAAAAAGCGGCGCGCCGGACATAACGGGTTACACGCCGGAATACCTTGAGGCATCCAGCCCGCGCCGCCAGCAGATCGAGGAGGCCGTCGCACGGAGCGGCTTCAGCGGGCCGGAAGCCGCGCAGATTGCCGCACACAACACACGCGACAAAAAGGACATTCTGTCGTCTTCCGAGGTGCTCGCCGCTCATAGGAAGATTGCGGCTGAATTCGGCAACCAGGCCGACCGGGTTGTCGCAGAGGCCAGGGAGCGCGCCGCAACGTTGCAGCAGAATCGGATGCCGGATTCGCGTGTGCGGGCGCAGGAAGCCGTCACCTTTGCCAAGGATCGCAGCTTTGAACGTGAGGCCGTTACCGATGAACGTGCGATCATGCGCGACGCCTTGCGGCGCGGCATGGGCGACCTCACCTACAGCCAGGTACGCGACAACTTCGACCAGCGGCACAATACAGGCGAGTTCAAAATTGCGCCAGGGCAGAAACACGAGACGGGACGACAATTCACCACTCGGGAGACCATTGCGGCGGAACTTGCGACTGTCGGCCACATGCAACGCGGCCAGAACACCGTCGAGCCGATCATGCCGAAAGAAGGGGCGAGGGCTCACGCGGCCACCCGCGAATTCCTCAATCCCGCACAGTGCAGAGCCATTGAAGAGGTGCTGACCAGCCGCGACCGTGTACACGGCTTGCAAGGGCTCGCGGGTACCGGCAAGACCACCACATTGGAAGCGATTCGAGAGGGCGCGCAGCGCAACGGCTACGCGGTCGAGGGCTTCGCCCCTACCAGTCGTGCCGCCGCCCAACTTCGGGATGCTGGTATCTCTGCCGAGACATTGCAGGGCTTCCTTGCACGCGGAGGCCAAGACCAATTGAGAGGCGATCCAAGCAGCCGCCACCTTTATATGGTGGATGAATCCAGCCTTGCCAGTACCCGTCAGATGCAGGCTTTTATGGAGAAGATTGGACCGCAAGATCGCGTGCTCCTTATAGGCGACACGCGCCAGCACCAGAGCGTAGATGCCGGCAAGCCCTTCGAGCAGATGCAGCAAGCCGGGATGCAAACCTCGCAGCTTGACCAGATCATGCGGCAGAAAGATCCGGAGTTGCTTCGAGCGGTCGAACACCTGTCGAAGAACGAGACTGAAATAGGCTTGACGCTTTTGAAACAGCAGGGCCGCGTCACCGAGATACCGGACAATGCCCAGCGCATTGAGGCCATCGCCAAGGACTATGTCGCCAAGCCTGAGAACACGCTGGTCGTCTCGCCCGACAACGCCAGCCGCCAGGAAATCAACAATGCGATCCGCATGGAATTGCAGGCATCCGGCGTCGTCTCCAAAGAGAACCACAACATAAACGTGCTCACGCCGCGGTCGGACATGACCAACGTCGATCGAAGCTGGGCGGCGCGATACCAGCCCGACGACGTTCTAAATTACACGCGGGGCAGCAAGGAACACGGTATTGAAAAGGGCAGCTACGCAACCGTTGTCTCCGCCAACCACAAAGAGAATCAGATCACCGTTCAGAAGCCGGACGGCCAGCAAGCCACCTATGACCCGAAGCGGCTGCAAGGTATCGCGGCATACCGCGAGATTATCCGCGATTTTGCTCAGGGCGACCGCATCCAGTTCACTGCCAACAACCGCGAACTGACTGTCTCGAACCGCGATATGGGAACCATCGAACGGATTGACAACAATCAGATCAGCGTAAAGATGGACGGCGCGAAAGAGCGCACTGTGGCTTTCGACGCCGCGCAAATGCGGCACTTCGATCATGGCTACGCCGTGACCTCGCACAGTGCCCAGGGGCTTACCGCAGACCGGGTATTGGTGAATATGGACACAAACGTCCACCCGGAACTCATCAATACCCGCTTCGCCTACGTCTCCGTATCCCGCGCTTCGGAGGACGTGAGGATTTACACCAACGACGCCGCTGTCCTGAGTGAGCGTCTCAGTACCGACGTGACAAAGACCTCAGCCGTAGACCTTCAAAAAGCCCAGGTCGAACCGATCCACAACCGGCAGACCCAGACAAAGGAGCCACCGATGACCAACAGCAGAGAGCATTCGCAAGAGGAACTTCGCCGCCAGACTCTTGCCGAGGCGAGTATCCATGCGCCTGAGAACATACGCACCACTGCCGACATCGAACGTCGGCACAATGCTCCAATCCAAACAGCACTACCAAAGGAAGCGTCAGACTACGAGTGGAAGCGCGAGACAGGCGAGGTTCAGAGCTACCAGCACAGTCACGCGGGAAGCTGGCTGCACATCGACCCGCAAGGCCAGTTCTACGACCGCCAGGCGCAGGCGATCACGCGAGAAGCTGCGCTTGAGCATGCGGGCCAAGCTTCGGCTCACTCATTGGGCAATAACGTCCAAGGCCCATCACTTAGCAAAGATAACATCGACCCCGGCTTGAGTCTGTAAACCGCATCTATTGTCGTCAGCCTCTTTCACGAGACGTACAAAATGACGGGATCAGCTACCACCATCGCAGTGGCCATGAACTGCAAGGCTTTGACTCGGCGATGACTCACCCCTTCAAGTAGTATTGGGCGCGGTAGGAGCCGAACTCAGCGTTGTTGGCCTACGCGTTCCTGCGAGAGGCGAATCGAAAGCAATCGCGCTCGGCTTGCAAGAGGGCGCGGCCATCGGGATTGACGACAGACAAGGTATCAACGCCTGCAAGTTTGTTGGAGTCCCGTTCACCACGGCGACGGGGCATTTTGATTCGAAGTTATCAAAAAAGGGTTTGTGGAGCGTAACGGAGCGACCGTCACGCTCGCAGTGCTCGGCAAGTACGGTCGATACAAAGGTTCGATTCTCAACAATGCGAAACAATCTCCCCAGGTTCGGTGATGCCGCAGGCACGTGCGGCACTTTGTGAATGCCTCCTTGCGCAGACGGTAATGCCTCCAGAAGTGCCAGCATGACAGTGAAGACCGCGCGCATAAGCTCAATACCACCAAGTAGTATAAATCCAACCAGAGCCTACGAGAACCGCATGTAGGTTTCCACCCGTAATCGCGTCCGCACTATACAAGTCGGACCCGTTATTCAGAATCAGGATGGATTTCCCGTTGGGAGAAAGGCCCACTAATTGGTAGCCCGAATTGTTGGTAATATTCCCGGCGAGTATTTTGACCGGGTTGCTGCCGTCAGGCTTAGCGATGTACACGCCATCTGGCCCGTTGTAGTAGAGAGCCGTTCCATCAGGGGAGAAGATTGCGGGGAGGTAGGATTCAGACGCGATCAGTTGGTGCGCGTTGGTGCCATCTGCGTTCACAATCCATATAGCATCATTCGCTGGATTCCAGAAGGTAATCTGTTTTCCATTTGGAGTGAAGTAGGCGGGTACATCAAAATGCAAACTCGGCGGAGGGCTATAAACA
>Ga0307373_10010782_pt1 | contig 13387 bp, 13 predicted proteins | sample OX2MG_FD_202534 | JGI IMG/M metagenome (GOLD analysis project Ga0307373, IMG submission 202534) | Soil microbial communities from Risofladan, Vaasa, Finland - OX-2 | ecosystem: Environmental > Terrestrial > Soil > Coastal area > Acid sulfate soil | place: Finland: Risofladan, Vaasa | collected... | reverse complement strand
GGCTGCACCGGAGGCCAGCATCGTTCGGTCTATCTGGCCGAACGTCTGGCGGCCCTGTTTCGCGGCAACGCCATCCGGGTCAGCGTGCGGCATCGCGATGTAGCATAGGCTTGGGCGTAAGGGAATTAAGCACATGGATTGGGTTGGATGCGACAGGGAGAACTATTCGCAAGACGTGGCCACGTCTTGGGCGCCGAGCGCTGCGCGCCGCCCTCACCCCCGCGAAGCATTGCTTCGCTCCTCTTCCGCAAGCGGGCGAGGGGCTCAAGAACTTCCTCATCCGCTCCTTCTGGCCACCTTTTCCCGTTTGCGGGAGAAGGGAACATCGGGGCGCACCCGCGACGAGTGGCGGTCGGAGACAGATCCATGAGCGTCGGCGTGCTGCTGGTGACCCACGGCAAGCTCGGGCACCTGTTGATTGAGACTGTCTCCGACATGATCGGTCCGCTTCCGCTGCCCACTGAAGTGCTGGAAGTGCGGCGGGTGCAGGCCACCGATGTGCTGCTGCGGCAGGGTCGCCGCATGATCGAGCGGCTCGATACCGGCTGCGGGGTTCTGCTGCTGACCGACGTTTTCGGCTCGACACCCAGCAACATCGCGACCCATCTAGCGGACACGCCTGCAGTCGAGGTTGTCACCGGCGTCAATCTGCCGATGCTGGTACGAGTCTTCAATTATCCGCAGTGCGATCTGACAGGGATGGCGAGTAATGCGGTTGATGGCGGGCAGCGTGGCGTAATGATCTGTCCACGCAACGAAACATCGGAGTCCGACGAGTGACTGGGGCCATTCTTCGGCACCCCTCGTTGTGGCACTCGGTCGCCTCTGCCGGATTCCATTGCCGACTGCCGACGCCGACACCGTGACCGCCATGGAACGCAGCGTCACCATCGTCAACCGCCTGGGATTGCACGCACGCGCCGCCGCCAAACTGGTCACGCTGGCCGGCCGCTATCATGCGGAGATCCGGGTCCGCAGCAAGCGCCGTGAAGTGAGCGGGAAAAGCATCATGGGCGTGATGATGCTGGCCGCCGCACAAGGCACCCGGATCACCTTGATCGCCGAGGGCGAGGGCGCCGCCGAAGCATTGGAAGCGCTGGCGCAACTGGTCGCCGAACGCTTCGGCGAAGAAGCCTGATGGCGCTCTGGATCTCGGGCATCGGCGTCTCCCGCGGCATCGGCATCGGCCGTGCCCAACGCCTGCACGGCGGTGATCTCGAAATCCACGAGTACACGCTGCCGGTCGAACAGATCGAGTCGGAAGTCGAACGATTCCGCGCCGCACAGCAACGCACGAAGGAGCATCTGCACGCAGTGCGCGCGCAGATCCCCGGCGGCGCACCGCCGGAAATCGCGGCCTTCATCGACACCCATCTGCTGATGCTCGAGGATCGCTCGCTGACCGATGCGGTGGTGGCACAGATCCACGACACCCACTGCAACGCGGAAATCGCGTTGAAACGGCAACGCGATGCGCTGGTGTCGGTGTTCGAGCAGATGGAAGACCCCTACCTGCGCGCGCGTAAGGATGACGTCACCCAGGTCGCCAGCCGCATCCTGCGCATCCTGCTCAAACAGGACAAGGTGCAGCCGGCGCGCAACGACAGCGAAGTCGCGCCGGAACCTGCCGTCATTATCGCCGACGATGTCACCCCGGCCGACATCATCCTGCTGGCACAACAAGGCGTGGTCGGCTTTCTCACCGAATCCGGCGGGCCGCTGTCGCATACCGCGATTCTGGCGCGCAGCTTCGGCATCCCAGCCATCGTCGGTGTGCATGGTGTGCGCCGGCTGCTGCGCGAGGGCGAGACCATTGTGGTCGACGGCGAGCGCGGCCATGCGCTGGCCGACCCCGACGATGGCGCCCTGGTCTTTTTCCGGCAACGTCAGCGCCAGCAGGCCGCTGACCGGGCGGCGTTGTCGAACCTGCGCGGAACACCGGCGATCTCGCGCGACGGCATCAAGATCCGCCTGTTGGCCAATATCGAATTGCCAGAGGACGTCGCCGAAGCCGCCCAATTGGGTGCCGAAGGCGTCGGCCTGTATCGCACCGAGTTCCTGTTCATGAACCGGCGCGAGCAGCCGGACGAAGAAGAGCAGTACACCGCCTATGCGCGCGTGGTGTCCTCGGTGAAAGGGCCGATCACCATCCGCACGCTGGATCTGGGCGCCGACAAGCAGGTCGATTCCGATCACAGCGCCTCACCGACACCCACCAACCCGGCATTGGGCCTGCGGTCGATCCGCCTGTGCCTGAAGGATCAGAATCTGTTCCGCACCCAGTTGCGTGCGCTGCTGCGTGCATCGGCGCACGGTGACGTCTATATCATGCTGCCGATGATTTCCAGCGTGCCCGAGTTCCGTCAGGCACTCGGGCTGGTTCAGCAGGCACGGGAAGAACTGCGCCGCGAAGGCGTGGCAATAGCGGCACGCGTCCCGGTGGGCGCGATGATCGAAGTTCCGGCGGCCGCACTGGTAGCGCCATGGCTGGCCCAATATGCGCAATTTTTCTCGATCGGCACCAACGATCTAACCCAGTACACGCTGGCCATTGATCGCGTCGACGACGAAGTCAATTATCTCTACGATCCGCTGCATCCCGCGGTACTGCGCTTGATCCGCATGACTATTGAAGCCGGCGCGCACGCTGGCGTACCGGTGGCGATGTGCGGTGAAATGGCCGGTAACCCACGCTTTACGCGATTGCTGCTGGGCCTGGGGCTGACCGCATTCTCGATGCACCCGACCAGCATCCTGGAGGTCAAGCGCAACATCATCAAGGCCGACATCAGTGCGCTCAACCGCGAGGTCAGCGCATTGCTGGATTCATCGGATCTGGAGGAAATGCATCGTCGGCTGGAGCGCATCGCCTGATCGGCAACGGCTGAGCTCTGCCGCAGCCGCGTGCTTTTTCAAGCACCGACCGTCAACGCATCGATCAGCACGCTGCCACACCGCACGCCACCGCGCACGTCGACATCACTGCCGACCGCGCGGATACCGCGGAACATCTCCGGCAGTGTGCCCGCCAGGGTGATCTCCTGAACTGGATGCACAATGACGCCGTTCTCGACCCAGAAGCCAGCTGCACCGCGCGAATAATCCCCAGTGATGAGATTGGCGCCCTGCCCCATCAGATCCGTCACCAGCACGCCGGTACCCATCTCGCGCAGCAGCGCGTCGAAGTCACCCGCGGTGGAGTCCACCACCAGATTGAACACACCGCCAGCATTGCCGGTGCTGCGCAGCCCCAGTTTGCGCGCCGAGTAAGAGCCCAGCAGATAGCCCTGCAGCACGCCGTCGACGATCAGTTCGCGGTCGCAGGTCGCCACGCCTTCGTTGTCGTAGGCAGCGCTGGCGGCGGCGCGCTGCAGAAACGGCCGCTGCCGCAGTTGAATCGCGGGCGCGAAAATCGCCTCGCCGATCTGATCCAGCAGAAAGCTTGATCGCCGGTACAGCGCGCCGCCAGAAATCGCCGCACAGAACGAACCGAACAGGCTGCGCGCAACCTCGGCGGCAAACAGCACCGGTACGCGTCGCGTAGTCAGTTTTTTTGCGCCCAGATGGGCCACCGCGCGTTCACCGGCACGACGACCGATGTCCTGCGCCACCATCAGATCATCCGGCGCGCGGCGGCTATCGTACCAATACCCCTGCTGCATACCGGCATCGTCGCTGGCGATGACGGCACAGCCCAACGAGTGTTCGCTGCTCTCGCGATAACCGCTGAAACCCAACGAATTGGCCAACACACCGCGGTTCTGCCGCGTATCGACACTGGCACCCTCCGAACCCTTGATGCGCGTGTCGACTGCCAACCCCGCCACCTCGCAACTGCGCGCCAGTTCCAGCGCGTCTTCAGCCGCCATCGACCAAGGGTAAAACAGGTCGAGATCAGGAAACTCCCGGGCCAGCTGATCGGCCTCGGGCAGACCACTGCAAGGGTCCTCGCCGGAAGCGCGGGCGATGGCGGCGGCGGCTTCGGCCGCTTCGCGAATACCCGCATCGGACAGATCCGTGGTGCTGGCCGAACCACTGCGCTGGCCGACATACACCGTCAAGCCGAGATCGCGGTCGCGCTGGAACTGCACCGACTCGACTTCGCCCATGCGCACCGACACGGTCAGCGCGCGGCCGGCGCCGACGTGCACCTCGGCGCCGTCGGCGCCAGCGTTGCGGGCGGCCGTCAAGGCGCGGGCGGCACTCTCCTCAAGAGCGGTGCGATCAGGTAGGGCATCATGCGACGGGTACTGGCTCACAGGCGTATTGGCTTTCAGAGGGGACTCCAGAATACCATCGAACGCTCTCCTCACCGTGAATTCCGAGCATGGCCTACACCACATTGAAACTGAACTTTGATGCGCCATCGCGCGGTTGTCGATAAATCGACCCGACAAGGCCAACGCCATGAACCTCGCGTTTTGGGAAGAATTGCCCCAGACGCTGACTGAGATCGATGCGCACCGCGCGGCGCGGCGCGGCGCGGCGCGGGCGCTGATCATCAGCGGAGTGGGCCGTCACTTCGCCGCCGGCATCGACATGGAAGCGGTGACGCGTACTTTTGCATCAAGGAGGTCGACCTTGCGGTGATGCCCGACGTCGGGACGTTACAGCGTCTGCGCCACGTCATCGGGTTCGGCCAACTGGCCGAACTGAGCTACACCGTCGAGTCCTTCGACGCCGTCACCGCGCTGCGCACCGGCCTGGTCACGCGGGTCTTTGATGATGTCGAACAACTTCAGGCAGTCGCTACTGCACTGGCGCAGACCATCGCCACAAAATCGCCGCTGACGGTGCGCGGCATCAAGCGCAACCTGTTGTTCGCGCGTGACCACGACGTCGCCGATGGTCTCGCCTATACCGCAGCGCCGTCAGCAACTTGTCGTGAACGCCGCCGAAATCACCGTTGCTCACCACCACCACGGCATCTCCGGGCTGCGCTTCTGCAGCGACATCGGCCACCAGTACGGACAGGTCGTCGTGAACATGCACGCGCTGACCCAGCGGCGCCAATGCGCCGTGCGCGTCCCAGAGCTCAGATCGGAACGCGCGTAGACAAAAGCGACATCACCGCCGATCAGGAAGCCTGGCCGCAGACCGGCACGATCCAGCGCTCATCAGTCGCATTGGCCTCTCCGAGACGATCTTGTCGAGGCTCCACAGCCAATAAGCATAACCGGCCCGTTGCGTTGTCCTCAGCTATCGATCTGCTTCACCGCATCCGACTGCGTGCCTTCAACTTCGCGCTTGAGTAGCCCGGCGTTCAATAGCCCAGCAATGAAAATGTCGGGGCTGAGCGTCGAAACGGGAACGCCTTCCTGAAACAGGCGATCCGCGACCGCTTCCATGTAGGCCCGATCACTGAGGTTTTCTTCATTCCAACTCTCCTCACGCATGCAGTGGACTATATCGGACGATGTTTCGCCCTCGATCACCACCCCTTCTTTTGTACGGTATCGCATCGATGTTCTCTCCTTGTGTAGCCGCTTCTGCTCTATTTCTGCGCTTTTGGCTTCAGCCTCATTGGAGGCTAATCCAGCTTATTCATGATCGTGGCAATATCTTCGCGGCGCTGCCCGTTCCCAGGCTTTCAGTCCGCAATATTACCAATGACGATCTCCAAGCGACGACGCGCGGGTGCTCCTTCTCGGGAGGGGAGTCACAATTCCTCCGGGAGCACAACCATTTCGCCGTCGATGACCTGATATTCCGCAAAAAAATCCGGAATGGCTTCCGAATCTATCTTCTTGGTTTCCGCGTCGGGAAGGCACTCTTGGGCCGCTCGGAGAGCCTCGGCTTTATCGGAAATAGCGACAAGGAGAGTTCCTAGTGCATTGCGCCTCTGCCAAGTCTTGCGGTGCTGCTCTCCTAGCCCCTTACCACAGTTTAGTATGACATAGCTTCTAGTGCGCGTACATAATCAGCCTCTTCCAATGACACCTGAGCCTGGAGGGGGCAGCGTGATTCCAACGACAGATGAGCTTGAGCGGTCATTCTTGGAGAATGACCGTGACTCTCAATACTCAATCGTTGACCTCGCTGGCCGAGGTGCGAGTTTTTCTGGCGGGCACCGCTGACGCGGTTGATCGGGCAGTGGCGAGATCGGCCGTTTGCGGATCAGGCCGCTGACACGATGCGATAGCTGTGGCCCCGGCGAATCGAGATCTCGCCGATGCCAATGGCCTTCGGCCTGGGCATGCCGACACGCTTGATCTGCCCGGCCCTGTACTGCGGGTCAACGCCTTGACGGTCTGCCAGTCCAGCTTGAACGCCTTGGCGACATCCAGCACCGGCGATTGCCGGCAGCGTCGTCCGATGTGTCAGGCAAATCGTTGGGTGTAGAACGGGTTGCCGGTCAGGAAGTCGAAGTGCTCGGTCTTTATCTTGCCGCAGGCCCGGCAATCGATGCGACGAACCTCCAACTCCAGCCAGACTCGGGTATCACCGCAGGACAGGCCGCGTACTCGTCGCGTTTTGCGGTCGTACCCGCCCGGCTGTGACGGCCCACAATACCCGCAAACTGTTTTTCCCCCGCCGCACGAGCGTGACCACTCGCGCCCTGGATCACCGAACACGCCCTTGATCGCCCTCTGCGGCGAAGGCCGGGGAACCGATAGGCGTCGAGCAGACGACGCGAACGCAGGGTTGATGGAGTCATCGGCAAAACGTGCCAGATTTCCTCGCTTCGTTAAAGGCGGGAAAGCCTTGCAAAACATGGGCTGCGTCCGGATCATCGGTCTTGGTTTACCCACACAATTTAACGAAGAGCCATTCTTTAATATTTAACCTGTGCAATCTGTGGTTAAAGCTGCTCATCAGACTTGCGACCCCGCAGCGCCGTCAGCAACTTGTCGTGAACGCCGCCGAAATCACCGTTGCTCATCACCACTACGGCATCTCCGGGCTGCGCTTCTGCAGCAACATCGGCAACCAGGGCGGACAGGTCGTCGTGAACATGCACGCGCTGACCCAGCGACGCCAATACGCCGTGCGCGTCCCAGCTCAGATCGGAACGCGCGTAGACAAAAACGAGATCGGCGCCGCTCAGGCTTTGGCCGAGCGTCTGCGCGTAGGCCCCCAGCCGCATCGTGTTCGAACGCGGCTCCAGCACCGCGAGAACACGTGATGGCTTGCGCTCGCGCAGCGCGGTCAGCGTGGCTGCAATCGCGGTCGGGTGATGCGCGAAGTCGTCATAGACGCTGACACCGCCGACTTCACCGCGACGCTCCAGACGCCGCTTGACGCCGGAGAATCCGGTCAGTGCAGAGAGTGCGTCGGTCGGTTCGACGCCGACGTGGGCCGCTGCGGCAATGGCAGCCAGTGCATTGGAACGGTTGTGATCACCCGGCAGATCCAGGTGGGCCGCGCCCTGCGACTGTCCCTCTCGCAACAGCTCGAAACCCTTTGCACGCGGCTCCGCACCCCAGTCGGCGGCATACCGTCCGACGCCGGCATCGAAGCGTTGACACGGCGTCCAGCAGCCCATCTCCAGTACCCGCGCCAAGTTGGCATCGCCGCCATTGACGAGGATTTGGCCGCTGCCCGGCACGGTACGGATCAGGTGATGGAACTGGCGTTCGATGCTGGCCAGATCGGGAAAAATATCGGCGTGATCGTATTCGAGATTATTCAGGACCAGCGTGCGTGGTCGGTAATGCACAAACTTGCTGCGCTTGTCGAAGAAAGCGGTGTCGTATTCATCGGCTTCAATCACGAAACAATCACCCTGCCCAAGTCGCGCCGAAATGCCGAAATCAGTCGCCACACCGCCGATCAGGAAACCTGGCTGCAGACCGGCACGATCCAGCAGCCAGGCCAGCATGGAACTGGTAGTCGTCTTGCCGTGGGTGCCGGCCACCGCCAGCACATGCCGCCCGGCGAGCACGTGCTCGGCCAGCCACTGCGGTCCGGATACATACGGCAGGCCGGCATTGAGCACGTATTCGATCGCCGGATTGCCGCGGCTGATGACATTGCCGACCACCACCAGATCCGGTGCCGGATCGAGGTGTGCAGGTTCATAGCCGCTTTTGACTTCGATACCGAGCTGCTGCAACTGGGTCGACATCGGCGGCCAGGCGTTGGCGTCCGAACCCGAGACCTCGCGTCCGGCCTCGCGCGCGAGGGCCGCGACACCGGCCATGAAAGTGCCGCAGATGCCGAGGATGTGGATACGCAAGGTTAGGGCCTGATCTTATCCGAACAACGAAGACGCCAGCATGGCGACGAAAAACACCAGCATCAGCACCAGCATGCTGGCCAGTAGCGCAAAACCGACTCCGCCCAACACCCGCGTCCCGGCCGCCTGACGGTAGATAGAGGCACTAACGGCAAACGCCCAGAGGTTGATCGCATCCATTCCCAGCACCGCGCTCTGCGGCAAATTCAACTTGTCGGGCTGCTTGAGCAGTTCGGGATGCTTGGCCAGCTCAGCCAGATGCGGCGCCAATTGAACGGCGGGGATCAACATCAACAGATTGAGCAGCGTACTGACCGCCAGCAGCGCGCTCAAGGTCTGTGGGACGCGATTGGCAAACCCGCGCGAACGCAGGATCATCTCGGTAGCGAGCACCACGCCCAGCACGCTGGCTATTGCCATCAAGGCTGCCGGCAAGGGCGACAGCAACAGCCCAAACAGCAGCAAGTTGCTGAGCGCGGCCAGCGCCAGCAACAGCCGTGTCAGTGCCGGGGCATACGGCATGTCCTGCGGTCCGGCGCGAAACAGCAGAATCTTAAGCGTCGTCACCAGCGTGGCGACAGGCATCATTCGTTCATCCATTGAAGACAATCGAAGTATTCTATTGAAATGCGCCTGGCGACGTACGTACGGGCATTCATGATTGACGCGAATCCGCGGCCGGTTTGCCGTGGCGAAGGCCACTTGACCCATTGGACAACCGATGCTGACTGAAACCACCGACAGCCTGATCACCGCCTGCGCAAAATGGGCGCAGGCGCCCTGGCTGGCGCTGGATACCGAATTCGTGCGCGAGCAGACCTACTACGCGCAGCCGTGCCTGATCCAGGTCGACGACGGCACTGACCCGGCGGTAGTCGACGTGCTGTCCATCGACGACCTCTCGCCGCTGCTGGATTTGCTCTACCGCCGCGACAGCATCAAGGTCTTCCACTCCGGATCACAGGACCTGGAAATCCTCGCACAGCTGCGCGGCGCCGTGCCGCAGCCCTTGTTCGATACGCAGATCGCCGCCGCGCTGCTGGGCGAAGGCGACCAGCTCGGCTACGCGGCGCTAGTGCAGCGCCGGCTGGGCGTGACGCTGGACAAGAGCCTGACCCGCACCGACTGGTCGCGTCGGCCGCTACGGCTGGCCGAAATCGATTACGCCGCCGAAGACGTGCGCCACCTCGCCGTGCTCTATCCGATGTTGCGCGATGAACTGGCAGCACGTGATCGCCTGGGCTGGCTTGAAGAGGAATGCGCGCGCATCGCCAACCCGGCGCTGTATCGCACCCGCCCCGAAGACGCCTGGCGCCGGCTGCGTTCGCTGCAACGATTGCCGGCGGCGGCACAGACTGCTGCCATGGCGCTGGCGGCATGGCGCGAGCGCGAAGCGATGGCGCGCAATCGGCCGCGCAAGTGGATACTGGCGGACGACGCGCTATACCGCCTGGCCGAACGGTGGCCCGATACATTCGCCGCACTAAAAGAACTTCAGATCTTGCCGCCCAAGTCGCTGGCCCGCCACGGCCAGGCACTGCTTGAAGTGCTCGCGCAGACCGACCACGGCAGCGTCGTCATCACCGTGCCGGAGGCGCTTGACGGAACCCAGAAGAAACGCGTCCTGGCACTGCGCGAACAGTTGAATGCCTGCGCCAAGCGTCTGGATGTCCCGGCTTCGATGCTGGCGACGCGCACCGACCTCGAACGCTGGGTACGCCTGGGCAATGCCGCCGAAATCCCGCTGCAGAACGGCTGGCGACGCGAGGCCACCGAGGAATTGCTGCAGGCCGCCTAAAAGCGGTCTCAGTCCAGCGTTTTGAGCATGCGAGCATAGGTATCGTCGATCGTGCCCATGCCCGGCACCACCGCCAGCAGACCTTTTTTGCGGTAGTAATCCAGCAGCGGCCGGGTCTGCTCACCGTACACCTGCAGCCGTCTGCGAATGGTCGCTTCGTTGTCGTCGGCACGACCACGCGCCGTCAGCCGCTGTACGATCTCCTCGTCGCTGGCATCGAGATTGATGACCTTTTTCAGCGGTTGATCAATTTTCGCCAGCAGTTGATCCAGCGCCACCGCCTGCGGCTGAGTACGCGGGAATCCGTCCAGGATGAACCCCTTGGCGGCATCCGGCTCGGCCAGACGCTCGCGGATCATGCCGATGACCACGTCGTCGGCCACCAACTGCCCGGCATCCATCGTCGCCTTCGCTTTCAAGCCCAGCTCGGTACCCGCAGCCACCGCCGCGCGCAGCAGATCACCGGTGGAAATCTGCGGGATATGCAGGTGCTCCATCAAGCGCTGACCTTGGGTGCCTTTACCGGAACCCGGCGCACCGAGCAGGATGATTCTCATGCAGACCTCTGGATAGACAGGGTTTCCCCACGGACAAAAACGCGCGGCGCGCACGGCACTGCGATGTTTCGGACAACTGCGGTCGCGCTACGTTAGCCTCGGCCGTGTGCCGCGTCAACGCGGAACCTGACCTGATGCGGCGATTTTCTATATCCTTGGTGGCTCTGTTGTCCTTTGCGAGCCGGAGCAACCGCATGTCCACGCCAGCGCCGAAAAACGCCTTCTACGCACAATCCGGCGGTGTCACCGCCGTCATCAACGCCTCCGCCGCCGGCGTCATCGAAACCGCCCGCAAGCACCCGGACAAGATCGGCACGCTCTACGCCGGTCGCAACGGCATCATCGGCGCACTCACCGAAGATCTGATCGACACGACCCAGGAATCGGATGCAGACATCGCCGGCCTGCGCTACACGCCATCCGGCGCCTTCGGCTCCTGTCGCTACAAGCTCAAGAGCATCGAACAGAACCGAGCCGAGTATGAGCGCCTGATCGAAGTGTTCAAAGCCCACGACATCGGCTATTTCTTCTACAACGGCGGCGGCGACTCCGCCGACACCTGTCTGAAAGTCTCACAGCTGGGCGAGACCCTGGGTTACCCGATCCAGGCCATCCACGTGCCCAAGACGGTGGACAACGACCTGCCGATCACCGACACCTGCCCCGGCTTCGGCTCGGTGGCGAAGTATGTCGCCGTCTCCATCCGCGAAGCCAGCTATGACGTCGCCTCGATGGCCAAGACCTCGACCAAAGTCTTCATCCTGGAAGTGATGGGCCGCCACGCCGGCTGGATCGCGGCCGCCGGCGGTCTCGCCGCAGAAAACGAGGGCGAGGCGCCGCAGATCATCCTGTTCCCCGAAATCAAGTTCGACGAAGCTGCCTTCCTGGCGCGCGTCAACGACTCCGTGGAGAAATACGGTTACTGCGCCGTGGTCGCCAGCGAAGGTCTACACGGTCCCGACGGCAAATTCATGAGCGACGCCGGCGCGGTAGATTCGTTCGGCCACAGCCAGCTCGGCGGGTTGGCACCGATGCTGGCCGCCTTGGTCAAGGACAAAACCGGCCACAAATACCACTGGGCGGTGGCAGATTATCTACAACGCGCCGCACGCCACATCGCCTCCAAAACCGACGTCGAACAGGCCTACGCGGTCGGCAAGGCCGCGGTGGAAATGGCGGTGGCCGGCAAGCGCGGCGTGATGGTGACGATCGTGCGCGAATCGGATGTGCCGTATCGATGGAGTATCGGCGAAGCGCCGCTGGAACAGGTCGCCAACGTTGAGAAGAAAATGCCGCGCGAATACATCAGCGCGGACGGCTTCCATATCACCGACGCCTGCCGCCGGTATCTGTTGCCGTTGATTGCGGGCGAGGATTACCCCCCGTACCGCAACGGCCTGCCCGCCTACGTCACCTTGAAAAAAATACTCGCACCGAAGAAGACCGAGCGCGAATTCACGGTCTAAATTCCTCAGTATCCGTTATTCACTCCTCCATCACTGCAAGGAAACACGCAATGAGCTTCACGACCTTAAGTGCCGGCGACAAGGCACCGCACGAATTCAACGTCGTCATCGAAATCGCCGCCTACGGCCCGCCGGTGAAATACGAAGTCGACAAGGATTCCGGCCTGCTGATGGTCGACCGTTTCATGAACGTGTCGATGAGCTATCCGGCCAACTACGGCTACGTGCCGCACACGCTGTACGACGACGGCGACCCGGTCGACGTGCTGGTGCTGACGCCGCAGCCGATCATCGCCGGCTGCGTGATCAAGTGCCGTGCCGTGGCCGTGCTCGACACCGAGGACGAGAAAGGCAAGGACGCCAAGATCCTGGCCGTGCCCACCGACAAGGTCTCCACAAATTACTACGCAGACATCAAAGACCTCGCCGACGTACCGAAACGCAAACAGGACGAGATCAGGCACTTCTACGAACACTACAAGGATCTCGAAGTAGGCAAGTGGGTGAAGATCTCGGGCTGGCGCGATGCCGCTGCCGCGCGTACGGAAATCAAGAATTCGATGAAGGCGTACAAGTAAGCGAGCGAGCAGACCCGGTGTGAAAATCCTCGTTATCGGCGGCGGCGGTCGTGAACATGCACTAGCCTGGCAATTGGCCGCCTCGGCTGGCGTCAGCGAAGTGCTGGTGGCGCCCGGCAATGCCGGCACCGCCCCTGAGCCCAAGTGCCGCAATGCCGCCGTCGCCGCCGATGATGTACCGGGCCTGCTGAAACTGGCGCAGGACGAAGGTATCGACTTCACCGTGGTCGGCCCCGAAGCGGCGTTGGCGGCGGGCGTGGTCGATGCCTTCACGGCGGCAGGCTTGCGTATCTTCGGCCCGTCCCAGGCCGCCGCCGAGATCGAATCCAGCAAGGCCTTTACCAAGGATTTTCTCGCCCGCCACCACATCCCCACCGCCGCCTATCGGGTCTTCACCGAGGCCGGACCCGCACTGGATTACGTCGCCACGCGCGGCGCCCCCATCGTGGTCAAGGCCGACGGCCTCGCCGCCGGCAAGGGCGTGGTGGTCGCGGAGTCCGTGCCACAGGCACAGGACGCCATCCGCACTCTATTCGGCGGCGACCCGGACGGTGCCGGGGCACCCCGCGATCAGACAAAGCTGGTGATCGAGGATTTTTTGGTCGGTGAGGAAGCCAGTTACATCGTCGTCGCCGCCGGCAACCGCTACGTACCGCTGGCTTCGTCGCAGGATCACAAGCGTGTGTACGACGGCGACACTGGCCCCAATACCGGCGGCATGGGCGCTTATTCGCCGGCACCGGTGGTGACGCCAGCGGTCGACGCCCGTGTACGTGCCGAGATCATCGAGCCGACGCTGCGCGGACTGG
>Ga0307373_10010781_pt1 | contig 13388 bp, 12 predicted proteins | sample OX2MG_FD_202534 | JGI IMG/M metagenome (GOLD analysis project Ga0307373, IMG submission 202534) | Soil microbial communities from Risofladan, Vaasa, Finland - OX-2 | ecosystem: Environmental > Terrestrial > Soil > Coastal area > Acid sulfate soil | place: Finland: Risofladan, Vaasa | collected... | reverse complement strand
AGGATCTGCCCTCCTCGCCACCCGGCGACCAGGCCGCGCCGCTCGAGCGGGCCGAACCGGTAGCGGGGCGGCTCAGCCATGGGGGCCCTCGGGTGACGGGTGCTCGGCATCGGGTGGGATCCAGCGGATGACCGGCCCCATGTCGTCGCGGCCGATCACGTGGGTACCGCGGCCGGCATGGTCAACGCCCGTCGGGCGGCCCCGGTCGACCGGCTGCCCGGTCGGCTGCCCGGACGGGTGCCCCGGGGGCCAGAGGATGGGCGAAGGCCCCCTGTTCGCGACCGGGTCCTCACCGGGATCACGACCCGACATGACCGCCTCGTACGCCTCCTGCGAACGCCGATCGCCCTGCCACATGGGCACCCCCCCGGTGTCGGGCTCGCCGGCGGCTCCGGCGGAGGCTCCCCCGACCCCGGCCGCGCCCCGGACCGCGCCCCCGACGGCACCCGCACCCGGGCGGTCCCGGCCGGCGCCGCCACCGCCGCCGTCCACGGGCTCCGAGCCGTCACCGAAGGCCGAGCCCCCTCCGCCCGGCGGCTCGAACCTCGTCGCATCGCCGGTCCCGGGCACTCCCGGATCGAAGGACGAGAGCCGGGCCTGGCGCAGCGCGAACGACGCCGCGCTCCTCGGCACCGAGGTGGCGACGTGCTGGGCCCGATGACGCACTCCTTCGAGATGGCTGATGGCTCCGGCCTCCGCCATCGGGATCAGGCGGAGCAGCGCGTACGGGCTGAACGCCGCCAGCGACAACAGGGCGGCGCCGGCGAGGACGGCACGAAGGCTCGCCCCGGAGGACCCGGTCGACCCCGACACGCCCGAGGCGAGCGCACCAATGGCCAGGCTGAGGATGGCGACGATCACGAACTTCGACAGGATGAGCGCCGCCAGGCCCTCCACCAGGCGCCGGCACCAGTGGGACACGGCGGGCCACACGAGGCTGGCCAGGGCCAGCGGGAGGAAGAGGACGGCCACGTACACCGCCGCCGACCTGACCAGCAGCTCCACCCACAGGGCCAGGGCGCCGAGCACCACGAGCAGGGCGCCGAGCAGCGCCACGAAGGTCGGGATGCCCGGGTCGACGGCCGACGCCGCCAGCCCGGACCCGATGCCCGACAGGGCACGGTGGAGGTCGGCGCCTGCGCTCGCCGACACGAAGGTGCTCAGGGCGTCGGTGGTCGCCAGCGCGAGCTGAACCATCTTGATCGCCCCTCCGGCCAGCACCATGGCGAGGGGGAGGTGGACGAGGAACGAGCGGACGAGCGCGCCCGCATCCTGGTGGAGCACGGCCTGCACCACGGAGCCGAGCAGCAGTGGGAGCACCACCACACCCAGCAGTCCGAGCATCACCTGGTAGTGCGATCTGAACCACGTCGCCCCGACGTCGACCGACGTCGTGGCGGTGAGGACGCTCCCGATCTGGGCGACCAGCCAGACGGCACCGTCGACCACCCATTTGGTCAGCCCCTGAAAGACGGCGCTGACGCCGGCACCGGCGGCGGCGGCGACCGCACCCCCGACCTGGCACACGGGATTGATGGCCTGCAGGCCGGGGCAGCCGGTGGCCGGCATGACGATGCCCGCCACCTCAGTGGAGCCCGGTGCCGGCGTGAAAGAAGAAATTGATGAGCTTGGGGGCGGCGCCGATCAGGAGCGCGGCCGCCCCCGAGACCAGCACGGCCCGGCGGCCGACGAAGGACTGGTGGTAGTTCTGGGAATGGGCGCCGAGGGCCCAGGCGGCCGCTCCGATCACCAGGGCGGCCAGCGAGAGGATCAGCGCCCATCCGGCGAGGCCGTTCATCAGCTGCTGAAGGGTCCCGCCGCCGGGCAGCGCCGAGGTGTCGGGCGACAGGCCGACGTCGAGCAGACGCCCCACCGCCGCCCCGATCCCCTGGGCCCGGGGAAGCAGGGGCAACAGCGGCCCCATCCGGCCCGGACCGTGGGACCACCACCCGGGCAGCGGGATCATCGGGCCCACCGCCTGCGACGAGGTCCTCCTTCAGTGCATCTGATTGCTTTCCGTGGTTCTGTCATCGAGCCGGAACGGTCGCCGGCCCGACGGTCGCTGCGCCCCGTCGGGCCCTGTCATGCTGGTGGAGTGACGGGGAGCCTGGCGAGTTGATGGGGAGCGTCGACGCGGCGGCCATCGCCGGCACCTCGGGCCTGCCGGCCGTGGCCGTGTACGTGATCGCCGCGGCGGTGCTCGTAGTGGCCGTCCTCGTCGCCGCGGCGATCGGGCGGCGATCGGGCAGGCGGGCCCTCTCCCAGCGGCTCACCGCCCTCGGGAGCCGGCTCGGCCTCGACCCCCCCACTGACGACGGCAGCATCGAGACGGCGCTCTCCTACCTCGAGCAGGTCACCAGCGCGGCGTCCGAGGCGGTGGCCGAGTCGAGCTCGGACGCCATCCGTCTCCGTCGATCGCTCGACACCCTTCCCCAGGGCGTGGTCCTGTGCGACGAGAACGGGTCGGTCGTGTACCGCAACGCCCGGGCCAACGCGCTCATGACCAGCCGACACGGTGACGCCCTGGCAGCCCAGGCCGTCACCGAGCTGGTGGAGGACGCCTGGCACGAGGGCTCCGCGGAACGCACGCTCGACCTGTACGGCCCGCCGCGCCGCACCCTCACCGTGCGCGCCCGGCTCATCGACGACGGCCGGCGGCCGCTCGGGGTGATCGCCATGATCGAGGACGTGTCGGAGCGTCGCCGGCTCGAGGACATCCGCCGGGACTTCGTGGCCAACGTGAGCCACGAGCTGAAGACCCCGATGGGCGCGCTCGGCCTGCTGGCCGAGACGCTTGTCTCCGAGCCCGACGAGGAGGTGGCCAAACGGCTGGCCAGCCGGATCCACACCGAGGCATTCCGGGTGAGCCGGATCATCGACGACCTGCTCGATCTCAGCCGGATCGAGTCAGAGGTGGCGCCGCCCCGCGAGCCGGTGCTGGTGAGCCTCGTGATGGCCGAGGCGGCCGAACGGGTCCGGGCGACCGCCGAGCAACGCAACATCGCCATCGTGCTCGACGAGCCGCCCTTCCCGGTCGCGGTCCTCGGGGACCGCCGCCAGCTGGTCTCGGCCATGCACGCCCTCCTCGAGAACGCCGTGACGTACTCCTACGACAACAGCGTGGTGCGAGTGTCGGGGACCATTCAGAAGGAGCCGGCGTCCGACGACGGCACCCACGCCGGGCGCGACACCCGCGAGCGGCGGGGCGGCCGGGGCGGGATAGAGGGCGGCCGCGGGACGGCCGACACCGACGACACCACCGGTGCCACCTCGGGGACCTTCATCTTCACGGGGCCCCCGTCGGCGGGCATGCCCTCGGCCATCTCGCCGTCGGACGGCGCGTACTTCTCGGGCTCGCCTTCGGTCGGGGCCCCTTCGGTCGGGGCCCCTTCGGTCGGGGCCCCTTCGGTCGGGGCCGCCGCTACGGGACCCGGTGGTGGCGACCCGGTCACCGGAACGCACTTCCTCGACGACGCCGAGCGGGTCGTCGAGCACGAGACCGTCCGCATCGCCGTCGCCGACCAGGGGATCGGGATACCCGCCCGCGACCTCGACCGCATCTTCGAGCGCTTCTACCGCGTCGACCACGGCCGCAGCCGCGACACCGGTGGGACGGGGCTCGGCCTGTCGATCGTCCGGCACGTGGCCAGCAACCACCAGGGGTGGGTGGACGTGGAGTCGCGCGAGGGGGAGGGCTCGATCTTCACGCTCGTCCTCCCGCTTCAGACGGAGCGGTCCTCGTGACCGACGCCGGCTTCGACACGGCCGAGGGCCGGCCGCCGACGATCCTGCTGGCCGAGGACGAGGAGTCCTTCGTCGACGCCCTGGTCGTCGGGCTCGGCCACGAGGGGTTTCAGGTCAGCGTGGCCCGGGACGGCAAGGAGGCGCTACGGCTCTTCGACGAGGTCGGGCCGGACCTCATCCTGCTCGACCTGATGCTCCCCAAGCTCTCGGGGATAGACGTCTGCCGCGCCATCCGGGCCCACTCGTCGGTGCCGATCATCATCGTGACAGCCAAGGGTGCCGAGATCGACACCGTGGTGGCGCTCGAGGTCGGCGCCGACGACTACGTGACCAAGCCCTACCGGCTGAGGGAGCTGGTGGCCCGGATCCGGGCGGTCATGCGCCGGGCCTCCACCGCCACCCCGGATCGCGCCGCGACGGCCGATCTGCTCGAGGTGCACGAACCGTCCGAGTCCGGTCAGGTCCGGGTCGACCCCGATCGGCGCCGGGTGTTCGTGCGGGGCGAGGAGGTGCAGCTCCGGCGCAAGGAGTTCGAGCTGCTCCGGCTCCTGGTGGAGAACTCGGGCCGGGTCCTCACCCGCGACGTGCTCATCGACCGGGTGTGGGGCACCGACTACATCGGCGACACCAAGACCCTCGACGTCCACGTGAAGCGGCTCCGGTCCCGCATCGAGGCGGACCCTTCCAACCCGAAGCTCATCACGACGGTCAGAGGGGTCGGCTACCGCTTCGACGCCGGGCGCTGACGGGGCGGCCGCCTCTTGCGGCCCGGCCGCCCCGGCTCCCGTCGGCCGTCACCGGCGTGCCCGGACGACGAGGTCCGCACCGAAGTAGGGCGCCAGCGCCGCAGGGAGCTCGACCGAGCCGTCGGGCGCCCGGCCGTTCTCCACCAGCGCGGCCCAGATACGCGCCCACGCCAGGGCCGATCCGTTCAGCGTGTGCACGAACGTCGGGGCGCCGCCGCCCGCCGGGCGGTAGCGGACGTTGGCCCGCCGGGCCTGGTAATCGCGGAACCAGCTGACCGAGGAGACCTCCAACCAGCGGTCGCAGCCCGGGGCGTACACCTCGAGGTCGAAGGTCCGCGCCGAGGAGGGGCTGAGATCCCCCACGCACAGGTCGAGCACCCGGTACACCAGCCCGAGCTCGCGCAGGAGCCCCTCGGCCCGGGCCAGGATGTCGGCGTGCACCGCGGGCGCCTGCTCGGGCGTCGCGTAGGCGAACAGCTCCACCTTCTCGAACTCGTGCACCCGCAACAGGCCCCGGGTGTCCCGGCCGGCCGCGCCCGCCTCCCGGCGGAAGCACTGGGTGGCCGCGGTGAACCGGAGCGGCAGGATGGCCTCGCTCAGGATCTCGCCCCGGCGCATCGAGGTCAGCGGCACCTCGGCCGTCGGGATGGCCCACAGATCGTCCCGCTCGATCAGGTACGCCTCGTCGGCGAACTTGGGTAGGTGGCCGGTGGAGGTCATGGTCTCGCTGAGGACGAGGGTGGGGGGGCGGATCTCCTCGTAGGCGTCGGCGTGACGGTCGAGCGCGAGGGCGGTCAGCGCCCGCAGGAGCCGCGAGCCGGCCCCGCGGTAGAGGGGGAACATCGACCCCGACAGCTTGGCGCCGGCGGCCATGTCGAGGATCCCCAGCTCCTCGCCGACCTCCCAATGGGGAACCCGCTGGTGCTCGGCCGGAACCGGCTCCGGCGCGCCGTCGTCGTGCCCCGGCCACCACCGGCGGATCACCACGTTGTCGTCGGGACCGGCGCCGTCGGGGGCCTCGTCCGCCGGGGGGTTCGGCAGGTCGAGGAGCGCGTCCCGGACCTCGCGGCGGGCCACGTCGGTGTCGGTGGCCACGACCCGCTCCTCGTCGCCCAGGAGGCGGCTCTCCTCGGCCAGCCTCGCCGCCCGCTCCTCGTCGCCGTCGCGCCTGGCCTGACCGACCTCGCGCGACAGGGTCCGCACCCGGGCCCGGAGCGACTCCTGAAGAGCCAGGCGCTCGCGACGCGTCGCGTCGAGCTCGATCACCCGGTCGATCTCCCAACCCTGAAGGCCCCGGCGGGCAAGGGCGCTCTTCACACCGTCGGGGTCCTCACGCAGCGCGCGAATGTCGAGCATGTCGGCGCCAACGGTAGCGTGCAGGCGATATGGCGGTTGCACCCGGCACCCAGGTCCCCGTCGTCGAGTGCGTCGATCTGGTCGTCCGCTACGGGCCGCTCACCGCGGTCGACGCCCTCTCCTTCACCGCGGCGGCCGGCGAGGTGCTCGCGCTCCTCGGCCCCAACGGCGCCGGCAAGACCTCCACCCTCGAGGTGCTGATGGGCTACCGCCGGCCGGACGGGGGCCGCGTCCGGGTGCGTGGTCTCGACCCGGTGGCCGATCGCCGGGCGCTCGTGGCGACGATGGGGGTGATGCTGCAGGGAGGTGGGATCTACCCGATGCTCGGCCCGAGGCGGGCCCTCCAGCTCTTCGCCAGCTACTATCCCGATCCCGAGGACCCCGAGGAGCTGCTCGGCCTGCTCGCGCTGGCCCCGGTCGCCCGCACCCCGTGGCGACACCTGTCGGGGGGCGAGCAGCAGCGCCTCTCCCTGGCCCTCGCCCTGGTCGGGCGACCCTCGGTCCTCTTCCTCGACGAGCCCACCGCCGGCGTCGACCCCCACGGCCGCCAGGTGGTGCGCGAGGTGATCGAGCGCCGGCGGGACCAGGGTGTCGGGGTGCTGCTCAGCACCCACGAGCTCCCCGAGGCCGAGCGGCTGGCCGACCGCGTCCTCATCGTCCACCACGGTCGCGCCGTCGCCGAGGGCAGCCCGGCCGAGCTGGCCCGCGAGGTGGGCGACGAGCAGGTCTCCTTCGGTGCCCCGGCCGGGCTCGACCTGGCCTCGCTGTCCTCGGCGCTGGGGGCGACCGTCGACGAGACGGCCCCGGGCCGCTACGTGGTGCGCTCCGCCGGCTCCCCGCAGCTGACCGCCCGCCTGGCCCAGTGGCTGGCCGACCGCGACGCCGCGCTGGGCGACCTGCGCACCACCCGCTCGCTCGAGGACGCCTACCTCGCCCTCGTCGGCGAGCCCGGGGCGGGCTCGTGAGGGCGCTGCTGGCCCAGACCCGGGCCGAGACCGCCATGACCCTGCGACGGGGCGAGACCCTCCTCCTCACCGTCGGGATCCCCATCGTCTTCCTCGTGTTCTTCTCGACGGTGCACGTGGTGACGGTCGGCACCCCCGACGCCGTCACCTTCTACCTGCCGGGCATCCTCGCCCTCGCCGTGATGTCGACGGCGATGGTGTCCCTCGGCATCGCCACCGGGTTCGAGCGCGGCTACGGCGTGCTGAAGCGGCTGGGCTCCACCCCGCTCGGCCGGCAGCGGCTCCTCGGGGCCAAGATCGCCGCCATCCTGCTGGTCGAGACCGTCCAAGCCGCCGTGCTGGTGCCGGTGGGCGTCGGGCTGGGCTGGCGCCCGCCGGGAGGGGGTGACGCGGCTTGGCAGGCGCTGGTGCTGGTGCTGCTGGCCACCGCCGCCTTCGGCGGCATCGGGCTCCTCCTCGCCGGCCTGCTCCGGGCCGAGCTGAACCTGGCGGCGTCCAACGGTCTCTACCTCGTCCTCCTCCTCCTCGGGGGCATGGTCGTGCCGGTCGCCAAGCTGCCCGGCGCGCTAGCCGGCGTGTCGAAGGCCCTGCCGGCGGCCGCGCTGTCGAGCGGGCTGCACGCGGTGCTCGGCACCGGCTCGTCGGTGCCGCCCAGGTCGTGGGTGGTGCTCGGGATCTGGGCGGTGGCCGCCCCGTTGGCGGCGGCGGCCACCTTCCGCTGGGAGTAGCGGCCCGCGGCCCGGGCCGGTCAGCTCGAGACGAGGCGCTGCTCGAGCCGGGTGAACGCGGCTGGCGAGAGGGGTCCGTACCGGACGGCGGTGATCCTGCCGTCCCTGCCGATGAAGACGGCCTCGGGATCGGCGGGGAAGTAGTAGAGCCCGTTGGTCACGGCGGCCACCGGGTCGAAGGCGACGGGGAAGGTGACGCCGGACGAGCGGGTGAACGCCAGCGCGTCGGACCGGTGGTCGAGGCTGTCGACCCCGATCACCGCCACCTTGGCCAGCGGACCGCCCTGTCGCTGCTGCGCCCGGACGGCGGCGGCCAGCGGGGGGAGCTCGGCGTGGCACTGCGGGCACCAGTTGCCGAAGAAGAGCAGGACCGCGGGCGTCCCGTTGCCTCCCCCGGTGCCCGGGGTCCCCACGGTCCCCGCACCCCCCAGCCTGGGCAGCGAGAAGTCCGGGGCCTGGTCCCCCACCTGCGGGCGCCCGGGTGAGGAGGAGTGGGTACCGACACCGGTGAACAGCCCGACGGCGAGCGCCGCCGCGAGGACCGTCCCGATCAGGAGGAAGATCTTGCGGGGCCGGGGTGGGCGCGTCCCGGCCGGCGCCTCCTCAGTGGCTGCGGATGAGGACGTCACCGGCCATCGCCACGAACAGGACGGTCAGGTACGTGATGGAGTAGCCGAAAAGCCGCATGGCGTCGCGGCCGATCGCCCGGTCGGCGCGGGCCTGACCCCACAGGTGCAGCGACTGCCCGAGGAAGAGCCCGCCGAGGACGAGGGCGACGACGGTGTAGCCCACCCCCATGTGGGCCACGCCCCCGAAGAGCAGCGACACCGCGACGAGCAGCACGGTGTAGAGCACGATCTCGCGGGTGGTGCGCACGAGGGAGGCGACGGCGGGGAGCATCGGCACCCTGGCCGCCTGGTAGTCCTCGCGGTAGCGGACCGCCAGCGCCCAGAAGTGCGGCGGCGTCCACACGAAGATGATGGCGAAGAGCACGATGGGCGCCCAGGTGAGGCTCCCGGTCACGGCGGCCCAGCCGACGAGCACCGGCACCGCTCCGGCGGCGCCGCCGATGACGATGTTCTGGGTGGAGCGCCGCTTCAGCCACAGGGTGTAGACGAAGACGTAAAAGGCGGTTGCCGACACGGCGAGCACCGCGGCGAGGAGGTTCACCAGCCCCCACAGCTCGCCGAAGGCCACGAGCTCGAGCGCCACGGCGAACACGAGCGCCGCGCGGGGGGTCATCGCCCCGGTGACCAGCGGGCGGTTGCTGGTTCGGTGCATCACCGTGTCGATGTCGCGGTCGACGTACATGTTGATGGCGTTGGCGCCGCCGGCGGCCAAGGTCCCCCCGACCAGGGTCGCCGCCATCAGCCCCCACGGCGGGAGCCCCCCCTTGGCCACCACCATGGTGGGGAGGGTTGTCACGAGCAGCAGCTCGATGATCCGGGGCTTGGTCAGCGCCACGTAGGCGCCCACCCGCGAGCCGACGGCTCGCGTGCCCCCGAGGGCTGGAGCGTGGGAGACCATCGGGCACGAGCCTACGGCGGGAGCAGCCGCCGGACCAGACGCCAGGCCGGGGCACCCGGCGAGGCACCTCGGGGGGCCGCCGGGGCACCCGCCGGCAGCCGCCGGAGAGCCCTCCCGGAGCGCCGGTACGATGGAAACCCGTGTCCCCCACAGCCGGCCGGCGAGGCATCGCGGGCGTCCGCCGGCTACCGGAATTCAGCCCGGCCGCCTTCCGCGCGATGTCCGTCGCCTCCCTGGTCGCGTCCGTGCTCATCGTGCTCACCGGGGCCGCGGTCCGCCTGACCGGCTCGGGGCTCGGGTGCCCCGACTGGCCCTCGTGCTACCGGCACCGGCTCACCGCCCAGCTCTCCTACCACCCGGCCGTGGAGTTCGGGAACCGGCTGGTGACCGTCCTGTTCGTGGTGGTCGTCGCAGCCACCCTGCTGGTGGCCTTGCGTCGGCGGCCGTTCCGCCGGGACCTGACCGCCCTGTCCGGCACCCTGGTCGGGGGGGTGTTCGCCCAGGCCGTCCTGGGGGGGATCGTCGTTTACACCAAGCTCAATCCCTACCTGGTGATGGTCCACCTCCTGCTGTCGATGGTGGTCGTGGTGGTCGCGGTGGTCCTCGTGCACCGGTCGTCGCGCGACTACTCGCCCGGGAGCGGCACCGACCTCGTGCCCGGCCCCATCCGCCTGCTCGCCCGGGGAGTGGTGCTGCTCCTGGCCGTCGTGCTGGCCGCCGGGACGGCCACCACCGGGGCCGGTCCCCATGCCGGCGGCTCCCAGGGGCAGCTGGTGGCCAAGCGGATCCCGATCGCGCTACGCGACATGGCCGAGGTGCATGCGAGCCTGGCCCTGCTGCTGGTCGGGACCGTTCTGGCCCTGGCCGTCGCCCTGCACGCCGTGCCGGTGCCCGAGCGGGTGCGCCAGGCGGGGCGCGCCCTGGCCGTCGTGCTGGTCGCACAGGGCGTGATCGGCTACGTGCAGTACTTCACCCACCTGCCCGCGCTGCTGGTGGAGGTGCACGTGATCGGGGCGACCGCCCTGGTCGTGGGGACCACCCAATTCGTGCTGGCCCTGACCCACCATCGGGCGGAATCGCTCCCGGCCGGCGGCGGGGCCGGGCACCCACCGGACGAGGCGGCGGCGACCGGGGCCGGGACGGCCGGCGGGCCGGTCACCGCATCGGCCGGCGGGCGCCCCGAAGGGGCACGGGTCACCGGCTGATAGGTTCTGCCTGCCCCGCCAGGCCCTTCGCACCATCCGGCCCCCATCGTCTAGCGGCCCAGGACGCTGCCCTTTCAAGGCGGTAACACGGGTTCGAATCCCGTTGGGGGTGCCACCGAAAGTCTAGTTCAGGGGCTTGCTGGCTTGCCTTTCTCCCTCCGGTCCGGCGGCGTGGGCGCGCTACGGGCGCGAAGGACTAGGGTAACCTTGTCCTTGATGGAGAGTCGTCGGGCACACTTCGGATCGGTCAGGAAGCGGGCGAGCGGCCGCTGGGAAGCGTCGTACTGGCACCTCGGGCGCCGGCACACCGGGCCGACCACCTTCGCAGCGAAGGCCGACGCGCAGGCGTGGTTAGCCACCGTGGAGGCCGACATCCTCCGTGCCGCGTGGGTGGACCCGGCGGGCGGCAAGACGACGGTGCGCGAGTACGCCGACCGCTGGCTCGGTAATCGGCCCGACCTCTCCCCCACCACTGCCGCCCGATACCGGAGCGCGCTCGACGTCCACGTCCTCCCGGCGCTCGGCGACATCCCCCTGGCATCCCTGACGCCCTCGCGGGTCCGGTCGTGGCACGGGGCGCTAGCAAGGAAGTCCCAGGGCACCGCAGCGAAGTGCTACCGCACCCTCTCGACCCTCATAAACACTGCTGTCCGCGACGGGCTGATCATGGCGTCTCCATGCCGGGTGGTCGGAGGAGGAAGCGACCGGTCGGCCGAGCGCCCTATCGCGACGGTCGCGGAGATCGGGGCGCTGGTGGAGGCCATGCCCGAGCGGATACGGGCCATCGTGCTGTTCGCTGCCTGGTGCCAGCTACGGCGGGGAGAGATCCTGGCGCTGCGCCGCCGCGACCTAGATCTGGTGCACCGAACCGTCCACGTGGGCCGTTCGTTTGTGTACCTACAGGACGGCCGCGTGGTGGCGAAGGAGCCGAAAACCGCCGCCGGACGGCGCACGGTCGCCATCCCCGGCAACGTCGTTGCCGCCCTGACCGACCACCTGGCCCGGCACGTCCGCCCCGAGCCTGACGCCCTACTGTTCACCGGCGAGCGCTCGGGCGACCCGCTGCGACCGCACGTGCTCGCGAACACCTGGCGCGATGCACGAGTAGCCATCGGCCGGCAAGATTTTCGGCTGCACGACCTTCGCCACACGGGACTTTCCCTTGCGGCAGCGACTGGCGCCACCACCGCCGAGCTGATGCACCGAGCCGGTCATGCGAGTCCGGCCGCCGCTCTGCGCTATCAGCACGCGTCGCAGAACCGAGACCGCGTCTTGGCTGATGCGCTCGCGGAGCTGGGGCGCCTGGAACCTGTGGTCCCGATCTCCAGACGGAGCTGACCGGCTCGACCCTGCGGCGTTTTGTCGTGACCATCGACCCCCATCGGCTGTGGTGCCCGCGCAATCTCGGACCCAAAATGATCTACACCTTCATCGCCCAGCGCTGCTCGGACCTGCCGGTCGCGGCGTGTTGTCGGGTCATGGGGGTGTCGACGTCGGGGTTCTATGCCTGGCAGGCCAATCCGGTCACCGAGAGGGACTGGGACGACGCGGTGCTGACCAACACGATGTTCGATATCCACAAGATGTCGCGACGCTCCTATGGGTCACCGCGGGTCCATGCCGAGCTGGTGCTCGGGCAGGGCAAGCGTTGTTCGCGCAAACGGGTGGCCCGGCTCATGGCCCAGGCCGGGATCGTTGGGATCCATCGGCGCCGAGCCCGGGGTTGCACCCGACGGGATCCCGACGCCACCCCGGCCGAGGACCTGGTGCAGCGCAACTTCGACCCGAGCGAGCCGAACCGTCTCTGGGTCATGGACGTGACCGAGCACCCGACGGCGGAGGGCAAGGTCTACCTGGCCGTGGTCCTCGACGCCTGGAGCCGGCGAGTAGTGGGGTGGTCGATCGCCGACCACATCCGCTCCGAGCTGGTCGTCGACGCCGTGCAGATGGCCCTCTGGCGGCGTCGGCCGACGGCCGGCCAGACAATGGCGCATTCGGACCATGGAGCCCGGACAGTACACCTCCTGGGCCTTCGGCCGACGACTCCGCGCCGCCGGGCTGTTGGGGTCGATGGGGACGATCGGGGATTGCTTCGACAACAGCGCGGTCGAGAGCTTCTTCGGGACCCTGCAGCTCGAACTGCTGGACGAACACCGCTGGGTCACTCGCAAACAGCTGGCGCTCGCCATCTTCGACTGGATCGAGACGTGGTACAACCCATCGAGGCGGCACTCCTACTGCAAGATGCTCAGTCCCGTCGTCTTCGAAGCAGCCCACACCGCCCCCGCAGTTGCGGCATGATCACCACAACCGCCCCGTCCGCTGGACCGGGGGATGCTCAGGCGACCTTCCGCCCCATGGGCGTAGCTTGCCCAACGCTGCCATTCAGGGCACCGGTTGTGCCCAAGCACGTGGTTTGGCCAGTATGGCTGTCCGCGGGCGGCGCTACGCCCCAACACCTCCGACGATGGGCTGGTTGAGATGGGTGCCGCCGAGGGAACCCTCGAATGCCGCCGTGCCGAACGTGAACACGCCCCCGTCGGTTCCGAACAGCCAGTACCCACTGCCTGCCGGATCAGCCGCCAACGCGGCGATGGCGGCGTTGAGGTGTTGGCCGCCCATGGAGCCGTAGTAGGCCGAATCCCCGAAGTTGAAGACCCCGCCATCGGCCGCAGCCAGCCAGTAACCTTCGCCGTCGGGCGTCGTGGCCATGGATGCCACAGGAGCATTTAGAGTTCGTCCACCCAACGATCCTTCGAACGTGGCACTGCCAAAACAAAATACGCCCCCATCCGCGGCAGTCAACCAATATCCCTGGCCAAATGGGGCCGAGGTGGCAGCGGTGATTGGCTTGTTCAATGTCACACCCAGCCCGGGGAGGGACCCGACGAACTGGGCATCGCCGAAGTCGAAGACCCCTCCGTCTCCTGCGAACAGCCGATAACCCTTGCCGTCCGAGGAGGACTCAGCCGCCACGATGGGCTCATTGAGGGTGCGGTGCTGCGATCCGAGGACCCCAGGCACCGAGCCGTAGAACTGGGCGTCGCCAAACGCGAAGACCCCTCCATCGGCCGCAAACAGCCAATACCCTCCGTCATCGGGCGTCGTGGCCATGGC
>Ga0307373_10010779_pt1 | contig 13389 bp, 10 predicted proteins | sample OX2MG_FD_202534 | JGI IMG/M metagenome (GOLD analysis project Ga0307373, IMG submission 202534) | Soil microbial communities from Risofladan, Vaasa, Finland - OX-2 | ecosystem: Environmental > Terrestrial > Soil > Coastal area > Acid sulfate soil | place: Finland: Risofladan, Vaasa | collected... | reverse complement strand
CCGGCCAGCATGCCGGGGATCGGGAACACGTACGGGACGACCCGGTCCCGACCGTGGTCGGCCCGGTACCCGCCCTGCTCCCAGGCCGCCCAGACGCTGGCCAGGTGATCGAGCAGGCCGGGGTCGTGCACCGCGCGCAGGATCTCGCCGCCGTGCGCGCGGGCGGGCACCACCGGCGCCCCGGCCGCGGTGAGCGCGTCCCGCAGCACCAGCGCCCGGGCCGGCACCTCGGTGCCGGGGTCGCGCACGCCCAGCCACACCTCGCCTCCGGGCTCGTGCCGGAGGCAGTCCTCGCTCCAGACCACCGGTACCGCCAGCCGCATGCGGGCCAGCATGCCACGGTGAGCGGCGGCCCTGGGTTTCCGGCCCGGCCGGGCCGGAAACCCAGGCCGATCACCGGTGCCCGCGGCCATGTCCGCGGTGCCCGCGGCGACGCCGGCGTCTAGCATCGGCGCATGCCGAGTGAGCCAGACGCACCGCCGGCCGCGCCGGTCGCGCCGGTAAGGCCGGGGGCCGACCCGTATGCGTGGATGCGCGACAGCAGCGACCCGGAGATGCTGGCCTACCTGGCGGCCGAACGCGCCTACTACGACCACCAGGTCGCCCGCACCGCGGACCTGCGCGAGCAGCTCGCCGCCGAGATATCGGCCCGGGTCGTGCCGGCCGAGGAGTCGGTGAGCTGGCAGCGCGGGGACTTCGCCTACTTCACCCGGACCCTGCCGGGGCGCGAGCAGGAGCAGTTCTGCCGCCGGCCGGCCCTGGAGTCTGCCGGGGGCCCGGCCGGCAGCCAGCCGGGGGCGCCAGCCGCCGAGGTGCTGCTCGACGAGAACCTGCTGCTGGACGACCCGGCCTGCGCCGGCGGGTACGTGGCACTTGGTGTCCGGGAGGTCAGCCCGGACGGCACCCTGCTGGCCTACTCGGCCGACTTCGACGGCGACGAGGTCTACCAGCTGCGCGTGCGCGACCTGCGTGCCGGCGCCGACCTGCCGGACCGGATCGAGCGGACCTACTACGGCCTGGCCTGGACGGCGGACTCGGCGTCGGTGTACTACACCGTGACCGATGCCGCCTACCGGCCCTGCCAGGTCTGGCGGCACCAGATCGGCGCCGGGCCCGGCAGCGATGTGCTCGTGTTCACCGAGGACGACGAGCGGTTCGAGGTCACCGTGCGGGCAGCCCGCAGCGGGCAGCACATCTTCATCGAGACCGCCTCCCGCGACACCAGCGAGACGCGGGTGATCCCGGCTGGCGGCACCGGCGCCGACCCCTTCGTTCTGCAGGAAAGAAGCAAGGGGGTGGAGTACCGGGCCGATCACGGCGACGGGCCGGACGGGGGCGAGTTCTACCTGGTCACCAACGACGGCGCGGCGGAGTTCCGGCTGCAGCGGCGGCCGGCGGCTGGCCAGGGGGAGTGGGCCGAGGTGATCGCCGGCACGCCGGGCACCAGGCTGGTGTCGGCCGACGTGTTCGGGCGGCACGTGGTGGTCACCCAGCGGTGCGGGGCCGCGGCCCAGCTGCGGGTGCTGGACCGGGAGACGGGGGAGGAACGGCTGATCGAGGCCGGCCCGCCGGAGGTCTCACTCGCGCTGGGGGTCAACGAGGAGTACACGGCGAGCGCGGTCACCGTGCGCATCGAGTCGCTCGTCGACCCGCCGTCCTGGCACGACGTGGACCTGGCCAGCGGCGAGTGGCGGCTGCGCAAGCGGCAGCACGTGCCGGGCTACGACCCGGCCGGCTACCGGACCGAGCGGATCAGCGCGCCGGCCCCGGACGGGACGCCCATCCCGGTGACCATCGCCTACCGGGCGGACCTGGCCCAGGACGGCACCGCGCCGTGCCTGCTGTACGGGTACGGGGCGTACGAGTCGTGTGAGTGGCCGGAGTTCGGCCAGCCGGTGGTGAGCCTGCTGGACCGCGGCTTCGTGTACGCGGTCGCGCATGTGCGCGGCGGCGGCGAGGGCGGGCGGCGGTGGTGGCTGGCGGGCCGGCTGGACCGCAAGAAGACCACGTTCACCGACTTCATCGCCGTGGCCGACGCGCTCGACAAGCAGAGGTGGGCGGCGGGCGGGTCGATCGTCTCCCGCGGGCTGTCCGCGGGCGGGCTGCTCCAGGGGGCGGTCTTCTCGATGGCGCCGGGGCGCTGGCGGGCGGTGGTGGCCGAGGTGCCGTTCGTGGACGTCGTCACCAGCATGCTCGACCCGACCATCCCGCTCACCATCAGCGAGTGGGACGAGTGGGGCGACCCGCGCGAGCCGGCCGCCCGCGCGTACCTGGCGTCCTACAGCCCCTGCGACAACATCCCGCCCGGTCCGTGGCCGGACCTGCTGGTCACCGGCAGCCTGCACGACCCCCGGGTGCTGGTGCACGAGCCGGCCAAGTGGGTGGCCAGGCTGCGGGCGGCCGGCGGTGGCCGGGTGCTGTTCCGGCCCGAACTCGGGCCCGGGGCACACGTCGGCCCCAGCGGCCGCTACGGCAAGATCGCCTACGAGGCCGAGATCCTGGCCTTCATCGTGGCCGCCGCCGAGCCTGCCTGATCGCGCTGCCCCGGGCGGGGTCAGTGCTGTTCGTACACGAGCTGGCCGCGGAACCAGGTCTGGGTGACCTGCGACTGGCAGATCTCCTGCGGCGGGACGTGGGCGAGGTCGGCGCCGACAACGGCGAAGTCGGCGTCGTAGCCGGTGGCGACGGTGCCGGTCACCGAGCCGAGGCCATTGATCATGGCGCTGCCCGAGGTGTAGGCGGCCAGGACCGAGGCCAGGCTGAGGGCCTGCTCGGGCAGGAACGGGTCGCCGCCGCGCCCGCCCGCGTGGGCTGGCAGGCTCCGGTTGACCGCGACGTGCGCCCCCCAGAGCGGGTTGGGGCTGCTCACCGGCCAGTCGCTGCCAGCGCACAGGGTCGCGCCCGCGGCCTCCAGCGACCGGAACGGGTACTGCCAGCCGGCCCGGCGCGGCCCGAGGAAAGGAATGGTCAGCTCGTCCATCTGGGGTTCGTGGGCCGCCCAGAGCGGCTGGATGTTGGCTGCCGCCGACAGCCCGGCGAAGCGCAGGACGTCGTCGGGGTGCACCAGCTGGAGGTGGGCCAGGTGGTGCCGGGGGCCGCGGTCGCCGTTCGCCCCCCGGGCGGCCGCCACGGCGTCCAGGGCGCCCCGCACCGCACGGTCGCCGAGCGCGTGGAAGTGGACCTGGAAGCCTTCCCGGTCGAGCGCGGTGACGAAGCGCGGCAGCTCAGCCGGGTCGATGAAGTCCAGGCCGGACTGGCTGGTCGAGCATCCGTCGCCGTCCAGGTAGGGCTCCAGCATGGCGGCCGTATGGTTCTCGGCCACGCCGTCCAGCATCATCTTCACGCTGGTGGCGTGGAAGTTCCCGGCCTGCCCGGTGCGGCGCGATTCGAGCATGTCGGGGAGCTGCTCCAGGCCCCGGTGCCGGTCCCACCACAGGGCGCCGACCACGTTCGCCGTGAGCGTGCCCGCGCTGGCGGACCGCAGATAGGCGGCCAGCGGGTCTGGCGCACCCTCATAGCGGTCGATGATCGCGTCCTGCCAGCCGGTCACACCCAGGGACAGCAGATGGGCCTGGGCGGTCAGCAGGGCGGCGTACCAGTCCTCCTCGGTCACATCGGGCAGCAGCCGGGACACCAGGGTGGCGGCACCTTCCTGCAGCATGCCGAGCGGCTCGCCATCGCTGTCGCGCTCGATCCGGCCGTCCGGGGGATCGGGTGTCGAGGCGTCGACGTGGGCCAGGGCGAGCGCGCGGCTGTTCACCCACGCGCCGTGGCCGTCGGCGTTCGGGAGGAAGACGGGCCGGTCGGGGACGACAGCGTCGAGTGCGTGCCGGGTCGCTATCCCGCCCGGGAAGGCGTCCATGGACCAGCCGCCACCAGAGATCCACGGCTCGGCGGGATGAGCCGCGGCGTAGGCGGCGACCATGTCCACATAGCCGGCCGCGGTCGTGGCCGGGCGCAGGTCGCAGCGCCGCATCTGGTCGCCGGCGAAGACGGGGTGGGCGTGGGCGTCGATGAAGCCGGGCAGCAGGGTGCCGCCGGCCAGGTCGACGGGCTCGGCGCGGCCGAGCGGTCCGGGCGGGCCGACCTGGGTGATCTCGCCGCCGCTCACCCGGACGCAGGTGCCGCCGGGGAGGAAGCCGTGGCCGTCGAAGACGGTGCCGTTGTGGAAGACAACCTCGTCGCTGATCTGCACCCGGCCCTCCCTGACGAGCGAGATGCCCGAGATTAGATCAGCCGTCCAAATTATTGTCAATGGTTATGACAAAGCCGCCTGCCAGCATAAACTCAGCCGGACATGGCCGGCAGGCCACAGGGGAGACCACCGGAGGCACGATGATGACCAGCACGCAAGCCGCCGGCCTCCGGCGGGGCCTGCGGCGGGGGAGCCTGTCGCCGGAGCTGATCGTCACCGAGAGCCTGCGGCTGCTCGACGAGGAGGGAACGGACGGGTTCAGCCTGCCCAAGCTGGGGCGGGCGCTCGGCGCCGACCCGACAGCTGTCTACCGGCATTTCGCCAGCAAGGATGACCTGGTCCTGGCCATCGCCGACCAGCTCATCGAGGAGGCGATGACGGGGTTCTCGGCGCAGCCGTGCTGGGCCGGCACGCTGGCCGATGCCGTCAGGCGGCTGCACCGCACCTATCTGGCCCACCCCGCGGCCGCGTCGCTGTCGGCCAGCTGCACCGCCCACCGCCCGGTCCGGATGCGGGCCGTGGACATCGCGATCGGGGCCGTCCTGGACGCGGGATTCGAGGGCGCCGAGGCGGCCCTGGTCTACCGTGCGCTCAGCGACTTCGCACTCGCCTGGGCCCGCAGCGCCCTGGAGGAGCGCGCGCAGCGGGGCGACCGGGCGCAGCATGGCGGCCAGCACGCGTGGCCGCGTGCCTACCTGGCCGTGGAGCAGGCCGACCACCCGCACATCTGGCGGGTCAGGCAGGAACTGCCGGGGGTGGGCGACAACGCCATTTTCGAGACCATCCTGTCGCTGGTTATCGGCGGCCTGGTCGGGCGCGCACCCCGGCCGTGCCGGTGCCACGGCGGACAGTGATGCCCGGGCCGTCTGCCAGCCGGCCCGGGCATCGGGCCCGCCCGGTCAGTGGTGGCGCAGCCAGACGCCGAAATGCTGGCCCTTGCGCCAGGGGTAGGACGGGCTCATGATCACGGTGCCGGCGGCGGTGCCGGTGGCCGTGTCGACCAGCCGCTGGGTGGCCCACGGGCCGCGGAGCCAGCCGCGGACGCCGCTGCCGCTGGTCACCCTGCTCCGCTGGAACGACCACAGACGCAGATCACGGCCGGGACGGCTGACCTTGGTGTTGTCGACCGAGACCGCCAGCACCGCGTGCCGGTAGACCACGTCCCTGGCGGTGGTCACCGCCACCGTCTGCGCCCGGCCGGTCGAGACATCGGCCACGGTGAAGTAGTCGCGGCTGCGTTTCTGGTCGCGGTAGACGCTGATTCTCAGGACGTCGCCGACCCGGGGCGACAGGCGGAACGCCCCGTTGCGGAAATGATGATCGAGATAGCCGACACTGCTGGCTCCGCCGCCGCAGACGATGGCGATCGATGCCAGGTATCCGCTGCCGCCGGCCAGCCCGGCAGAGGCGAGCGTGTTGTTGCCGGGATCGGCTGGGCACGGCGGCACCGTGACATAGGTCTGGACAAAGCGGAAACGCCAGCTGCCGCCGGTGACATAACCGGCGCTCCGCGTGGTGTAGATGGCGGGGATGCCCGGGTGAGAGGCCGTGGTGGCGGCGCCGGCCAGGCTGCCGGCCGGCAGCACCAGTGCGATGGCCGCGGTTCCGGCCGCGGCGGCCGTCACGGCCAGACCCGTGATACGCCTGTGCATCATCAGACCCTTCTTCCCCCGGTCACCCGGACCGGCTGCGGTCTTGTGCTGGCGTCGCGCCCATCAGGAGTAACGATGGCCCCGCCATCCCCAAGGGTCTGGCCCGGCCGGCGCCGGCGGTCAGGGACATTGGCCGTCCCGCCCAGGGCCCTACGTCCTGCGCGGACGGGCTGGGCTCGCTCGCAGGTGTGCGTCGCGTGCTGGCCATATGCGGATCGCTCAGAAAGGCGTCACCAGCAGTATTGCCGGGATCGGGACGCGGTGGAAGCAGCTCGCCGCGGCTGCGCGGTCAGGGCTCGCGGATCACGTCCGCCGGGTCCTTGTCGGTGCGCAGTCCCTGAAAGGAGGGGGCACGCAGGCGGCCGGCCCGGGTCCACCCGGTGAAGGTCACCTCGATGACGAGCGCCGGGTCCACCCAGACGGCGGGCCTGGCGTGCTCGGGCGGCACCGGGGTGGCGAACGGCGAGGTGTCCCGGCGCAGCGGCGCCAGCCTCTCCCTGAGCATCCGCAGTGCCTGCTGGCTGAACCCGGTCCCGACATGCCCGGCGTAGGCCAGCCCGGCCTGGTCGTGCACGCCGATCAGCAGTGAGCCGATCTGGCCGGTGCGGCCGCCCTCGCCTGGCTTCCAGCCGCCGACCACCACCTCCTGCCGCCGGATGTTCTTGATCTTGCGCCAGCTGCCGGTCCGCCTGCCCGGCTCGTAGCGGGACGCCAGGCGCTTGGACACGATCCCTTCCAGGCCGTGCTGGCGGGACACGGCCAGGACATCCCCGCCCGTCTCCTGCGTGAACGACGGCGGGGTCTGCCAGCCCGGCCCTTCCAGGCCCAGCCCGTCCAGCAGCTCCCGCCGGGCGTGGTAGGGCTCGTCGAGCAGCGGCCGGCCGTCCAGGTGGAGCAGGTCGAACGCGAGATAGGTGACCGGCAGGCTGCTGGCGAGCTGCTGTGCGGCCGCCGCCGAGCGGGGGTGCATGCGCTGCTGGAGCGCTTCGAAGTCCGGCCAGCTGCCCGTGCCGAGCACCACGATCTCGCCGTCCAGGACGGCCTGCCGGCGGCCCAGTGCCCGCCCCAGCCCGGCCAGCTCGGGGTAGTCAGCGGTGATGTCCTGGCCGGTCCGCGAGAGCAGCCGGACCCGCCCGTCTCCGGCATAGGCCAGTGCGCGCAGGCCGTCCCACTTCATCTCATGCGCCCACCGGCCGTCCTCGGGCGGCAGGTCCGCGGCGCGGGCCAGCATGGGCTCGATCCGGCCCGGCAGCGGCACCCGTTCCCGGTGGATCATCCAGCTGTCGCCGTGGGTGCGGAACAGGGCGAACCCGCCGGACAGGCGCTGGCCGTGCAGGATCACCTTGACCTCGCTGTCCTGCCACTTGACCGCCTCGTAGGTGCCGTGGTCCCAGATCGTGACCTGGCCGGCGCCGTATTCGCCGCGTGGGATCTCGCCGGCGAATCCGGCGTACTCCAGCGGGTGGTCCTCGGTGTGCACCGCGAGATGGTTGACCGCCGGGTCGCCCGGCACACCTTTGGGCAGCGCCCACGACACCAGCGCCCCGCCGCGTTCCAGCCGGAGGTCCCAGTGCAGCCGCCGGGCGTGATGTTCCTGGACCACGAACCGCGCTGCCCGGCCGGCCGCGCCCGTGGCATCGGACGGCCCCTGACCGGCCGGCATCGGCTCCGGCGTGCGCCCCTGGTCCCGCTTACGCCGGTACTCCGCCAGTGGGTCCATACCCCTGGCTTACCCAGCACGGTGGCGGGGCCGGTACAGGGGTCAGTCGAGTAGCTCGACGGTGACGAAGCGGATGGGGGTGTCGCCGGCGTTCTCGAAGTCGTGGATCAGCGGCTCGTCCGGCGAATGCTCGGAGTAGTTCGTGTCACCGACGTGGTATTCACGGGTGATCACCGTTCCGTCGGCGGTCCGCTGGCGGCCGATGCCGCCGTCCACCACAGTCCAGAAGTACCGGCGGGTGTGCGCGTGGAACGGGCCGCGCTCGCCGGGCCGCAGCCGGACCTCCCAGACCCGGATGCGGTCGTTCTCGAACCACAGCCTGGTGCCCACGTCGAGGTTGCCCGGTGCCGCGTCGAGCTCGCCCGCGTACTGCCCGCGGTCGAAGCTGCCCTCGTGCAAGATGGTGGTCGCCATGCAGGCCTCCCTGGTATGCGGGTCTTGGGTCAGTGTCCTGGTTCGTGCAGGCCGAAGATGAGCCGGGGGTCACCGGGGAGGAACGTGCCGGTGAACTGCGAGCTGTCGCCGATCTCGCGGGTCCGCGCCAGCAGCTGCCGGCCGACCAGCAATTGGCGGCGCTCCCAGGCCGCCAGCGCCGCCGGCACGTCACCGCCGGCAGCCTGGAGCTCCTCACCGAGCGCCCAGCCATCGTCGGCGGCTTTGGCGGTGCCGGCCGCGGCGTGCGGGCGGACCGCGAACGCGGCGTCGCCGACCAGGCAGACCCGGCCGCGCGCCATCCGCGGCACGTCGATGTCGTAGACCGCCTGCACGAAGGGCTCGGCGACGGTGGTCACGACCTCCGCGATCGGCGGGGCGAACACCTGCGCGCCCCGGGCGTGCATCGACGCCACCGCGGCGTCGGTGGCCGCGCCGGGCGGCAGCGACACGGCCCGCCTGATCCCGTCCCGGCCGGTCATCAGCGAGTCAAGCGGGCCGCCCTCGGCGACGTTCACGTACCAGACCATGTTGATGAGCCGGTCGCCGTCGGCGAGCGAGCCGTCCAGGCCGGGGATGGGGTAGACGAGGATGTGGCTGTCCACCAGCACCTGGTACAAGATCGCGTCCCGGTAGGCCTTGCGGGTAGCGGGAGACAGGTCCCGCTCCGGGACGGTGCCGCGCCAGGCGACGTACCCGGCATAGGACGGCGTCACCCCGGGGTTGAGCCGGCTCCTGCCGATCGAGCTGACACCGTCCGCGCAGACGAGCAGGTCGGTGCGCACCCGGGAGCCGTCCGCGAGGGCGACGCTGACCTCCTCGCCCGCCGTCTCGAACCCCACCACCTCGCTGCCCAGCAGGTAGCGGGCCGGTTCGAGCAGGCCAAGCAGTGACCGGTAGATGGTGTTCCAGGACGAGAACCGGTACCGGTGCCGCTGCTCGTACCGCAGGCTGCCGTCGCGGTTGAGGAAGCGGATCCAGCTGGTCGACGAGCAGACGTCCGCCGGCCGGTGGCCGCCGCGTTCCACCAGGTAGCGCAGGGTCGCGTCGAGCGCGGCGATGCCGGCGCCGCGTGCTTGCAGGGCGGACGAGGACCGCTCGAAGACGCGGACGTCACAGCCGGTGTCCCGGAGCACCAGCGCCGCGGTCAGCCCGCCGAGCGAGCCGCCCATGACGATGACACGGGGCATCGGGGACACCGGCTGTGATCCTTCCGGTCGGGTCGGGTGCGGTCCGCCGGTCAGGGCTTGCCGAAGGTGGCGACCTTCAGCACCGCCATCTCGAACAGCACCCGGCGCTCGTTGAACGAGGGGTCGCGCAGGCCGTACGGCGGGTCGTTGCCGGTGTACTTCACCCAGATGTGGTCAAGCTGGTCGGTCACCCGCTGGCCCTCGGCCGGGTCGTCCTCGGAGATCTCCCGCGCCACCTTGGTCTTGATGCTGAGCCAGTGATAGGTGTTGTCGGGGTTCACCAGGATGAAAGTCGCGTACGGGTTCTTGCGCAGCCAGTCCACCTTCTTGCGGTGGGTGGCCAGGTTCAGCAGCACGATGCCGCCGGTGTAGTCGAACCAGACCGGGGTGAGGTTCGGCAGGCCGTCGGCGCCCATGACGGCGACGATGGCGGTGACCCGTTCGTCCAGCAGCCGCTTGTAGATGGGATCGAGGTCGGCGAGGCTCGCCACCGGCTCGCGATCGCCGATGGTGAACTGGCCGGGCTGTGTTCCCCCGGCGACATCCAGGAACTTCGCAACGGTGATGCTCACTGCACACTCCTTCGTGGGTGGGGGCCGGGTCAGACCCGGTTTCTGCCGATCAGCTGGCGGATGATGACGCTGCGCTGGATGTCGTTGGTCCCCTCACCGACCACCATGAGCGGCGCGTCGCGGTAGTAGCGCTCGATGTCGAGCTCGGCCGAATACCCGTATCCCCCGTGCACCCTGATCGCGTCCGCGGTGACCTGCAGGCAGGTCTCCGACGCGAACAGCTTGGCCATGCCCGCCTCCAGGTCGCTGCGCCGCCCGGTGTCCAGGGCGGCCGCGGCCCGGGTGGTGAGCAGCCGGGCGGCTTCGACCTGGGTGGCCATGTCGGCCAGCCGGTGGCCGACCGCCTGATGCCGCCAGATCGGCTGCCCGAACGTCTCCCGCTCCTGCGCGTACCGCAGCGAGTCCTCCAGGGCCGCCCGGGCCACCCCGACCGCGCGCGCGGCGACCTGGACCCGGCCGAGCTCGAGCCCGTCCATCATCTGCGCGAAGCCGGCCCCCTCCTGCCCGCCGAGCAGCGCGCCGGCCGGGGCCTGATAGCCGTCGAAGACGAGCTCGCAGGTCTCCACACCCTTGTACCCGAGCTTGGGCAGATCGCGGGAGACGGTGAAGCCGGGTCCCTTCGTGGCGAGCAGGATGCTGATGCCCCGGCTGGCCGGGACGGCGGCCGGGTCGGTCTTGCACAGCACCGCGATCACCTCCGCCGCCCGGGCGTTGGTGATCCACGTCTTCACCCCGTCGAGCCGGTAGCCGTCACCGGCCGGTGCCGCCCTGGTCGTGATGGCCTGAAGGTCAGAACCGCCGGCCGGCTCGGTCAGTGCCATGGCCGCGCGGACCTGGCCGGTGGCCATCGCGGGGAGCCAGGTGTCGCGCTGGCCGCCGGTGCCGAACCTGGTGATCAGGCGGGCGACCACGCTGTGCCCGCCCATCGCCCCGGCCAGGCTCATCCACCCCCGGGCCAGTTCCTCGGTGACCAGCGCGAAGCAGGGGGTGGACACCCCGGAGCCGCCGTAGCGCTCGGGGATGACCAGGCCGAACACGCCAAGCTGCTTCATCTGCCCGATCAGCTCGGCCGGGTAGGTGTCGGTGTGCTCGAGGTCGCGGGCCACCGGGAGGACGCTGTCACGCACCCAGTCGCGGACGACGGCGACGATGTCGCGCTCGTCCGGGTCCAGGTCGGCGATCTCGGGTGCGGCCATCGCGGGGTGATCTCCTCAGCGGATGTGAGCGTGGTGGGCAGCGGCGGCCCGGAGCGGATCGGTCCCGCGCCGGCCGGCCTCGCCGCGGGTCAGGTCCATGACCGCCGGGTAGGTGGCCGGATCCACCTGGGCGTCGATCACCGTGGGGCCGTCCCGGCCGAGCGCGGCGGCCAGCGCCGAGGCCAGCTCGGCCACATCGGTGACGTGGGCACCGGCCGCGCCCAGCGCGGTGGCGGCGGCGGCGAACGAGACCGGCCGGTAGCCGACCGCTTCCGGCCCGCCGTGGCCCACCGGGCGCTGCTTGATCCTGATCAGGCTCAGGGTGGAGTCGTTGAACACCACGACCACCACCCGCAGCCCGAGCCGGACGGCGGTCTCGATCTCCATCAGCGTCATGCCCAGGCCGCCGTCACCGGTGAAGGCGACCACCGGCACGCCCGGGACGCACAGCGCCGCTGCGATCGCCGCCGGCAGGGCGTATCCCATGGTGGCCAGGCCGCTGGAGATGAGCAGCCGGTGCGGCTCGTCCACCTCCCACAGCGGCATCGCCACCAGCATGTGCGCGCCCGCGTCCACGGTGGCGATGGTCTGCGCCGGGGTGTGCGCGCGGACCGTGGTCACCACCTCCTGCGGCGACAGCAGGCCGGGGCCGGACTGGCCTGCCCGCAGCAGCCGGGCACGCACATCGGCCCGCGCGGTGCGTCCGGCCGTGGCGGGCCAGCCGTGATCGTGGCCGAGGGTGGCGAGCAGGCCGATGGCGTCGGGGACCGGGGCGGGCAGCTCGGTGGCGCCGGTGAAGTAGCGGGCGGCCTCGCCGGGCCCGGCAGCGTCCCCGGTGACCACGATGGTGGGAGCCGGGTGGTCCCAGGCGGCCGGGATCATCTCGGCCGGGTCGACGCCGAGCCCGATGATGAGGTCGGCCGCCGCCAGCAGCGGCCACTCGGCGGTGCCGCCGGTGACCAGCCCGGCCGCCTCGGCGGCCTGGTCCGGCACGATCCCGCGGGCACGGTAGGTGTGCAGGACGGGAATGCCGCTGCCGGTGAGAGCGGCCCGCACGGCTCTGGTGTGGGCCAGCGCCCCCGTGCCGAGCAGCACCACCGGCCGCCGCGATGACCGCAGTGCGGCCGCCAGCGGCGCCAGGACCTGCCCCGCCGGGGGTGCCTCGCCTGCCGGGGGAGCGCCTGCCGGAGGTGCCTCGCCTGCCGGGGGAATACCGGCCGGATCCAGGTCGTCAGCGGTGCCCGGGTCCACGGTGATGACCACCGGCCCGGCGGGCGGTGCCAGCGCCAGGGCGACGGCGTCCCGGGCCGCCTGCCCGCTGCCCGCCGTCACCGCGGCCTTGGCCACCGGCCGGGCCAGCGCGGGCTGGTCCAGCCGCTGGTGGCTGATCCGGTCCCGGTCGCGGGCGGGGACGGTGTCCGCGATCACGATCAGCGGCAGCCGGTCCAGCCGGGCGTGCGCGATGCCGTTGATGGCGCTGGCCAGTCCCGGACCGCGGGTGACCACCACCGCGCCCGGGCTGCCGGTGAGGTCAGCGCAGGTCGCGGCCATGATCGTGGCCGCGGTCTCGCCGTGGGCGAGGACGAACCTCAGCCCGGCGCCGGCCGCGGCGCCGACCACGTCCAGGTTGGGCCCGCCGCCGGGGACGCCGAACAGCAGCCGGGTGCCCGCGCCGGCCAGCGCCGCCGCGATCCCGGCCGCGCCGCCACCGGCCGCGCCGCCACCGGCCGCGCCGCCGCCATCGCAGGCCGCGCCGCCACCGGAGGCCGGTCCGTTCACCTGCGGGCGCGTCACCGGGCGCCCCGCTCCGGGCCGGCCCGGTCCAGCCGCCCGCGCAGCTGCAGCCGGTAGGAGTAGCGGTCGGGATGGAAGTGGTTGATGGCCAGCTCCAGCGGGGCCAGCTCGCGGTCGCGGTAGAGCCGCTCGATGCGCAGCACCGGCAGTCCCGGCTGGCAGCCCAGCCGGTGGGCGATGTCGGCGGTGGCCGCCACCGCGGTCGCGTTCTGCACCGCGCTGTCGATCCGGCGGTCGCTCACCCGGTCCACCAGGCTGATCATGGTGAATGGTGCCCGGGCCCCCGGTTCGGCCAGCCCGGCCAGCTCCGGCAGCTCGCGCAGCCGCCGGCCGATCTCCGACGGCACGTGCACGCGGGTGTAGCAGAACGGCACCCCGTCGTGCAGCCGCAGGAACGACGTCGTCATCACGGTGTCGTCGCCGACCCGCAGCAGGCCGGCCAGGTCGACGCTGGCCAGCACGTGCAGCGGCTCGACCACCTGCAGTTCGGTGTCGAGCGACAGCGCCATCAAATCGTCGATGCTGCCGAACGACCGCAGGTACTTGCCGTCCCCGGGCACCGCGAAGGTCCCCCGCCCGCGGACCCGGTAGATGACGCCCTCGGTGACGAGCTCCTGGAACGCGCGGCGCACCGTCTG
>Ga0307373_10010778_pt1 | contig 13389 bp, 9 predicted proteins | sample OX2MG_FD_202534 | JGI IMG/M metagenome (GOLD analysis project Ga0307373, IMG submission 202534) | Soil microbial communities from Risofladan, Vaasa, Finland - OX-2 | ecosystem: Environmental > Terrestrial > Soil > Coastal area > Acid sulfate soil | place: Finland: Risofladan, Vaasa | collected... | reverse complement strand
GGAGCCGGCGGCGGGCCGGGTGGCGGCGGGTTTCCATTTGATCCGTCGAAAATGACGGCCGATGAGTTGATTGAGAAGGCACAGGAGATTCAGGACGCGATTAACGACACTGTGGAAGCGATCGACGCCGCCACCGAGGAAGAAATGGAGGATCCGGCTGGCAACCTCGGTGAAACGTTAAAATACTGGGAGGATGCGATGAAGTTCCTGTTTGATATTGAGTAAAATATAAAGAAACAGATGTCGACATCAACCTACAACCCGTTTCTGCTTTGGAAGATTGACGTCTTGGAAGGTCTCCTCCGCCGTTGCGATGAGGTGCCACGCTTGCGAGGCCTCGTTCATGAGGCAAAGGAGCTGCTCGAGAGACTTGACTATGTCTCGTCTGCGATCCGCGGTGACATGTGGAAAGAGGATCAACGAGTAATCGATGAGTTAACGGCCCTTATCGAAGCGGCGGCTCCTTTCCCGCGGCCTGCGAAAGTGCTGATTGCCGACATCGTCCTCATGTTTGTGACGATGCACTTTCTTCATCTCGCTGGGATCAGGATGCAGCGTGAGTTCACGCAGGACGAAAAAGACGCCAGCGAGGATTTGTGGAGTCTTGTGCGGCGGCTGTCCGTCGTTGCGCCTTAGGGGCCGGGGCAATTAACTAAACGAGGGCGGACCGGAAAACGGGTCAGGGCAAGGTGCGGCTGGGGATCAAAGCGCCCAAGGAAGTGCCCGTTCATCGCGAGGAAATCTTCCGCGAAATCTCGGTCCGAGAACAGTGCCTTGATCCAGGCCGTCCGTCCGGCCATTCCCTGTCACCTGTTAGCAGTTCCCTTCTTCTCCAACTCGGCGAGCCATCGTTGCTGAAAGGCGACGAGCGCGGCGAGCTGGCGACGTAACTCCTTGGCGCGCATCCGCCTCTGGGAGGCCAAATCGCGCAGCTCGGCGGAGTCGGCCGCGAGGTCGAAGAGCGACTCCCCCTGGCCAACGTGCCAGAAGTACTTTTCGTCGCCGTCGCGTACACCAAGGATCACCGGATCCCAGACCGTGTAGAAGTAAGCCCGCTGTGGCCGGGCGGCCGACAATAGACTTCGTCCCTGCCAGTGTGCCGACGGCGGTGCGCCTGTCAGTTCGGCGACCGTGGGCGCCAGGTCGATCTGCTGGCCGATCGTCGAACGGCGGCCGACCGGCAGGCTGCCGTCGTGGATGATGATCAGGGGCACGTGGACGTTCTCTTCGTAGAGGCCGAAAGTGTGCAGCCGCTGACTGTGCTGACCGAATGCCTGGCCGTGGTCGCCGATGACAACCAAGAGGGTTGAATCGGCCAGACCTCGCTTTTCGATCTCCGACCAGATTTGGCCGATCAGCTCGTCGCTCTCGCGGACCGCGTTCAGGTAGCGGTGCAGCTCCGGGTCGCTCACGCCGTAGTCGCGCTCCTCACCCACGAAGCGGTAGGGATGGTGCGTCTGCAGTGTCCAGCACATGGCGAAGAACGGCCCACTGCCGGCGTCGATCCAACGAAACGCTTCCCGCGCCAACCAACGGTCATCGTTGCTCTCAAAGCCGTGGTAGCCGGGATCGAGGCGGCCGTCGAGATAGAACTCGAAGCCCGCGCTGCGCAGGAATTCTTCCGCGCCGCGATAGTCCCAACTGGCTGGGTAGAAAAAACCCGTGCGGCAACCTTGCGCCGCCAGCGTGTCGGCCAGGCTTGGTAACGTCGCGCGGCTTTCACGCGTCTGTTCGCGCGTGTCGATCCGTGGGTACGTGCCCGTCAAAATCGCCACCATCGCTTTCGGGCTCGACGGGCACTGCGCGTAGATGTTTTCGAACACCAGGCCCTGTCTTGCCAGCCGTTTGAGGTTAGGCGTGATCGGGTAGGGTGCGCCATACAATTCCAGGTAATTGGTGCTGACCGATTCGAGAACCAGGAAAAAGACGTTTTGGAGTTTTGGATTTTGGATTTTGGATTTCGGATTCCCCGGCGAGCCGACCCGCGGTGCGGGTACCCCGTCGTCAGCCTCTTGTTCGTTTCCGCGGGCCGACGGTGGCATGAAGTCGCGTACTTCCGCGGCGCATTCGTCGAGTGGCAGGTTGGCAAGCGGCGCATCGTGCCAGGCGGCGGCCAACGAGGCGAGCAATTCGATGTGCGGGCTGCGGGCCACGCGGCGTTGCCAGTTGTTCCGCTCGCGCCAATGCGCCGCCCCCCAACCCCACGCGCCGCCGACGTACGCGGCCAGTAGCGCCGCGATTACGAATGCCCTTCGCCTATCGATGACAAAGCCACGGCGCTCGAATTGACCGGCGGCGAAACGATACGCAAGCAGCATCGAGCACGGCACCGCCAAACAGGCGCACCAGACCGGCCAGGGTACGTCGTTTTCGAGCGACACGCCGATCTCGCGCCATTCGTCGAGGAACAGCAAGAGCGGGTAGCTCAATTGCACGTTCAAATAGAGGTACACCGGCACACTCACGACGCCGTAGAGCGCTGTCGCCAGCGCCCCCAGCCAGACCAGCGGCCAACCGCACCGCGCGATCGCCGGCGGGGAGCGCCTCGCCGTACAGAGCAGTCCCCAGGCCATCAAGCCGAAGAGCGCGCAGAAGCCGACATCCTGGGCCGAGATCAACGCCAGCCGCGGCCACCAGCGGGCCAATTCAGCCGGCCGCATGGCCGGCCACGGCAGGAGAAACGCCTTGCACCCGACGAGCACGAGCGCCAGTGCGACCACCAGAGCCAGAAGGGGCTCAACTTCCCGCCGTTGTTTCGTGATCGGTCGATCCATGACCACGTGATCAGCCGAGGATGAATGAAGGCAGCTTTTTCAGGAGTAAAATGCGTGCGACGGGCAGTTGTAACGCAGGGTGCGAAGGAGAGGCAAGGGCACTTCGACGGTGGCGCGGGGGGTCATAGATCCTTCGTGTGGCCAACCATGAGACATCTTGCCGCGAGAAAACGGTGGCTGGTGGCAGAGCGTCAGCGATGCCCCGGCTGGACGGCCGGCCGCTACCCGTACTCGCCGGATCTTGACCATCGCTCGACGTGGCGGCGACAATGACCGGATGGAGAGCCCAGACATAGCCCCGTCATCATCTTCGTCGATTGGCGAACAGTTCACTCGTAATTTACCGGCTTTGCCCATTTCGTCCAACGATCGTATACCACCGTTCCAGGTGACGGCCACACCATTGTTCCGTACGGGGACAACGCCTCGTTGTTCCGCACACGTCGCGAGTGATACACTGCCCCGTTCACGGGGCCTCCCGCGAAGCGGTCATAGGCCCGGCATTCATGCCGGGAAAACGGGAGCAGATCATTGTGTATTCAGTCCCGTTCACGGGGCTTACCATTTGCTTGGCCTTGGCTTAAGCCATCCTGGAAGCCCCGTGAACGGGGCTGGAAGAAAATCCGTGGGGCGGCTTGCGAACCCGGCGTAAACGCCGGGCCGAATACCGCTGCGCGGACGCCCCGTGAACGGGGCAAATCGGCATCCGGTCGCTACAAAAGATGTGTAGAATAACGAGGCCGGTCACGGCCCCCAACATGCCGCTGATCGCGATGCTCCACGTCCCCGCCGTGGTGCTTCGACCAGGGGCCACAAAGGCGATCGGACGTCCCGGGGACTCGGCCGATGCGGCGAACACCCCTTTCCGCTGGAAAGGGTTCGATTCAGATTCGGTTCAGAAATGATGCGGAGTTCGCATGGCGCCAGCGATCCAAGACAGGACAATTCGGGCGGAACTCTGAGTTTCTCGAGAAACTGATCTTTGCCTAAATCGATATCTCGACCTACTATTGAAATAGCAACCCGTCTTCGTGCTCGGCACGACGCCGGTGCAACCCGCCAAAGGCGGCCGATGCACCGGTGTTGGCAACGCACCACGACGGCCGATGCCGAGGCCATCTATTCGATGGCCTCTTTTTTTGGGCGGCCCGCTTAAAGCCTAGGATTGATCAAATGATGCCACCGGCTTGCCCGCGACCCACTGCGCGGGTGCCCCGGGCTCACGCTGGCAGCTACGATCCGCGGGCCCAACTCTCCCCTCCCACCCGATTGCCCTGCCGCTGCCAAAGGCAGCGGCAGGGCAATCGGGATTCGAAAAAACAGGAGTGGCCGCTGGCTTGAGTAGCTGCCAGCGTCACAGACCACTGGGCAAGCCAGTGGCATGGCATGTTCCACATTGCGGAAACTCGTCTTAGCCTTTTGGCGGGTCGTCCTTTTTTTGGGCGACGACCAGTTTTGCCTCGGGCGTCGCATCTCTGCGGCCGGAATCATCAGTTGGCCCTGAACGAGCGGCGGTGACCTCAAGGTTTTCGTGGCAGCTTGCGCTACTCGCCGCTTGCCGGCCTAGTTGGCATTACCATCCCGTTCCGTACGGTCATGGCGTGAATTCGTTCTACGCCCGCCGCGGAAACCTTCGTGCGATCAACGTTGACCCCGGCGAGCTCCGGCAATTCTTCCAAATCGGCCAGTCCCGCGTCGGAGACCGCGGTTCCCCTGAGCCCGAGCATTTGGAGCTTCGGCAAGTTCCGTAGGTGCTTGAGTCCCGCATCTGTGACCTGAGAGAAGCCAAGTTCGAGCATAAAGAGATTCGGCAAGTTGCGCAATTGCTTTAGCCCCGCGTCTGTGACCCCAGCGCCGCTTAGGGAGAGTGTTTGGAGTTCTCTTAGACCTGCGAGATGGGTGAGGCCGGTGGCAGAGACGGCCGTAAACTGCAGAGCGAGGTTTTCCAGGCCGGTGAGCCCACCAAGTTCTGCGAGCCCCAGGTCGCTGACCTTGGAACCGTTCAGTCTCATACGTGTGAGGTGTTTCAGCCCATGCAGAGATTTCAAGCCGGTCCCCGTGACCGCTGTATCGTGTAATTCAATCGTTTCCAATCGCTTCAGGTGCCCAAGGCTGACCAGCCCCTCATCCGTTATTGGGGCTCCATTGACATACAAGGATCGGACGTCGGGCAGTGCCTTGAGCCATGCAAACGTCGTGTCGTCAAATTGCTCGCCGACGAGGCTGACCTGCACCACCGATTCGTCGCTGCCCGACCCGTCACCCAATAGGAACGAAAGCCAGCTTGGCGGAGAGATCTCGTACGAGACTTCGCCGCCCTTTTGCTTGATCGCGGCCACGGCCCGCCGCTGCATCACGGGCTGGCTGATCAGCACGGACAGGAAGGCGCCCGTCGCCACGAACGTCGCCATCAACGTTGATAGCCGAAACTGAAACCATCGCTGCCACGGCTGGGCCTCGGGCGGGGCGGAATCCCGTCGCCGTTTACGCCAGCCCCGCCAGGCTACAACGGAAGCGGCTCCCAAGGCGCCGGCGGCGGCGTAGAGTAATTGGTCCCCACCGGCCTGCGTGCCCATCAGGTGCCGTGCGCCAAGGGCGCCAGCGGCGAAACCCAGGGATACCGCCGCAACGCAGACCTTGACCTGCCCTCCGCCAACGGCAAACGTCGCTCCGCTGACGGCCCCAACGAACATGCCGACAAAGCCGGCCACGCCACCACACAGGGCAATCGTTCTTGCCGCTTGTTCAACCAGGTTTCCCGGTATCAGCAGGCTGCCGGCGGCGAACACGATCCCGATCACCAGGCCGACGATGCTGCCGATGATGGCGCCGAGCAAGAACTTCTGCATGGAAATCACCCGTGATCGGTCTACTCACTGTGCCCATCGTAGCGGAACGGCAAGCGGCTGGCAAAGAACGAGTTGAAACCAGCGGCGTCGGCGCGGCGATTCGTGGCTGGTGGCAAAGCGTCAGCGATGCCGTGACTCGATGACGTCACGACTCTCACTTACCGCTCAATTCAACCAAAGCTCTTGTCTAGCTGTTGAAGACCCGCCGGCCAGGCTTCTTCGTGACCTTTTCGAGACTCGTGTTGGCGGGCTCGCGCCGTCATGGCGACGCCCAACTCGTCGCGGGCGGGAAGGTGCCGGACGTTCCTTGGCGCCGCCGCGCGCCGCCGACGTTTGCCGCAGGCGGTTGGAAAGTCATCTCCGGCGGCGGCCGTGAAACTGCGCGACCGCCCGCGGCAAAAACTCCTGGTGCTCCATCGACAATCGCTCCACCACCCAGGTGGCACCGCCCGGCCGTGGGGGAGGGAACAAGTCTTGAGCAGCAATTACCCGCCCCGCCGGGCGCAGTCGGCACGGTTTCCAATGGACCGTCCATGGCTGCTTCCTCTGGGGGTCGTGGAGACGCAGGAGTTTTTGCCGCGGGCGTAACCTTCAGACTCCTGCCGTTGTCGGAGTTGTTTTTCCGCGCGAAAAGAGGGCGACGCGGGGCCGCGGAGCGGCCGAGGAAGCGTTCGGGGCACCCGCGCAGCGGGTCGGCGGAACGTGGGAACGAGGATACGGCATCGCCGGCTTGCGGCTTGCCTCACGGCCTGCCACAATGATGTTGCGCGCCGGTGAGACAATTGCCGCCAAAGGACGACCCAGGAGCTTCCCATGACTCGACACGCCTCAGACCAGACCACGGCCCCCTCCAAAAAACACTCTCGACGGGCGTTTCTTTCCGCCACCGCCGCGGCGGGCTTCAGCTTCACGATCGTGCCCAGGCACGTTCTGGGGGGCGCGGGACTGGTACCGCCCAGCGAGCGCATCAACGTGGCGGGTATTGGAGCCGGCGGAATGGGCGGCGGCGACATTGCGACCGTGGCGCGGCTGGGGGCCAACATCGTGGCGCTGTGCGACGTCGACGAGGTCCGCGCGGCCGGTTCCTTCAACGCCTTCCCCAACGCGCGGCGCTACAAGGACTTCCGCGTGATGCTCGACAAGGAAGCCAAGAGCATCGACGCGGTGACCGTCGGCACGCCCGACCATATCCACGCCGTGGCCTCGATGGCGGCCCTTCGCGCCGGCAAGCACGTCTACTGCCAGAAGCCGCTGACGCACACGCTCGTCGAGTGCCGCGAGTTGACCAAGGCGGCCCGCTCCGCCGGCGTCGCCACCTCGATGGGTAACCAGGGACACGCCAGCGAAGGCTCTCGACTCACGAACGAATGGCTGCAAGCCGGCGTGATCGGCGAGGTCCGCGAGGTCCACGTCTGGTCCGACCGGGCAGGGCAGCTTTGGAAGCAAGGGATCGGCCGGCCGACCGACACGCCCGCCGTGCCCTCGACGCTCGACTGGGATCTTTGGCTCGGTCCCGTCCGCGAGCGGCCGTACCATCATGCGTACGCTCCCGTGAGCTGGCGCGGCTGGTGGGATTTCGGCACCGGAGCGTTAGGCGACATGGGTTGCCACATCATCGACCACCCGGTCTGGGCGCTGAAGCTCGGAGCGCCAACGTCGGTCGAGGCGCGGACGACGATCGACGGCACGTTTCTGGCGGAGAACAAGCTGAACTACGAGACCTACCCTGTCGCCGCGATCATCTACTACGATTTTCCGGCACGCGGCGCCCTGCCGCCGGTGCGGATGACCTGGTACGACGGCGGCCTGATGCCCGCCGTGCCCGTCGAGATGCCGGCCGGTCAGAGTCTGCCCGGCAACGGTGTGCTCTACGTCGGCAGCGAAGGCAAGATGTACCACGGCTCGCACGGCGGCATGCCCCAACTCCTGCCGGCCGCGCTCGACGAGAAGGCCAAGCAGGTTGCCAAGACGATCGAGCGTTCGCCGGGCCATTACGAGGAGTGGGTCGCGGCCTGCAAGGGGGGCAAGCCTCCCGTGGACGCTTTCGACTACTCCGGCCCCTTGACGGAGACCGTGCTGCTAGGCGTGTTGTCGTTGCGTGCGCCTGGCCGGCGGCTCGAATGGGACAGCGCGAACCAGAAAGTCACAAACGCGCCCGAACTGAACCAGTACGTCCACATCGAGTACCGCAAGGGCTGGACACTGTAGATTATCGCGCGATACGGATAGGCGCTCCGATCTTCTCGCGCAAGTCGCCCTGGAAGCCAAGCTCGCGCCGCAAGTGCTCGGCAATGTGCCGGGCGTTTCGGCTGTCTTGCAACAACTCGTCCGACGGCTCGACGCCGGGCGGAAAATGAACGCAATGCTTCGTGATGGTTACCCCCGCGTCGTCCGCTTCGGTGGCGTTGGGGTCGACGATCCAGACGCGGTATCCACCAGCCATCTCCGTACCCTCCGTTTCAAAGGCCCCATTGCATTATACCCCCATTGCATTATACGCAGTGGAGCGGAAAGACCAGTTGGATTGGTGGGCGGCACCGACAGCCAACGCGCGTGCGTGTCCGACGGCGGCCCGATCGAAAAGGCATTCCGCCATCGCCCGCCGGCGGCCGTCTCGGCGGCCGTGGCGTACCCGTGTCCCAATCGCGCCACCCTACGCCCCGCGTATGACGTCGTGGAACCGACACGGTTCGAACATTGGCGAATTAGGGTGCCTTTTCGATCGGATCGCCGGTGGGTCGGCGCTGTCGCCGGCCCACCATGGCCAGTACACGGCCGGCCCCATTGTGGCGTCGGACGCACCGCGGCGGCCCTGATTCAGGGCGACGCGCCGCAGCCCTCGCGTTGGGACCCACTTAAGGCCACCGGTGGCGGCGCCTGACACTATGGCGTTCGCGCCGAAACGCCCAGCCGCGACGTTGCTCGCGCGGTGGGGTTGGAGGCGACAGCGCCTCCGCCCCGCGTTCGACGCTATGCGAATAAAACCGACTCCGAATCCCCCAATTTTCAATTTGGTCGACACGAACCGTCGTAAGTAGGGGGTGAGGTTGGAAACGGCGCCGCTACGCGGCTTGCTCACTGGCGTGGGGATGTCGGAGATCGGTTTTCTTCGCGCCGCTATCGTGTGGTCGTTTTTTTGTCGCCGCGCGACGATGGTTCCGCTAGCGCGAAAAAGACCCTGGGCGATTGCGGGCGGCCCGGCCACCCCGACGCGCTGGGGGTCGTGGAGACGCAGGAGTTTTTGACGCGGGCGTGAGCGGAGACCGCGGGTGAAACGCGAAAAAGCCGACAAAAACTTGTTCTTCATCCGACGTCCCATCCCCTGCCGTGGGGTTTTGGCGACACGCCCCCCGATGTAAAATCCTGCTGGGTCGGAGATCGGCCAGCGGCTGAGACCGCTGGCTTGTCGGTAAAGAACAAGTTTTTGTCGGCTTTTTCTTTGCCTTCTTGTTGCTGCGCAACAAGTAGGGCCATGCCGATTCGCGGCCGCGCAGCGCATCGTTGTTTCACGACGGCTCGAATTCTTTCGCTCGTTCGCCGCGAGAAACGCGCCGCTCGACGGCCGCGGCGACGAATCCCCTGAACAGCGGGTGCGGCTGGGTCGGTTTGCTCTTGAACTCGGGATGGAATTGCACCGCGACGAACCAGGGATGGTTCGGCAGCTCGATGATCTCGACCAGCGAGCCATCGGGGCTCGTGGCGGCGACCATCATGCCGTTGGCTTCGAACTGCTGGCGGTAAACGTCGTTGAATTCGTAACGGTGCCGGTGCCGCTCGGAGATCATCGTGGAGCCGTAGCAAGCCGCGGCACGGCTGGTTGGGTCGAGCAGCGCCTCCTGCGCGCCCAACCTCATCGTGCCCCCCTTGTCGATGATCGACCGCTGCTCGTCCAACAGGCAAATCACCGGGTGCGGCGTGTCCTTGTTGAACTCGGTCGAGTGGGCGCCGGCCAGGCCGACCAGGTTGCGGCCGAACTCAATCACCGCGCATTGCATTCCCAGGCAAATGCCCAAGAACGGAATCTCGCGCTGGCGTGCAAAACGGATCGCCTCGACCTTGCCTTCGATGCCCCGCTCGCCAAAGCCGCCGGGCACGATCAGGCCGTCGAAGCCCGACAAAAGCCGCTCGGGACCTTCGCGCTCCACCTCCTCGCTTTGAATTCGCTGCACGCGGACCTGGGCCAGGTTGGCGATTCCGGCGTGGTCGAGCGCCTCGTAGATCGACTTGTAGGCGTCGCGGTGTTCGGCGTACTTGCCCACCACGGCGACGCTGATCTCGTGTTCCGGATTTCGCAGCTTGTGCAACAGGTCGCGCCACTCGTCGAGTTCCAGCGGCCCCGCGGCCAGGCCGAGACGGCGCACGATCTGTTCGTCGAGCCGGTTCTCGACCAGGCTCAAGGGGACTTCGTAGATCGAAAAATCCTTGTCTTTTTCCTCGATCACCGCCTCGCGGGGCACGTTGCAAAACAGCGCGATCTTGTCGCGGTCGTCACGGCTCAGGCTCCGCTCGGTGCGGCAAACCAGGATGTCCGGCTGAATACCAATCTGGCGGAGCAGTCCGACCGAGTGTTGCGTGGGCTTGGTCTTCAGCTCGCCCGCCGCCTTGAGGTAGGGAACGAGCGTGAGATGCACGTAGAGGCAGTTCTCCTTGCCCACGTCGAGCGAAAACTGGCGGATCGCTTCGAGGAACGGCTGGCTCTCGATGTCGCCCACCGTGCCGCCGATTTCGGTAATCACCACGTCGACCGTTTCGCCCGCCAGCTTGCGGATGCAATCCTTGATTTCGTCGGTGATGTGCGGGATCACCTGGACCGTCTTGCCCAGGAATTCGCCCCGCCGCTCCTTGTTGATCACTGCCAGGTAAATCTGGCCGGTGGTGAAGTTCGAGTCGCGCGTGAGGGGACCATGGGTGAACCGCTCGTAATGACCCAGGTCGAGGTCGGTTTCGCTTCCGTCGTCGAGCACGTAGACTTCGCCGTGCTGGTAGGGGCTCATCGTGCCCGGATCGACGTTGATGTACGGATCGAGCTTTTGCATCCGCACGCGCAGCCCGCGCTGTTCGAGCAACATGCCGACCGACGCGCTGGTCAGGCCCTTTCCCAAGGAACTGACGACGCCGCCCGTGACGAAGATGAATTTGGTCATTGAATGATGTCCGTACGAAGGTATCCATTCCGCCGTAGCGGAACTCGTGAGAGTTCCGTTTTTTTTCAACGGCCCGCTCAAAGGCTAGGATGCGAATATGGGACGATCTCTGTAGGGAACGCCCTCCGTGGCGCTGGCGTGTCCTGCCAGATGGTCTCGCACCAGCTCCTCGGAACGCCACGGAGGGCGTTCCCTACAGAACCCGATACGACGATCCTAGCCTTTGAGCGGGCCGTTGTCTTTTTTACCGCAACGCTCGGAATTCTCACGAATTCCGCTACGAACGGATTCTAGCGTTTACGATGGCGTTGTACAAACGCCTGGTAATCGCGCTGAGTGTCGATACCCGGCGTCGCCTGGGGCACGACCGCGACGGCAATCGAATGTCCCGACTCAAGCACGCGAAGTTGTTCGAGCATTTCCAGCTTTTCCAAGGGCGACGGGGGAATCCGGGCCAACGAGAGCAGAAAATCGCGGCGATAGGCGTACAACCCGATATGCTGGTGAAAATGGGGCGGGTCGTCGGCCAGCAGCCCGTCGTGCCACTGCCGCGCACAGGGGATCGGGCTGCGGCTGAAATACATCGCGCGCCGACGGGCGTCAAAGACCACTTTCACGCACGAGGGATCGAGCAATTGCTCGCGCCCGCGGATCGGGGTGGCCAAGGTCGACATCACGGCGGTCGGATCGTCTTCCAGAAGCTGGACGGCGGCGTCGATGGACTCGCCCGACAGTTCCGGCTCGTCCCCCTGCACGTTGACGACGATCTCGACGTCGAGTCGCCGCGCGACCTCGGCCACCCGATCGGTGCCGCTGGCGCAGTCGGGGCTGGTCATTTCCACCAGGCCGCCGAAGGCGCGGACCGCCACGGCGATTTCCTCGTGGTCGGCGGCCACGCAGACCCCGCCGGGCACCTTGGCGCGCTGGGCCGCCTCGTAGGTGTGCTGGATCAGCGGCTTGCCCGTCTCGCTCAGCAGCAACTTGCGAGGAAGCCGTGTCGAGGCAAGCCGGGCTGGAATGACGATGAAACTTCGCACATTGATCTCACCGAACCCCGCTGGTGCTCTGGTGCCGTCTGCTGGGAGCGGGTCGAGCGGGCGTCGGATTTGGAACCTCGTGGGTATCACCTCGTTCGGTGGCCGGCGCTTCATCACGCTCGACGCTCCGCACCAGCCCACCGCGGTGGAGTCGGTAGCCGATCCCGCGCCAATGCAAACGCGATCCGACAACCGAGCTTGACATTGCCAACGAATTGAAAATCGCGACCAAGGGCGCCGCCCAGATGTCGAAGCGGACCGCTCCGCGCACCGCCGGACCATGTTCCGGCAGGTACAACCCGGCGAGCTCCCTTCGCAGCAGCCCGCGGAACACGGTCGAAGCGTAGTGCAAGAGGCACACGAAGGCGGGAATCCAGGTCCACTCGGCGCCTTGCACCAGGCCCGCGACCAACAGACCCAAGCCGCCCCAAAACGTCACCAGTCCGATCATTGCCCCCGAAAAGGCCAATAACCAATAACCCTTGGCATAGAACCTCGCGATGACGTACTGTCGCCGGAGGAACGTGGCGGTCTGCCTCAAGTCATGGTCGACGGGCGACGCGAGCATGGTGGTCGGCTCGAACTCGATGTTCAGGTCCGCGCGCTGCAAGACGCTCGTCGCCACCAGATCGTCGCTGAGCGTCCCGTGCCAGGCCTCGCGGAGCCGCAATTGCTCGAATACGTCGCGGCGGATCGCCCACGAGCCGCCCCAAATCAGATGATGTCCGCCGGGGCCCAAACCTGCCGCGACCGACGCGTTGATACTGTAAAGCAGGTGGTTGGCGAACGAGGCGCGCTCGGGCACGTACCAGCGGTAGCCGGTAACGGCCCCCGCGCGGGGCAGATCGAGACGCTGCACCAGTCGCCGCAGCCAGTCGCGCGGCGGCCGCGCGTCGGAATCGACGAACGCCAGGTACTTGACCTCCGACGGCAAACAGGCGGTCGCTTGCCGAAGGTTGTGGACCTTTTGCCCCGTGTCCACCGCCTGACCCGAAACGACAAGCTCGCTGAGGGTTTTCGGGTACTGGGCCATCAAGGGGCGGATGACCTCACAAGCGGGGTCGTCCGAGCGTTCGACGATAAAGGTCACCTGGTAATCGGGGTGGTCCTGTTCGAATAGCGGACGGAGGTTCTCCTCCAGACCGAAGTCGAGTCCCTTGCAAGGCGCGAACACTGCGACGCGTCCCAACGCATGCGTCGCATGGGGCCGGCGAATGCGGCTTCGCACGAAGCGCCGCGTTTCCAGAAAGTGGACCGCGACGAGCGCGAACAGCACCCCGGCGGCGACCGCCACGCTCAACCAGGAAATCAGCCAAAGCGATTGCATGCGCCTTCCATGTCACGATGCACGCCAACGGGAGCATGAAGCCCGACTCGCGAGGCGGCACGATACCTGTGCCTAGAATTCGGGTCAAGGCCAATCGGGGTAGCGACTTACGTTCGCCGATCGTGGGGCTCGGCACGAATGTGCCGATGGCACGACTTGATCGGAATGCGACCCCTGGGTCGGCGCGAGGGCCTGGAAAACGGGCACCCGATCGCATAAACTAGACCGCTTCCCACCTGAACCTCGCCCCACCCAACC
>Ga0307373_10010777_pt1 | contig 13391 bp, 15 predicted proteins | sample OX2MG_FD_202534 | JGI IMG/M metagenome (GOLD analysis project Ga0307373, IMG submission 202534) | Soil microbial communities from Risofladan, Vaasa, Finland - OX-2 | ecosystem: Environmental > Terrestrial > Soil > Coastal area > Acid sulfate soil | place: Finland: Risofladan, Vaasa | collected... | reverse complement strand
CAATTGCAGATTGGCCATGATTCCGTCTCCGCCATCGGTTCCATCATTGCCGCCACCGGACCGCGCATGTCAATCGAGGTGCCGCCCAGCGGGCGATGGCGGAGCGCGCGCGGCCGCTCTACACTCGGCGCGGTCGCACAGGCGAGAGGCGCGTGATGATCGTCAAGCAGATCTGGACGGCAAATGCCGGTCGTAACTTCAATTACCTGATCGCCTGCGGGCAGACTGGCGAAGCGCTGGCCGTCGATCCGCTGGATCACGAGAAATGCCTCGCCGCCGCGCGGGCCGCCGGCTGGACCATCACGCAAATCCTCAACACCCACGAGCACCGCGATCACACCGGCGGCAACGGGCCGATGATCGCGGCAACCGGCGCCAAACTGCTGGCGCATGCCAAAGCCAAGGACAAGATCGCCGGCATCGATCGCGGCCTCTCCGCCGGCGATGTCGTCCGGATCGGCAAGACGGTCGAGCTCGAATGCCTGGATACGCCCGGCCATACCATGTCCCATATCTGTCTCAGGGCGCATGGCGACGAGCCGGCGCTGTTCTGCGGCGACACGCTGTTCAACGCGGGCGCCGGCAATTGCCATAACGGCGGCCATCCGAGCGAGCTCTACAACACCTTCGCCGGCCAGCTCGACAAGCTGCCCGACGAGACGCGGGTCTATCCGGGCCACGACTACGTCGCCCGCAATCTTGCCTTCACCCTCGACCGCGAGCCGGACAACGCTACCGCCCGCACGATGCTGCCGGCGATGGAGCAACAGGACCCGGCGAAGGCGCTGATCACGACGCTGAAGCTAGAGCGGGAGATCAACACGTTCTTCCGCCTCGCCAGTCCGTCGGTGATCCGGCGCCTGCGCGAGGCGTTTGCCGACCTGCCTGATCAGCCTGATCGGAAGACCGTGTTCCTGAAGCTTCGCGAGCTCAGGAACAAGTGGTAGCGCCCCGTCAGTCGGCGGCCGGCTCCGCCGCGGCATTGGTGCCGGCAATATAGCCCTGGCAGGTCGCGCGGGCGAGGCCGTGCTGGCTGAATCCGCCGGCCGACTCACCGCCGCAATAGAGGCCGGGGATGACGCGGGCGCTCATGTCCATCACCTGGCAGCGCGCGTTGATGCGCAGCCCCGCGCGCGTGTCGTGCACCACGGGCGTCGCCCAGGCGGCATAAAAAGGCGGCGTGGCGATGCGGTAGCGCGGCTCGGGCTTGCCGAAATCCTCATCGCACCCGGCCGCGACGAAGCCGTTGTAGCGGGCGACGGTCGCCTCGAGATTTTCGGGCGGCATCGGACGGCGCTGGTATTTCATCACGATCTTGCGCGCGAGGCCGGCGATGGTATCGGCGCTGAAGAAGAATCCGGCGTCGATGTCGACATTGGGCGGCACCGGCTTCCAGTTCTCGCGGCGGACCGCCTCGGCATCGAAGATGGCCCAGATCGGGCCGCCGCCGTTGTGCCCGTCATCCAACCCGGCGAGTGCGGCATTGATGAAATTGCTGGGGTTGAAAGTGACGGCCTTGGCGTTGCGGTAGCTGCCTTGGACGTAGGGCTCGATGCTGTTGTAGTTGTTGCCGGTGAACTGCTCGCCGGTCTCGTCGTAGAAGCGCCGCCCCAGCATGTTCACCAGGATCACGTCCTGCCAGTCCGCGACCCTGAGGCCCGAGGCGCGGGCGCGATGGAACACCGCGCTGTCGGGCATCCATTGCAGGTTGCGATAGCCGTACTGGCAGCCGATCATGCCGGCCTTGGTCAGGGTGAGCCCGACCTCGCTCGTCTGATTGAACAGGCCCCACAGCGTCGCGCCGACGGCCATGGCGGCGAGTTCGCCGCTGGCGTCCTGATCCGACCACGGCATGCCGGCGAGGCCGCAATATTCCTCGGTCAGGCGCGGATCGAACATGCGGCGGAACTCGACATTGCCGGTCGAGCCGCCGGTGGCGATGACGACGGCCTTGCGCGCGCGGATGTCGAGCCTTGTGCCCTTATGATCGACAGCGATGCCGAGCACGCGGCCGGCGCGCGGTGCTGCGCGGTGGATCGCGGCCATCTTGTGCTCGAGCGCGATCTCGACGCCGGCCTTCCTCGCCGCGGCCGCGAGCGGATGCATCAGCCCGTTGCCGGTGGACATCGTCGTGCGTGCCGCCGGGTCCGCGGGCTTGCCGGTCTGGACGAGCGGCCAATCCATCGGCGCGGCGTGCATCTCGCGCGGCACCGAATTGCCGACGGAATTGCCGCCGCGGCTGTCCGGCTCCTTGTCGACGAAGACGACGCCGTGCGCGACCAGCCACTCGAAGGTGGCGACGCTGTTATCGGCAAAGGCGCGGACGATCTCGCGATCGTTGTAGCGGTAATCCGGGAAGCCGTTCGGCCCCACCACCGACCAGTCGGTCAGGTCGCGGAACAGCAGGTCCGGGCTGTCGGGGATGCCGTATTTCCGCTGCACGCTGGTGCCGCCGCCCAGCGGCACATTGCCGCCGCTGGTGATGGCGTGGCCGCCGACATGGTCCTGGGCCTCGACCAGGATCACCGATGCGCCTGCTTCGCGCGCGACGATCGCGGCCGGCAGCCCGGTCGCCCCCGAGCCAATCACCACCACGTCCGCCTCGCGCTGCCACGCGGGCGCCGCCGTCCCGTCCCCCGTCACCGCCATCTCTCCCCCGCCTATTTGTGCGCCGTCAACCGCGCCCCTTGCGATACAGGCAAAGCCGCGGCCCGGCAAGATGCTCGCCGCTGCACCGCTCACCGCCCCTTCACGTGCGCCAGGAAGTGGAGCACGTCGCTGTTGAATTGCTGCGGGTCCTGCAGGAAGGAGAAATGGCTCACGTCCGGCTGTATCAGCAAGCCGGCGCCGGGGATGTGGTCGGCCATGAACAGCGTGTTCTCGCGTTTGATGGCCTCGTCATGGTCGGCGTCGACGATCCAGGTCGGCACGGTGATGGCGTGGAGCTGCGCCGCGGTGAAGTCGGGCTGCGTCGCCCACATCTTGGTGATCTGGGCCAGGAATTGCTGGTACTGCGTCGGCGTCGGCGTCGGCGACAGCGCCTCGTATTCCCTTTCGGCGCGGGCGATATAGGCGGTGAATACCGGACTCTTGGCGATGTCCTTGACGCCGCTCGGATCGGAATTGGCGGCGAAAGCGAACAGCTTGCTCAGGCGCTCGGGATGATGAATGGCGATATCGAGCCCGAGAATCGCCCCGTCGCTCCAGCCGACGATCGCCGCTTTCGGGATCTTCAGGAAATCCATCAGCCCGATCACGTCGGACGCCATCAGATCGTAGCCGAAGGGCTCGGCATTGCGCGTGCTGCGTCCGTGGCCGCGGCTGTCCATGACGATGACGCGATAGTGCCGCGCCAGGACCGGCACCTGGTTGCCCCAGTAATTCGCGTTCGCGAGCCCGCCATGCAGCAGGATGACGGGCGCGCCGCGGCCGAAGACGGCATACCAGATCCTGATCCCGTTCACCGCGGCATAGCCGCTCCGCGCCGCCTTGGGCAGGCTCGGCGTCGGCGGCAGGGTCTCCCATTGCGGCGCCGCCACTGCCACCGTGGCGGATAGGAACAGCACCAGCGCGACCAGGATTCCGCAGCGTGCGTGGCGCATGGTCTCCCCCTGGGATGAAAGCGGCGGCGGCGACCGGCTAGGAACGGCCAGCAGCCTCGACGTCGACGGCGACCTTGTCGGGATAGAAGCACAGATAGGATTCGATGCGCGGACACTCGGGCAGTGGGTTCTCGTAGGACCACGCTGCATCCGGCACGGTCTCTCCGCCGGCGCGCAACGTGAAATAGGAGGCGAAGCCCTTGTAGGGGCAGACGGTGCGGCGCGGCGACCGCGCCAGCAATTCCATACGCACATCCGCGCGCCGAATGTAATGGCGGGTCGGCAGTCCGGTCTCGAACAGGAACAGCGCGCGGCGCGTCTCGGCGAGCCGTATGCCCGCCGCCTCGATGCGGACGCGGCGTGCGCTCGCCCGCACGTCGATGCGGTGATAGGGATCGCGGGCGTGGCCGAAGACCTCCTCGTCCTCCTCGTACCAGTGATCGACCTGGGCCGGATCGAAGGCCAAGGCGCCGGCGAGCGCGGCCCCGGCGCGTCCGGGCGCGTCATGGCTCCACAACGCATCGGCGCAGCGTCGATCGCCCGCGTTCAGCGTCCAAAACGCGGCTTCGCCCAGGAGCGGATGCGATTGTCGCCGCGGGCTCGGCACCACGAGATCGGTGCGTATGTCGGCGCGGGGAAAATAATAGATCGGGAGCCGGCTGCGCTCGAGCAGGATCATCGGCGCCGATGAATCCGCGACCGTGCAGCCGTTGATGACGACGCGGACGCGCTTGGCGCACGGCACGACGGCGATAGGGCTTGCGTCCGCGGCGATGGGATATCCGACCGGTTGCGGCATCACGCACCTCCTCGTGCGCGAGCCTACCAGACCGGAAGCGGCTGCGGCTATGGGTCGGCCGAAACGAAGCGCAGGGTGCCCTTAGAAGACCGGGCAGAGATGACAGAGCGCACAATCGCTGGCGTCGTGGCCCATGGTGAAGGGCAGAGCGAGCATGCGATAGCGCGGCGCGTCGCCCTCCATCGGAAAACTCTGCGTCTCGTCGAGCTTGACCGCGCGCCGTGCGGCGTGGCGGGCGCGCGAGAGAATCCAGTCCGTCACCATCGGTGTGTACTCGATCGCGCCGTCATCGACGCCGAGCCGCGAAATGCGCGGCATCGACCCGTCGCCGCCGTCGAAGGCGACGATGAGACTCCCCGGCCAGGAGTTGCCGACGAGCCCGCGGTCGAGATCGGCGAGGGCCGGAAACGGACGGCCGCGGCGCAACCGCTCCCAATAGAGCACGATCTCCTCGGCCCGCGCCGGCGAGGCGGAGGCGCGCGCGGTCGGCGGCGGTGGCTCTGGCGGCAGCGCCGGCGGCACCGCGGCCGCGATGCTGCAGGTGATGTCGCCGGACTTGTCCGGCGGCGGCGGAAGCGGGCCGAGGCGACGAACGACGGCGAGTTCCGCCAGCGATGCGATGGAACGATTGGCAGCACTCATGGCGGCTATGCCGGTCCCTGGGCCGGGCTGGGCGCGGGCGGCGTCATGCCGCAGGCAAGGCAGTGGCAGCGTCCCTCGATGAGCGTAGGCACGACATGATCGAGATAATGGTCGAGCGCGGCCAGCAGCAGCGCCTGTCCGCTTTTGCGCAGATGCGCCGTCGCGAGCCGCAGGCGGCGGTGCCGCTTCTCGTCCAGGCGCAGCGGCAAACGCGCGCGTCCGTCCGGTTGCCGCGCGCGCCCTCCGGCGCCTGCGCCGGCGCTGCTGCGCGTCGTGGTGAAGCGGCTCGGCGCGGCCGCGCCCTTGGCGACGAGCAGCGCCTCGGTGAGTGATGCAGGTTCGAGCAGGCTCATGCTGCACCTCGCGACGCAACGGCCACGTCGGCGGCGGGCAAGAACATTCCGCTCGGCAGCATGGTGCGGAAATCGCGGTTGATGCGACGCTCGAGATATTCCCAGAGCTGCGCGATCTCGGCTGCCGAACGGGTGTCGCCGGCGATCTCCATCACGGTGCGTCCGTCGATCATGCTGGAGGCGAAGCCGGTGCGGTGATGGACAATGGTCGGCGCGAGCGTGCCGTGCTGCGACAGGGCCATCACCGCTTCGGTGGTGATGCGCGCGCGCGGCGTCGCGCCGTTGAGGACGAAGACTAGCGGCTTCGCCAGGCGCTCGACCAGTTCGACCGTGGCGCCGACGGCGCGCAGATCGTGCGGGCTCGGCCGCGCCGGAATGATGACGAAGTCGGCGAGGCGGATGACCTCGACGATGGTCGCCTCGATCGCCGGCGGCGTGTCGATGATCAGCAGCTTGATGCCGAACCCGCGCATCCGCTCGACATCAGCGGCAAGCCGGGCCGTGGACGTGCGGGCGAACAGCGGCGTATCCGCCTTGCGCGCGTTCCACCATTCCGAAAGACTGCCCTGAGGGTCCGTGTCGACGAGCGCCACCGGACCGGCGCCCGATTTGTTGGCGGCGACGGCAAGATGGCCGGCGAGCGTCGTCTTGCCCGACCCGCCCTTCTGCGATGCGATCGCGATAATGTGCATGCCCCGAACTCCCCAAATGGGCCGCGCGTGAGGTCATGGTTTTATACGGAAAGCCGTGTAAGAGATACGAATATCGAAGCGGATTTATCGGCAAGACTGCACGAATTAATGGGATCATCCACGGCGATGTTTGGTGAATTTTGTGTATAGGAAACCTCGCACTTGGGGATGGAACGGGCCGACCCGGCGTAAATTAAGACGAAACACGCGAGCCGGGCGGCGCCACAATGGCGCGCCCTCCGGCACAACATCGCAAACGATGAAAGGATGCTGCGACATGAGAAATCTTGTGCGCGCCATGATCGCCGCCGGACTCTGCGTCGCGTTGGCGCCGGCGGCATCGGCGCAACGCGGGCACGATCACGACGGCCGTGGCCAAGACAGACGCGACCGCGGACCGGGCCGGGTCTGGCACGGCGACATACGTCTCGATCAGCTTGCGGACGGGATGCGTTCCGGGCAGGATTTGGCCATAGTGGCGCATGAAGGTTTCCCAGCCTCCGCGGCCATCCCGTCGAACCCGCGCGATGGCGCAGATCGGCCCATCCTTGGCGTTGTAGATTGCTATCTCTCACCCTCCTTAAACGCGTTTAAGGCCCAGCCCCAGCACATGCTCGGATAACCAAGCCGGCCGGACCATTGGGCGCACCTGTCCCTATGACAGGCCCAGCCCTAGCGTCATGTGCTGGGGCTGGGCCTATATGGGGAAACGACAAAACCCCGGCCGGGCAGAGCCCGGCCGGGCTAGTTCTCTCGGAGGAAAGGGCGAATTACGCCGCTTGCGGCACGGTAGCATCGACCGCATCGGCAAGGCGCGCACGCAATTCCGCGTCAATCGCGTCGCGCAAATCGTGCAATTCGATGCCCGAAAGGACATGTTGCGTACTGTCGGGCTTGCACTCGGAAAGCCGCGCCTTGACCATGTTGAAAAGCATGGTGAGCGGCACGTTTTCGAGCGTAACGGCCGGTTCAGCCGCTTCGGGCTCGGCCGTCGCGGCCGTCGCCTTCGCGGCCGGCGCGTTCGCGGCCGTCGCCGCTTTCGCGGCCGGACCGGACTTCTTCACGCGATTGACAGCTTGCCAGTATCCCTTGAACGGCGGCAAAATGGCGTCGAGAAGATCGTCAAAGACGCCATCGGCCGGCAGAGCCGGGTTGCCAATGGCTTGCCAATGCTCGGCAAGCGCGGCCGCGCGGCATTTTGAAGTGTAGTTTTGGGCCGAGGAAAGATGATTGTCGCCGACCTTGGCGCCCGACGGCGCGAGCGCGGTCGCAATGGCGGTCGTCAACGCATTGGCATTGGCTTTGCCGTCGCCACGCACGCGGAAATACATGGCGCCGGCGAGGATCGCACGAAGGCCGGCCGCTTCGGTCGAACGAAAGCCTTTCGCCGCAACGGAAATCATTTCCGCGTCGGGCAAATTGGCCAGAACGGTATGCGAGGTAAGGGTTGCCATAGTCTTAAATCCTTTAAGAGCGGCCCGCCTAAACCGTTTAAGACGCGCTCCCGCCGCAGGCACACTTATGGCCTTGGTGCCCGAACTCGGGCTTGCGGGATATGGCGTCAGCAAACGCGCGTTGGCGTGCCTCCTGTGGCGGGAACCGCCCGCTACGGTCCGAAGGCGCTTCGCCTCGGCAAGCCCAGTATGACCGGGCCGGCGGGTAGTACCACCAGAATAAAACATGAAATGTGCAAGTAAATTTCGCAAGGGTAGTATGTTTTTCAAGCATTTAACGCGGCCGGCCGGGCGCGAGGACTTGAAATTTACTGAGAGAAAAATTTCAGAATTTAGGAATGCTACTTTAGTCATACTACTTGCCCAGGCGCAGCGCCCGTGATACACCAATCACTAATCATAGAAGGGAAGGGTAACAATCCAATGCTGCGTCAACTCACGATCCTGACCAGTCTTATCCTGATGGGCGGTTGTGCTTCCTCGTTAGATGATTCCGGTGCATGTCGAGGTCAGTATTACATTGGCGAATCACAGGATGATGTGATGGTAGATTTCCCTGATCCAGACCAACCCCCGGATAGCACCCTTGTCCTCAAGGGTGTCGAGCAGGAGATTTATAGCGATCCCTGCAGCATCAACCATCGGCGGCTATTCATAGAGAACGGCCGTCTGGTGGGTTGGACTACCGGGAACTGATTTCCTGCGTGTAGAGCCACAGGAACATTTCCTTCCACTCATCCCACCAATAGCTTACTGAACCCGGTCGTCCACAAGTATGATGTTCTGCCATGCGATGGCCGCCGATCCGGTCGCGGAACGCGTTATAACTCTCTTCAAGGCCGTTCCTTCGGCGATCTGATTCATCTTGAGCATGAATATCTCGTATGAAACAGGCCGTGCAATTTGATGCCCTTTGGCGGCCGCCTCGGCTGGTGGTGGGTGGTCGGGCCGACGTGGTATTTCTATCCGGCGCCGATCTATCCCTATCCCTATCCCGATCCCTATGTCCCGCCGGTCGTGACCGCGCCGCCGGCGGCTACTTGGTATTATTGCTCCAATCCGGCGGGCTATTACCCCTATGTGCCGCAATGCCCGGTGCCGTGGCAGCCGGTTCAGGCGCCGGCCCCGCAATGAGCCCCGAGGCCGCGCGTCGCGCCGGCCGACGCGCGGCCCTGATGCTTAATTTTATTATTTGGGATTTTAATAATATTTGTTGATTGCTTCGGGACGCCCATTTTTCTATGGTGCGCGCAAGAACATTCACGCCTTGTAAAGGTTCTTGCCATGACACGTCCCTCACCCCTCGGACGCCCGCGGCCGGGATGGGATCGTTTGCCGACTGCGAACTCGGTCGAGACTCTGATCGGCCAGCGGCGCTGGCGCATACTGCAGAATGCGCAGCCGCTGTTCACGCCGACGGAGCCGGCGCCGTCATGGATCAGGACGCCCGAGCAATTCGTCGAATGGCTGGCGATCAGGCTCACACCGACGGAGCTGCGCGGCTATTTCCAAGATCTCGAGGAGATCGCCCGGCACAGTTGCGACCTCGAACTGCTACGCTTTGCCCGACGCTATCTCCGCCCGCTGCGCAAGCGCGGTCGGGGTTAGCGCGCCGACGCTACATCGAGCTTTCTGGGAACCGTGGATTTGGTGGGAACGGGTAGCCCCGCCTGCTGCTTGGAGGAAAGGGGTGCAGGCGGGGCTGACCCAGGGGTCGTCGCCCGCCAAGGGGGTCGAGCGGGCTAGCGGCAATGCCGCCCGGGCATTACGTCGCAACCGAACTCGACAGCCAAGTTAAATCAATTTCATAATGTCGCCTGCGGCGCGCCGTTCACGCCGCGGTGGCGGGCATCACTATTCATCGTTGCGTGTCGCGGCGAAGCGCTGGGCCAGACGCTCGGCGACGCGCGCGCTCACGAACGGCGTGACGTCGCCGCCCAATTGTCCGATCTCCTTGACGAAGCGCGAGGAGATGAATTGATAGCGGTCCGATGCCATGAGGAACACGGTCTCCACTATGGAATTGAGCCGGCTGTTCATCCCGGCCATCTGGAATTCGTATTCGAAGTCCGAGACGGCGCGCAGGCCGCGGATGATCACCGAGGCCTCGACCGCCATCGCGAAATGCATGAGCAGCGAATCGAACGGGCGCACCTCGACGCGGCCGCGCGTTTCGGCATCGGCGAGGTTGGCGATCTCCTCGCGCACGATCGCCACGCGTTCGTCGGTGGAGAAGAGCGGCCCCTTGCCGGCGTTGCGGGCGACGCCGATGACCAGCCGGTCGACGATCTTGGTGGCGCGCAGGATGATGTCAGTATGGCCGTTGGTGATCGGATCGAACGTGCCGGGATAAATGCCGACGCGCAGTTTGCTCATGATTCCGCCTCTTCCGCTGGAGCATCGTCACCGTTGTCGTCGGCCTCGGGGAACCGTGCGGCGGAGACGACGCGCTCGCCCTCCTCGACCTTGATGACGACGACGCCGCCACTGCGACGGCGGCGGATGCTGATATCGCCGACCGGTACGCGGATGACCATCCCGGCATCGGTCACCAGCATGATCTGGTCGGCTTCGGCGACCGGGAAGACCGCGATGGTCGCGCCCTGGTCCCGCCCCAGCGCGATCGTCTCGCGCCCCTGCCCGCCCCGGCCGGTGATGGGATAGTCGTAGGCCGAGGTGCGCTTGCCGAAGCCCTTTTCGGTGATGGTCAGCACGAATTCCTCGCGCGCTGCCAGATCGGCATATTGCTCCTCGGTGATCGTGCCCGGCGCATGGCCATTGCCGTTCTCGCTGCTGCCGTTCTCGCCGTCGACCTCGTCGCCGTCGCCCGGCTCCTCGGCACCGCCGCCGCGGCGGCGCTCATTGGCAAGGCGCAGATAGGCATAACGCTGTTCGGTCGCAACGTCCTCGTGACGCAGCACCGTGAGCGACACGACCGCATCGCCCGGCTCGGTGAGGCGGATGCCACGCACGCCGACCGAGGTGCGGCCCGTGAACACACGTACATCGGCCACCGGAAAGCGGATGCAGCGGCCGCTCCGGGTCGCGAGCAGAATGTCGTCGCCCTCGGTACAGATCGTCGCGGCGATGAGCCGGTCGTCGGCGTCCTCGCCCTCGAACTTCATCGCGATCTTGCCGTTGGCGAAGACGGTGGCGAAATCGGCAAGGGCGTTGCGGCGGACATTGCCCTTGGCGGTGGCGAAGACGACGTTGAGCGCACGCGAATCGGCCTCGTCCTCGGCCAGCGGCATCACGGTCGAGATCGTCTCGCCCGGCGCGAGGTTGGGAAGCAGGTTCACCATCGCCTTGCCGCGCGCCTGCGGCGTGCCGACCGGCAGGCGATAGACCTTGAGCCGATAGACCCGTCCCGACGAGGTGAAGAACAGTACCGGCGCGTGGGTCGAGGCGACGAAGACCTCGCTAACCACATCCTCTTCGCGCATGCCCATGCCGGTCCGGCCGCGACCGCCGCGGCGCTGCGCGCGATAGGTCGAGAGCGGCACCCGCTTGATGTAGCCGCCATGGCTGACGGTGACGACCATGTCCTCGCGCTGAATCAGGTCCTCGATGTCGGTCTCGAGTTCGAGCTCCTGGATCACTGTGCGGCGCGGATCGGCGAATTGTTCCTTAACGGCGCGCAGCTCCTCGCGCAGCACGTCGAGCAGTCGCGGCCGCGCCTGGAGTATCTGGAGGTGGGCGGCGATCTCCTTGACGACCGCGTCGAGCTCCTCGGCGATCTTGTCGCGCTCGAGCCCGGTGAGGCGCTGCAGCCGCAGCTCGAGGATCGCCTTGGCCTGCTCGTCGGAAAGGCGATAGGTCGCCTCGGGACCGAACGAGCGGTCCTCGACCAGCGCCAATAGCGGCGCGACGGCTTCCGCGGGCCAGTCGCGCGCCATCAACCCGGCGCGTGCCGCGGCGGGATCGGCGGCGGCGCGAATGAGGGCGATGATGGCGTCGATATTCGCGACCGCTACCGCGAGTCCGACCAGGATATGCGCGCGCTCGCGCGCCTTGCTGAGAAGAAAGGCGGTGCGCCGCGTCACCACCTCCTCGCGGAAGGCGATGAAGGCGGCGATGATGTCCTTGAGCGACAGCAGCTCCGGCCGCCCGCCGTTGAGCGCGAGCATGTTGACGCCGAAGCTCGTTTGCAGCGGGGTGTAGCGGTAGAGCTGGTTCAGGACCACGTCGACCATGGCGTCGCGCTTCAACTCGATCACCACGCGGACGCCGTCGCGGTCGCTCTCGTCGCGGAGATCGGCGATACCCTCGATCAGCTTGTCGCGCGCCACCTCGGCGATGCGCTCGATCATGCGCGCCTTATTGACGCCATAGGGCATCTCGGTGACGATGATGGCCTCGCGGTCGCGGCCCAGCGGCTCGATCGCCGTCTTGCCGCGCACGATGATCGAGCCGCGCCCGAGGCGATAGGCCGCATGCACGCCAGCGCGGCCGAGAATGATGCCGCCGGTCGGGAAATCCGGCCCGGCCACGTGCTCCATCAATTCCTCGACCGTGAGCTCGGGATTGTCGATGAGCGCGATCGCGGCGTCGATCACCTCGCCGAGATTGTGGGTCGGGATGTTGGTCGCCATGCCGACGGCGATGCCGCTTGCGCCGTTGACGAGGAGATTGGGAAAGCGTGCCGGCAGCACCACCGGCTCCTGGCGGCTGCCATCGTAATTGGGCTGGAACTCGACCGTCTCCTTGTCGATATCGTCGAGCAGCGCGTCGGCCGCGCGCGACAGCCGCGCCTCGGTGTAGCGCATCGCCGCGGCCGGATCGCCGTCCATCGAGCCGTAATTGCCCTGGCCGTCGATGAGCGGCAGGCGCATGGCGAAATCCTGTGCCATGCGCACCATCGCGTCGTAGATCGCATCATTGCCGTGCGGGTGGTAATGGCCCATCACGTCGCCAACGCTGGTCGCGGATTTGCGGAAGGCTCGGTTCCACTCGTTGCCGATCTCCTTCATCGAATAAAGGATGCGGCGATGAACGGGCTTCAGTCCGTCGCGCACGTCGGGCAGCGCGCGCGCGACGATCACGCTCATCGCGTAATCGAGGTAGGAGCGTTTCATCTCCTCTTCGATGGCGACGGGCGTTATGTCGAGCGGTGGAGGGGGCGCGGGCGGTATGGCCAAAGGGTCAGTCCAGAGCGGCGGAAAACGCCGTATTTCGAAGGGATTAACACTAGCCGATTTCGCGCGGCCGAACAACGCCGGACGCGCCCAAAAACGCTCGGGGGCGATTTATTCGGCCGGGACGAAAATGACCGAAATTCAGATCATTATATAAGAATTTGAAGACCGCGCCTCAACCTCCGCCGCGGCCTTCCATAGACCCCGGACGGGGCCTCGTCGCTGCAATGCACAAAAGGCTGGCGCGACCGGCGTCCGCAGGTCACGCCGCGCCCGTCCTGCACCGGGATCGACGTCGGGTTCGTCCGGCAAAATTCGATTGGCGCTGCGCTCAGAACGGGATCTCGTCGTCGAGGTCCTGGCTACCGCCGCGGCCGCGCGGGGCGCTGCCGCCGCCACTGCTCCCGCCGCCGGAACTGGAGCCGCCGCCATAGCCGCCATCGTCGGGCTCGAAGCCGCCGCCCTCGCCGCCGCCGGCACCACCGCCACGGCCGTCGAGCATAGTCAACTCGCCGCGAAAATTCTGCAGTACGACCTCGGTGGTATAGCGCTCCTGGCCCGAATTATCGGTCCATTTGCGCGTCTGCAGCGCGCCTTCGAGATAAACCTTGGAGCCTTTCTTGAGGTATTTCTCGACGACATCGACCAGGCGGTCGTTGAAGATGACGACGCGGTGCCATTCGGTTCGTTCCTTGCGCTCGCCCGAAGCGCGGT
>Ga0307373_10010776_pt1 | contig 13391 bp, 9 predicted proteins | sample OX2MG_FD_202534 | JGI IMG/M metagenome (GOLD analysis project Ga0307373, IMG submission 202534) | Soil microbial communities from Risofladan, Vaasa, Finland - OX-2 | ecosystem: Environmental > Terrestrial > Soil > Coastal area > Acid sulfate soil | place: Finland: Risofladan, Vaasa | collected... | reverse complement strand
TGGTACGCGGTGGCAGGCAGCCAGTTGGGCGCCACCGTTTGTCGGTTGAGCACCGAGTTGGAGATAAAGTCATGGGTATTTTCGATGCGCTGACCACCGCAGTTGCTGGTCTGCAATCTCAGTCATTCGCGCTGCAAAACATTTCCGGCAACATCGCTAACTCGCAGACCAGCGGCTACAAGGGGACCAACACGTATTTCGAGGATCTGGTCGCCGCCGCAGCCTTGAACCAGCAAACCGCGAACGGCGTAACCGCGGGCTCGGCCGCCACCAATACTGTCCAGGGGACGATCCAAAGCACGTCGGTTCCGACCGACATGGCGATCAACGGCCAGGGCTGGTTCGTCGTGGCGCAGCCGACCGGTACGGCGGATAACGCGCCGGTGTTCAGCGGCGTCTCCGATTATACGCGCGCCGGCGATTTCCAACTCAACTCCGGCGGATATCTGGTGAACGGCGCCGGCTATTACCTGATGGGAATTCCAATCGATGCCGCCACCGGCAACCCAATCGGCAGTTCGCCGCAGGTGCTCCAATTCAAGAACGATGTCGTACCCGCCGCGGAAACGACCGCGATTCAATACCAGGCAAATTTGCCAACCTCGCCGAGCTCGGGCTTGCTGGTTCCGGCGGATTACGCCGTTAATCCGGTCACCGGCGGCACCGTCGAGGCCAACGATGCGGCTACATTCACCGGCCAATCCATCGATGGCGGCTCGATAACCTCGTATGACACCGAGGGTAATCCGGTCAACATCCAGTTCCGTTGGGGCCAGACGGCCACCGGCTCGTGGCAACTTTTCTATCAGAGCAATTCGACGGCGACCGGCACGCAGACCGCCTGGACAAACTCGGGTACCACGTTCGCTTTCAATTCCAACGGCCAATTGTTGCCAGCCATCTCGAACATGACGCTCAGTAATCTCACCGTGAACGGCGACAACCTCGGCAACGTGCAAGTCAATTTCGGCACCAACGGACTTACCCAGTTCGCCAATTCAAACGGCACCGCGCAGGTCAGCCAATTACAGCAAAACGGCTTTGCGGCGGGTCAATTGCAATCTGTGGCGGTCGACGGCGAGAACCAGATTGCCGGGACCTTTTCCAACGGCCAGACCATCCCGCTTGCTCAGATCACGTTGGCGACATTCAACGGCACGGATTCGCTGCAGGCGCTCAACGGCGAGGCGTACGCCCAAACCGTCGATTCAGGCCCGCCGATCTACGGCGCGCCCGGCACCGTTGTCGGCAGCTCGCTCGAAGCCTCGAACGTCGACATTGCCACCCAGTTCAGCAAGTTGATCGTGGCGCAGCAGGCCTATTCGGCCAACGCCAAGGTGATGACGACTGCCGACCAGATGGTCCAGAGCCTGTTGCAAGTGATTCAGTGAGATTGGTCGCAGAAGAGCGGCATCTCGTAAACTGCGCGGACGGCTAGAGCAATGGGCCTTTCCCAGGCGCTATCGGCCGCCCTGGCTGGCGTGAACACCACGCAGCAGGGCCTTTCGGTGATCGCCGGAAACGTGGCGAACGCCAACACGCCCGGTTACGTCGATCGATCCGTCAACCAGGTCGAGCTCGCAATTCCGGGACAGGCCGGCGTAAGCGTCGGCGTCGAAGGCATCAACCGCAATCTCAACTTGCTGCTGCAAAGCCAGTTGCAGACCGAAACGTCGGGCGGTTCCTACGCCGACACCAGCGCGCAAGTTTACCAACAGCTTCAACAAATCTATGGGACGCCGGGCTCGTCCACCTCGTTCAACGCGATCTACGACAATTTCACGACCACCTTGCAGGCGCTGGCCAGCAACCCCTCGTCATACTCGGCGCAGACCCAAGTCATCGGCGCGGCCCAGCAAGTGGCGCAGAATCTCAATTCGATGACGACAACCATCCAGCAATTGCGCACGCAAGCGGAGCAGGGCATCTCGACCGGCGTGACCACGGTAAATACGGCGTTGCAGCAGATCGCCCAGATCAATCAGCAGCTGCAAGGCATGCCGACACTCGATAGTTCTGCGGCCACGCTTGAGGACCAGCGCGACCAAGACATCACGCAGCTCACGCAGATGATGAACGTCAACGTCGTCCAGGGAGCGAACAACCAGGTTTCCGTCTTTACCAGCACCGGCCAGCAACTGGTTGGCGGCAACCAAGCCTCGCAACTTCAATTCGGCAATGTCGGCACCCTCTCGGCGACTTCGCTGTGGAGCGCCAATTCAAGTCAGGACAGCGCCGGCACGATCACGCTCGTCTCGCCGTCCGGCACCAGCACCGACTTGATCGCCACCAATGCGATCCAGTCCGGCCAGATCGGTGCTTATGTGCAAATGCGCGACTCGATTTTGCCGCAGGCACAGAACCAGCTCGACGAATTCGCCAATCAGATGTCGCAGGCATTGTCCAATCAGACGACGGCCGGAACCGCGGTAACGGCCGGTACCCAGTCCGGCTACAACCTCGATGTGAGTTCCTTGCTGCCCGGCAACTCGGTTACCGTGACCTATACCGACCCCGGCAGCGTCCAGCACACCGTGACGATTGAGTCGCTCGGCGCCGGCGGTTCGCTGCCGCTGCAAACGTCGCCGCCCGGTTCCAACAATCAGCTGATCGGAATCGATTTCTCCGGCGGGATGAGTTCAGTCGTCACGCAGCTCAATGCGGCATTCGGTTCGGATCTGCAATTCTCCAATCCGTCCGGCACCGTGCTGCAAGTCCTCAACGCGGGCGCCGGTGACGCGGTCAATGCCATGTCCGAAGTGTCGACCGCTACTTCGGTAAATAGCGGTGGCGCGGCGCTCCCGCTGTTTACCGACGGAACCCAGCCGATTACCGGCGCGATTACATCCGGCGGCTCGCAGACCACCGGGCTGGCCGGCACGATTGCGGTCAATTCGGCCGTGGTTGCCGCGCCATCCAGTCTGGTCCTCTACGGGCCAGGAACGTCAAGCGGCGACCCAACGCGGCCGAATTTCATCCTCAGCCAGCTGACCAACGCGTCGCTGACCTACTCGCCGACCACCGGCGTCGGCACTACGGCAGAGCCTTACAGTGGCACGCTCACCGATTATCTGAGCCAAGTCATAAGCCAGCAAGGCCAAGCGGCAAACGCCGCCACCAATCTGCAACAGGGACAGGACACGGTCGTCGCCGCCCTGCAACAGCGGTTCAGCGACGAAAGCGGCGTCAATATCGACACCGAAATGTCGAACCTGATCGCCCTGCAAAACGCGTATGGCGCCAATGCGCGGGTGATGAGCACGATCCAGCACCTGATGGCGACGCTGCTGCAAGTGGTGTCATAATGAGTATTACCGGTCCAGGTTCGATCACCGCCAGCAACTTGCTGGCGCAGAACAACATGATGACCCAGCTCAACACGCTGAGCCAGCAGCTGAGCACGGGTGAGGCCGCCACCACCTATTCCGGCCTTGGATCGCAGTCTGGGCTGGCGCTGCAATTGAGCGCGCAGCTTGCCGCCATCAACGGCTACAGCAGCACCGCCAATAGCGTCGGCACGACGTTGCAAATCGCCCAGACGGTGCTCAATCAGTTGAACAGCGCCGGCACTGCTGTCCAGCAGGCGATCAATCAGCAGGGCACGTTTGCGCTCGACAGCAACGGTCAAACCGCGACCCAAACCGCGGCCGCGAGTTACCTGGATCAAATACTTTCGCTTCTCAACACTCAGGTTGGCGGCAACTACCTTTTCTCGGGCAGCGCGTCGAACGATCCCTCTGTGGCGCCGATCAATACCATTTTGTATGGCAACGGTTCGCAAGCCGGGTTGACGCAAGTCATGGCGACTCGCCTGCAAGCCGACCAGGGCACCAACGGGCTCGGCCGATTGGATGCGCCGACGCTTTCGGGGTCGACCGTCACGTTGGCCCAACAGAACGCGAGCTCGCCCTTTGGTTTTCAACTCGCCGGCGTCAATTCGACGATCGCGGGCGCCACTGTCAGCGGTCCAAGCGGCTCGCCGCCGTCGGTATCGGTGGATCTGACCTCGAACCCGACCGGCGGCAACGTTTCGTTCGACTTCACCCTACCCGACGGTTCGAGCCAGACCATCACCTTACAGGCGACGTCGGCGTCGCCGCCGGGCGCCAACCAGTTCACGATCGGTACAACGGCCGCCGACACCGCCGCGAACTTGCAAACGGCATTGAATACCGCGGTCACCAATCTGGCGCAGACGGCGCTGCCGGCGGCCTCCGCCATCGCTGCTGCCAACGATTTCTTCTCGGATCCGCCCCAGGTCGTCTCGGGCACGCCGGCAACGGCGACGTCGCTGACGGACGGAACCCCTGCCAATACCGTGTCCTGGTACACCGGCGAGAACGGTTCGACTCCGGCCGCGCAAACCGCCGTGGCGCAGGTCAGTCCGTCGCAAACGGTCGCCTATGGCATGCGCGCAACCGAGCCCGCTATTGCCTCGCTGCTTGCTAACGTGGCGGTGCTGGCCGTCAGCAGCTACTCGCCGAGCGATCCAAATGCGCAAGCGAGCTACCAGGCGCTTAGCCAAAGCGTGCGGCAGAATCTGAGCGGCCAACCCGGCACGCAAACGATCAGCGATCTGGAAGCCAATCTGGCCAGCGCTCAGACGGCGATAACCAATGCGACGACACTGAACACTCAAACGCAAAACACCGTGCAGGATTTCCTGCAGGGCATGGAAGGTGTCAATCAGACCCAGATCGGCGAAGCGCTTCTGACTTTGCAAAACAGTCTGTCGGCGTCGATGTCGGTCACGGCGCGGCTCTCCCAGCTGAGCCTCGTCAATTATCTGGCGCCGGTCACCGGTTAGGCGAAAATCGCTACGTCCTCATAAAAATGGAATCTGGAGCGCAGGTTGCATTGCGGCCGAAATTGTCCGTGAATTTCGTGTCCACAACGTAGCCACCGGGGCATGACGAAAGAAAAGATCGGATTGCATCCCGTTTCACGTCGCTGTCTTCGACGACGAGATAATCGCGAGCGGACAAAAACGAGTGCATATGCTCAAGGACCGCGCCCACGTTTTGGTGCGCATCCTCGACGACCAGGAACGGGCGCGGCGCACGCAGCGCCGCGGGGTCGAACAAGCTCGCCGGATTTCTGCAATCCCCGCCTAGAAAACTGATACGTGGATGTTTGATGTCGACTTTTTTCAAGTCGACCGAATAAATGTGCCCCTCAATGCCGTAAAGGTCCATGGTGTCGGCGAACCAGATCGCGCTCGCGCCAGAACCAGATCCGATTTCGAAGATCGTGCGCGGACGCAACTCTGCGATCAAGGCCGGATACATGGCAAAGTCGAAGACATTTTTCATCAGCGGTAGGCCGCGCCAACGCATCAAGGAAGGGGCGCCCTGGCAGGTCAGCAGCACATCGATGCCGAATTCGGTGCCGAACCGCGGGTGATAGTGAGCCTGTGACCTTTCGCGCCGCCCGTAATCGACGAAACGTCCCTGCTGCCAACGATCAAGGAAAAGCCGCAGACGCGTCAGGTCCCAACGCAGACTTCCGCCATCGGCTGCGTGTTGGGCGTTTTCGCGGACGCTGTCTTCCCACGAACATCCCGGATCAAAGTCGGCAAGCTTTTTGACGACGCGGATAAACCAGCTGTCGAAGACGCTAGGCAGGCCGCCTTGCTCACGCTCGATCCTGATTCGCATTTCTCCCGAGAATCGGAACGCAGCCGCCTTTAACTCGTCGCCCGAAATCAGGTTTTCCGCGGCAGTCATCGCAAGTTCAATACTGTCTCATGGAAAGGACAAACATTGGCCGCGCTTGGTTAATTTTTGGTTGATTCGGTCATCAGGGCGTGGTGCAATAACCACTTGTTAGCCCTAACGAATTACGTTCACCTCGAAGTTTGAGTCGCGGCTTCGGGGCGGTCATGTGTGGAATTGCGGTCGCCATCGATTGGGATGGCGCGGAGGAATCGGTCCGTCGTTTGATAGCGGGCATGCTGCATCGCGGGGACGTTACCGATCCTCTGGTGTCACACGGCAGCCGCGTTGCGATGTGCACCCGTCGCCTCCGTATTGTAGATGCCGCTGGCGGTACGCAACCACAAGCCTCTTTCGACGAGCGCTTTCTCGTCTGCCTGAATGGCGAAATCTACAATCACAATGAGTTACGCCAGGAACTTGAGGCTCTCGGTATCGGCTTCCGCACGGAGTGCGATACTGAAGTTGTGGCGAATGTACTTCGGGCATGGGGCGTCAATGGCATCAAACGCCTGGCCGGAATGTACGCCTTTGTGGCGATTGATACTGCGACCGGCGAATACCTGGCGGCGCGAGACCCGTTCGGCGTGAAACCGCTCTATTTGATCGAGGCGAAGGCCCCGAAGGGTTTTCTGTTTTGTTCCGAGATTCGCCCACTTCTGGGGGCTATCGACAATCAAAATGTACTGTTTCTGCCACCGGGTTATATGTTGACCCGCAATTTTTGCGGACCGTTTTACAAACTGCCCGATCCAGGATCATCGCGAGCGGCTTCGCCAGAGGAGCTGGATCACATCGTGGCGGAGGCAGTAAGGATTCGCGTGCCGACAGACCTCCCGGTCGCAGCACTTTTCAGCGGAGGAATCGACAGCACGCTGATCCTGCACTATGCGCGGCGCTTCAAGCCTGAGATAGCAAGCTATATCGCGGTCGGGAATAACGCCCGAGATCACATCTATGCCAGTCGTTATGCCGACGAGACTGGCCTCGACTTGCGCGAGGTGGTGGTGGACGCCCGGGCTGGCCGAATGCTCAATCTCCTGGAAACCGTCGTTGACGTTGCGGAAACGTTCGAGCCCGCTGTCATCAGGCCGGGCGTTTACACCTATTTGTTGTCAGAGCAGATCCATCGGGATGGCTACCGCGTCGCGCTGTGTGGCGAGGGCGCCGACGAGTTGTTTGCCGGCTACGAGCCGCTCGAACACGCCTTCCTTCAAACAAAAACTCTTGGCCGTTACGCCCAGCAGCAATGTCTGGCAATGATGCATCGTACAAATCTTCAGCGGATTGACCGTTGTTCCATGCGGTTTCAATTGGAGATACGCGAGCCGTTCCTGGATCAGACAGTCGTCAATCACGCCATCGCTCTCGACGAATCAGAGCTGGTGAAAACGACAGGTGGGACGCTGGTCGGCAAGGCCCCGTTGCGCACTCTTTATGATTTGTATCCATCAAAGCTGCCGGGCTTTATCCGGGACCGAAAAAAATTGTTGTTTCATGAAGGCGCGGGCGCCGGGATGGAAGAATCGAATTTGCGCGATCTATTTGAGCACGCGCTGTCTGACCTCGATCTCCGCGATGGGCAACGTGAATTCGCTGATTTTCAAATAGCGACAAAAGAGGAACTCTTTTACATGCGAGCGCTTGCGGCAAATTTTGACGTCAGGCGCGTGCCGCATCTGCGGAGGCGCCTGAGATTGGACTTGTCGCGCGCCGCGTGACTGCGCCCGTCTGTGCGGGCTGAATCGCAGTGCCGGATCGGCAATTGGATTATGTTCGGCTAGGCTTTGCTGCGCAGGCCGGTGGCAATCCCGCGATTGATCTTGATGATTGACTTCAAGTGGTCCGGTTTCGGGTTGGTCATCAGCGAGTACGTCTCAGCCATGATCCAAACGCCGAGCCTGGTGAGATTTTCACGAACCTTGGCGGGCAATCTATTGTCGTCGTGTGTGACGGCATCTATCAAGATCGTCCATAGTCGCCGATTATAGAGCAACGCTTCCTCGAATCCTGGGGGCTTTCTTCCCTTCCAGGAGTCATAAATTGCCTGCAGCTTGGCCGCGGCCGTCAGAAGCAGGGTTGCTTCCAATTCGCGCGGGAGAGCAGTTTCCATGGCGATCTTGGCGTACGCATCACTGGCAGACTTCATTTCCGAACTCCGGCTGCATCCGCGTGCCCTTTTTCTACGTTTTGGCCGTTAAGATTCGATTATTGATAGCCCGGTTGTGACCTTCGCTCCCCCTATTCGGCTAAATGCTAAAAAGAAAGCGGCGGGGCGTTTCCGCCCCGCCGCCTTTGCCAAAGGCCTGTCCGGGAAGGGGTTAGCCGAACAGCTTAAGCACCGACTGGTTGGCCTGATTGGCGATCGATAGGGCCGAGATTTCCAGCTGCTGCTGGGTCTGCTCGGTGAGCAGGTTGGCGCTTTCCTGGTTCTGGTCGGCAACCACCAAGTTGCTGGCGCCGGTCTGCAAGGTGTTGATCATCGCGGTCTCGAACTTCTGGCGGGTGCCGATGACGCCCGAGTTGGTGCCGAAAGTCTCAGTCTGGGTCTGCACCGAGGTGATCGCGTTGTTGAGGTCGGTCACAAGCGCGCCGAGTCCGGTGGACGAATTGTCCTGGAACGAGGCGGCGCTCGAGCCGCTGACGCTCGAAAGACCGAGGCCGGTGGCATTGTAGCTCACGCCCTGGATTGTCAGGGAGCTGGTGCCGGTCGGGTTGAAGTCGATCGTCAGGTTGTTGCCGCCCAACAAGTTCACGCCGTTATATCCGGAGTCGGCAGAGAGCTGGCTGATCTGCGACAACAGCCCATTGTAGTTGGTTTGCAGGGTGGTGCGCGCGGAACTCGTGCCATAGACGGCGGTGGCGCTGCCGGCCGTGGTCAAGCCCAGCACTTCTGAGGTCGCATTGTCCGAAACCGAGAAGCTCGTCGCGCCTGAATTGGCTGTCAGCACGATCTTGCCGGAGCCGTTGTCGGTCGCGGTTAGTGCGCCCGTGCTGCCGAGGCCGGTGGTGGCGTTGATCGCGGCTTCGATCGCGCTTGCCGTTTCGGTGGCCGCGACGGCAATGGCGTAAGTGGACGCCCCGACCAGGATGCTGAGCGTGCCAGCGGTGGTAACCGTCGCCGTGGTGACGGCGACTGTTCCGGTGGTGGCGCCCGCCGTTTGCGCGGCTTGCTGCGCCTGTTGCACCGTCGACAGCGCCTGTTGCAGCAGGCTGGTGATGCCCTGCAGGCCATTGGTCGCCGCGTCGATGGTTTGCTGACCCTGGCCGACCGAGTCGAGCAGAGCGCTCAACGAATTGGCGGTGTTGGTCAGGTTCTGTGAGGTGAAATAAGCGCTCGGATTATCGGCGGCGGAGTTGACCGCCTTGCCGGTAGAGAGCGCTTGCTGGGTGGTGGTCAAATCGGCGGCGGTCTGCTGCAGCGACAGCAGGTTCTGCCGAATGCCCGAGGTCAAGGTGATATCAGACATGGTACTTACCCTTCTGGTTACAGGCCGTACTGGCATGCACTTGCAGTACGAGCCGTACCCGCGAGTGCGTCTTCCGATCGGTTCGATCGGCTGCCGAAGGTTTGCCTCATTTCGTTTAAAGACGCGTAAATCTACGTATGGCCGGCGCGCTTACGCTTCGGAGTTGTGCGCCGCTCAAGCAAAAGCCCGCCACTATTGCTGTTGCTGGCACCGGCGACTTGCTGCGATTGCGCCCACTAAGACGGTTTTGCCGGCGTATTTAATCGGCTCTTAACCATTTCCGTTCACTATTGATTAACCATAAATGCAAAGTCGGATGAACCGCGCCATGGCTGCGACCGTTTCGCCCAATCGGGTCAACCTCGTGATCGCGACGCCGAGCTTTGGCGGACAGATTTCGATCCTCTATGCGGCGTCGCTGCTCAAGCTGCAAAGCGCTCTGCGCGGCTATCGCGGGGTCAATCTCAAAATCCTGTTCAAGGACGGCGATGCGTTGATCACGCGGGCGCGCGCCAGTCTGATCGCCCAATTTCTCGAAGATCCGGACGCCACCCATCTCCTGTTTCTGGACGCCGATATCGGCTTTGAGCCGGAGCAGGCGTTGCGGCTGATACAGTGCGGCGCCGAGATGTGTGCGGCGGTCTATCCGATAAAACGGATCGATTGGGACAAGGTGAAGTCGGCCATCCATGCTGACCGTCCCGACCCGGCGGCAGCCTCGCTGAAATATGTGTTCGAGGTCGACGATCCGAACGCCGTCATGCAGGCGGGCGGTTTCGTCAAAGTCCGCTACGCCGGCACCGGTTTCTTGATGATCCGCCGCGCCGCGCTTGAGCGAATGTGCGCGCGATATCCGGAACTGCAATTCAAACGCGACCATTCAAGCGACGCCGCGACGGCAAGCAACAGAAGGTTCGCTCTGTTCGAATGCATGATCGCCGAGGACGGCACCTATTTGAGCGAGGATTTCGCGTTCTGCAAGCGCTGGAGCGACATCGGGGGCGAAATCTGGGCCGACCTCGGCAGCAAGCTCAGCCACGTCGGCCCGATGGTGTTTTCCGGCGATCTTTCCACGCAGTTCGCCGGGATGAGCGCTTAGCGCTCGATCAGGCCAGCATATCGATCAGGTTTCCGCTGACGCCGCTTGCCGACAGGATCGAAGCGGCGCTGCCCGCCGTTTCCTGTCTAATCGAGGCAACCGCGGCGCCGGAACCGCTCGATTTGTTACCGGACGAACTGGACTTAACCGTCGAAGTCGTTGTGCTTGAGGTCGTCGCCGCCGGCTTGGGTTGCGTCGCCGTGAAGCTGTCGTTGTTCGGACCGAAGCCGAGCGCAACCGCATCGGTACCGCTGCCCTGAATGGTAATGATGTCTTTGGTGTCGCGCGACGTGATGACGAGCTTGCCGCTGCCGTTGATCGAGGCGGTGACGAAGGCCGGACCGGAATTGATTGCGTTGATCAGGTCGGCCACCGTGTCGTCGCCGGTCGAGGTGTATTGGGTAACGTTGGTCGCGGCATCGACGCTGAATGTGCCGCCGGGGAGAAATCCGAGTGTGGACAACGACGTGCCTCTCGTCAGCGGCACCGTACCGACGGCGGTGGCCGGCTGGGGCGATGTCGGCGCTGTCGATGAAGAGGTCGAGCTGCTGTTCGAGCCTTGCAGAAGGCTCTGAATGCCCGCGGCAAGCTGGGATTTGACCCGGGCCAGCGCCGTTCCGTTGGCGATGCTGGCGAGCCCCTTGGCCTGATTGACTTCGGCCTGGCCCATCACATTGATCAGCGCATTATCCGCCGACTGCGCTTGGCTCCAGGCCTGCTGTTGCTGCCAGTAGTTTTGGTTCTGCTGGAAGAAGGAAAGACCTTGGATACTCACGATCTGAAACCTTGCGCGGACGTCCACCTTCTTGATGCCAGAGGTGGGTTAATAGCGGGTGTGCAAGCTGGGCGCGTTTACGCTCGGTTAACTATCTTCTTCGACCTTCGGTGACGGTGGCACGGGCAGTTTGGACAGCTCCGTGTGGGATCACGCATGAGCAAGCACGCGACCGCGTCGGCTCCGCAGACGGCGCGCTCCATACAGCAGGCGCTCGCGCTGCATCAGAACGGCCGCCTGACCGAAGCCGAACGGATCTACGCGTCGGTCCTCACGGTAGATCCGGCCAACTTCGACGCTTTGCACCTGAGCGGCGTGCTCAAACACCAGCAAGGCAGCTCGGCCGAAGGATTGCGTTTGGTCGCTGCCGCGCTGAAGGCGCAACCGGGCTCGCCGGATGCGCTGATCAATCACGGAGTCATTCTCGACGCGCTCAAAAGACATCAGGAGGCATTGGCGAGTTTCGACCAAGTTCTCTCGATCCGCGGAGCCGATGCCACGGCGCATTACAATCGCGGCAACGCCTTGCAGGGCCTCGGTCGTCATGCCGAGGCGTTGACGAGCTATGACCGCGCGATTTCGCTCGCATCCGGTCATGTCGAAGCTGTTTACAATCGCGGCAATACGCTGTGTGCCCTTGGCCGTCACGCAGACGCGCTCGGCGACTACGACCAGGTACTGGCGCTGGAGCCGCGGCACGCGAAAGCGCTTAACCGTCGCGGCATTGCGCTTGGCGCCCTCCAACAATCGGAACCGGCATTGGCCGCCTACGATGCCGCACTGGCGATTGCGCCGTGCGATCCGGAGATACTGAACAATCGTAGCGTCGCGCTGGCTGCCCTTGGCCGTTTTCAGAAGGCCCTGGAAAGCAGCGAGCGCGCGCTCGCCCAAAACCCGAATTATGCTGATGCGCATTACAATCGGGGCATTGCTTTCCTTGGACTGGCCGATCCCGCAATGGCAAGCGCAAGCTTTGCCGCAGCTCTTGAACTGGAGCCGCTGCGGGTCGATGCCCGCAACAATCTTGGGTTGGCGCTGCTTTCCCTCCAGCGTCCGGCAGAAGCGATCGAACATTACGATCGCCTGCTTGCAATCGACCCTGACCATCACGGCGCGCTGCACAACCACGCCAATGCGGAACTGCTGCTGGGACGCTTCGAGGGCGTGCTCGCCTCGTGCGAGACGCTGATAGCGAAAAATCCCGCCGACACCGATGCCCTCAACACTCGCGGTGTCGCCCTCGGCAAGCTCGGCCGTCATGCCGAAGCCCTGGCAAGTTACGACGAGGCATTGAAGGTCGCGCCTGATCGCGTCGACGTTCACATCAATCGCGGTGCTGCTCTTATTGAACTCGATCGTATCGAAGACGCGCTCGCGGCCCTCGACCTGGCGCTCGAGCGCGATCCTGACAATATCGGCGCCATCGTCGGCCGCGGCAACGCGTTCCGCAAGGAGCAGCGCTTCGCCGAGGCTTTGACGAGCTACGATCGCGCGCTGGTGATTAAGCCGGCCCGGAACGACGTGCTCAATAATCGCGGTCTGGTGCTTGCGGAGCTAAACCAGATCGATGAAGCGCTCAACTGTTACGAAAATGTCCTGCAATCGGAGCCGAACGGTCTGGCGGCCCTCGTCAATCGTGGCAACGCGCTTCTGAAGTCGGCGCGCATGGAGGAAGCGCTTGCCAGTTACGAACAGGCAGTAGCGGTGGAACCGGACAGCACCGACGCCAATTTCAACGCCGCGCTTACGCGCCTTTGCATCGGCGACTTCCGTCGCGGCTGGAAACAATACGAATACCGCTGGAAAAGAAAGGATCTGGCCGCGCAGCGCGGCGATTACTCGCAGCCGTTTTGGGACGGCAGCCAGGACGTGGAGGGAAAGACCGTGCTGCTGCATGCCGAGCAGGGTTTCGGCGACACTATTCAGTTCGTCCGTTACGCACCGCTGCTGGCGGCGCGCGGCGCCAGGGTACTGCTTGCGGTGCAAAATTCACTCAAATTGCTGGCGTGCACCGTGCCCGGCGTTGCCGGCGTGTATGGCGATGGCGACGTGTTGCCGGATTTCGATCTGCACTGTGCGCTGTTAAGTCTGCCGCTGGCTTTTGGCACCGAGCTTGAAACGGTGCCGGCCAAGATTCCCTATCTGTTGCCGCTGCCGGACCGCATTGAAACCTGGCGGCCGCGACTGCCGCAGAACGCAACGCGGCGCATCGGAATCTGCTGGGCCGGCAATCCGGAGCACATGAACGACCGCAATCGTTCGATGCGGCTCGAACATTTAAGTCGCGCCCTTTCGCTGCCCGGCCTCGATTTCATCAGCTTGCAGAAGGAAGT
>Ga0307373_10010775_pt1 | contig 13393 bp, 9 predicted proteins | sample OX2MG_FD_202534 | JGI IMG/M metagenome (GOLD analysis project Ga0307373, IMG submission 202534) | Soil microbial communities from Risofladan, Vaasa, Finland - OX-2 | ecosystem: Environmental > Terrestrial > Soil > Coastal area > Acid sulfate soil | place: Finland: Risofladan, Vaasa | collected... | reverse complement strand
GAAGCTCAATACCCGGCCTCGCAAGTCACTGGGCTATAAGTGCCCTGCGGAGCTGTTTACACCTGAGGCCTTCGACTTCAGTCAGTATCATGCCTCGCTCTTTGCACTTGGAACTTGAAACCGCCCTTCTCCAACCACGAGCGCGGTACCGACAACGGTCTGGACGGCACCATCGCCGTGGGCGCGGCCAGCGTCGCGGGCAACACATTGCCGCAGACCTGTGCCTCGACCCCCGGCCTTGACCCAGGCGCGATAACTACAAGATTGGGATTGCCGTGAACCTGCAGCACCCGATCTCCACCCAGCATCAGGTATGACCATGTCTGCCGGATCGGCATCTGTGCTGACCGCAGATGAAGTGCTGGCCCGTCAGGACCGTATCCCGGTCTGGACCCTGCCGCGCCGGTATCTGGTCATCATCGGCATCGGCTATTTCTTCACTTTCTTCGACATCGCCGATATTGGCTACGCGATGCCGGCCATCGCCGAGCAGTTCAAACTGTCCGGTTCCGAATCCCTGTTCGTCGCGCTGGCGCTTGGGCTGATCGGCTACGTGATCGGCTCGATCGTGATCGGCGCGATCTCTGATCGCATGGGCCGCTACCGCACGCTGATCGTCACCCTCACAATCACCGCCGTCGGTTCGTTTCTGGATGCAACTGCGACCGGCATCGTCACCCTGGCGCTCTGGCGTTTCGTCACTGGCATCGGCGTGGGCGCGGATCTCAATCTGGTCTCCACCTATATCGGCGAACTGGCGCCGGCCGGAAAACGCGGCCGCATCTCCAACCTGACCTTCCTCGTCGGCATCCTGGGCCAGGCGCTGACGCCGTTCATCGCGCTCGCGCTGGTGCCGAATTTCAGTTTCGGTTGGCGGCTGATGTTCGTGCTGGGCGGACTGATCGCCACCATCGGCGTGTTCGCGCGGTTCCAGTTACCCGAGTCGCCGCGCTGGCTGGCGCTGCATGGACGGGTCGCCGAAGCCGACGCGGTGGTGCGGCGCATGGAGGCCGGCGCCGCTGCCAGAGGCATCGTGCTGCCCGAACCGCGGCCCGCGAACGTGTCCGGTGAAACTCACGCATTTCCGTTTCGCGCACTGTTCCGACGTCCTTACGGTACGCGCCTGATCCTGCTGGCTTCGATGTGGTTCTTCTGGTACATCGGCAACTACGGGTTCCTGGGCGACGCTGCCACGCTGATCGCCGGGCAGGGTTTCGCAGTCAGCAGTTCCCTCCTGTTCCTTGGTGTCGGTGCGATCGGATATCCGGTCGGCGCGCTGGTGATGGCGCTCATTGCCGACCGCATGGAACGGCGCCTGCTGATTTTTGGTTCCACCGTCATCTGGCTGATCGGCATGCTGCTGATTGGCGCCAAGCTTGATGAACCCATGCTCATCGTCGGCGTTTTCGTGGCTTCGCTCGCGCTCGGTCTGTATCTGCAGGTGGCCTACACGTATACGGCGGAGCTTTTCCCGACCCGCGCGCGTTCCAGCGGCTTCTCGCTCTCGGACGGGATCGGCCACAGCGGCGGTGCCGTCGGCGCGCTGCTGCTGCCGAGCATGGTCGGCGCGACCTCGTTCTTCATCGGCTTTCTGGGGATCGGCATCACTGGCTTGATCGCCGGACTCATCGCGCTGCTCGGACCGCGTACCAGCGGCAGACGACTCGAAGAAGTGTCGCACTGACGCTGGCCCGCTCTGGAGTTGACCTGCCCCCACCCTGAACGGCAAGCCCCTCTCACCGAGCGATAGACTGACTGGGTTGCACTTGAACCTTAAGCCCGGCGTATCATCAAAGCAGCTTTACACTCCAGCTTAACCGGCGCAGCTTGGAACGCGCGGCCACGGCGACATAAGGCCAACCCAACCCCATCAAATCATGAAGACGGAAAATGATCGCTTACACCACGCTGGGCAGCAACAATTTCGAACGTGCCGCAAAATTTCATGACGCGTTGCTGGCAGGACTCAATGCCAAACGCTTATACGATAATGACCGCCTTATCCTCTGGGGGACGGCGATGAATGCGCCGATGCTGTCGATCTGTAAACCCTACAACGAACAGCCCGCCACCTGTGGTAACGGGATCATGGTTGCGCTGGCCGCCGGCAGCCGGGAACAGGTCGACAGTCTGCACCGCAAAGCACTGGAACTGGGTAGCAGCGACGAAGGTGTGCCCGGCCCGCGCGCCGATGGTGCATTTAACATCGGCTATTTCCGCGATCTCGACGGCAACAAGCTGAACTTCATCTACGCGGGCCAATAATCACGAGACCGGCGCGACCCTCAACGGACTAAATCTAGCCGCGAAGACAGACGCTCGCAACGAGCAGCCGTGACCGGTCGGCGCAAGGGCCAACCAAGATTTCGACCTCGCCAGGCTCGAACACGGGCATGAGATCGGCCCCGGGAAAGCGCAAATCAGCCGCAGCCAGCGATAGTTCCACGGTTCCAGTCGCGCCGGCTTGCAGGGTGATCTTGCCGAAGCCCTTGAGTTCCAGCAGCGGCCGGGTGACGCTGGCCAGCGGGTCGTGGACGAACAGGAAAACGGTTTCTTCGGCCGCCGCCTTGCCCGTGTTGGCGACGTCCACTCGCACGTCGATGCGTTGATCCTGCGTCACCGTTCGGGGCGAGGCGCGCAAGTTGGAAAGCTTGAAACACCCATAGCTCAGGCCATGACCGAATGGATACAGCGGCGCATTCGAGACGTCGAGGTACTTGCTGGTGAAATGCTGGTCCGCAACCGCCGGCCGGCCGCCGGGGCGCTCGCCGAAGAAGATGGGCACCTGCCCCAGCGCACGCGGCCAGGTGATCGGCGTGCGGCCGCTGGGTGAAACACGGCCCGTCAGCAGATCGGTGATGGCATTGCCGGCCTCGGCGCCAAGGAACCACGCCGCGAGCAGTGCATCCGCCTGTTCGGCCAACGACGGGATGATCAGCGGCCGGCCCGAGAACAGGATAACGACGACCGGGATGCCGAGACGATGCGCACGCTCGAACGCGGCATCCCCCAACGCTTGCTGCTGGCCCGGCAAGCCAGGATACGCACGGCTGGCGGCCTCGCCGCTCATGACGGCTGCTTCGCCCAGACACAGAATGACGGCGTCGGCGTTATCACAGAGACCAACCGCTGCCGCAATGCCTTGCTGATCATCATCGTCGATGGCGACACCGGAAGCGTGCCTGATTTCGACCGACGGCAAGCCGGCGCGCAGCCCAGCCAGCACGCTGACGTGATTCTCGGCCACCCCCGCCGCCCACCACGGGCCGCGCATCTCGCCGGGCGCGTCGGCCAGCGGCCCCAGCACGCAGAGCCGCCGAACACCGTTGGCCAGGGGCAGGGTTTCGCACTCGTTCTTCAGCATGACAACCGCACGCGCGCCCACCTCGCGCGCCAACTGGCGTCGCCGACTGAGCGCTTCGGCCGTTTCCGGTTTCGCGCCTCTGCGGTAGGGATGGTCGAACAGACCGAGGCGCTGTTTCAAACGCAGCACCCGCCGAACGGAGGCATCGATCTGTTCCAGCGTGATCTCCCCGCGCTCCAGCGCAATCGGCAGGCCCTGGCGATAGGCGCCCGACATCATGTCGATGTCCACACCGGCGTTGAGCGCCAGCGCCGCCGCCTCGCTCAGGTCGACAGCGACCCCGTGGCAGATAAGCTCGGCGATAGCGTTGTAGTCGCTGATCAGCACACCGTCGAACCCCAGCTCGCCGCGCAGGTAGTCGCGCAGCAAACGGCTGTTAGCCGTCATCGGCACGCCGTTGAGATCGGTGAAGGCAGGCATGAGGGTGGCCACGCCCGCCGCCACCGCCGCCTCAAACGATGGCAGGTGCACTTCGCGCAGGCTGCGTTCAGAGATGTCGACCGAGGCGTATTCGCGTCCCGCCGTCACCGGGCCGTAGGCACAGAAATGCTTGGCGCAGGCAGCCAGCGAACTGCCGTCGGCGAGGTCATCGCCCTGAAAACCCAGGACTTTCGCCTGCGCGATGCACGTGCCCAGGTAGGGGTCTTCACCCGGACCCTCGGCCGTCCGGCCCCAGCGCGGGTCGCGCGAGACGTCCAGCATCGGTGCGAACGTCATGGCCAGTCCGTCCGCAGCCGCTTCGATGGCCGCCTCGCGTGCCGTCTGCGCCCAGACCTGCGGATCAAACAGCGCCGCCTCGCCCAGCGGAACCGGAAACAGCGTGCGATGACCGTGGATGATGTCGAGACCGATCAGCAGCGGAATGCCGAGCCGGGACTCCTCCACCGCCAGCCGCTGCATCTCGTGCACGTGCTCGGCACCCACCATGTTCAGCAGATTGCCGATGCTGCCGCTCCTGATGGCGTCGGTGGAATCGCCGGCGATAATCGGGCCGGTCACCGCGTAGCTGGAAGCGGTCATGGTGAGTTGGCCGAGTTTCTCGGCCAGCGTCATCTCACTGATCAGGGTTTCGATACGACTCATCAAACACAAGCCTCCGGGGAAATGAGTTGGCATGATAGGCGACAGCCGGATTGGCAGCACGGGCGACCGCGGTTCATCGGGGTTCAGACAGTCCGTGCAGATAAACTACGACCATACGGCGTCCATCGACGCGAAGATAATAGCCGGCACTTTGCAGGAGTGATGAAATCGAACATCAAGAATCCCCCGGCTTGAACGCCTCACCGTCCCGCCTCGTCGCCCTGCCCGACGACGCCCTGATCGAAGCCGTGCAACGGCAGACCTTCCGCTTTTTTTGGGAAGGCGCGCATCCGGCCAGCGGCCTGGCGCCGGACCGCCGTAGCACCCGCGATGAACCGATCGACGATCTCGCCGCCATCGGCGGCTCCGGCTTCGGCGTGATGGCCATCCTCGTCGCGATTGAGCGCGGCTGGGTCACGCGCGCGGCGGCACTGGAACGTCTCGATCGCATGCTCGAAGTGCTGACCCACGCGACCTGTTATCACGGCGCGTTTCCACATTTCATGAACGGCTCCACCGGCTCCACCATCCCCTTCGGCCGCAAGGACGACGGCGGCGATCTGGTCGAGACCTCGTTCCTGGTGATGGGCCTGCTGTGCGTACGGCAATACTTTAAGGGCGACACGGCGCCAGAGAAATCTCTGCGCGACCGCATCAACGGGATCTGCAACGACGTCGAATGGGACTGGTACACGCAGGGCGGGCGCAAGTTGCTGTACTGGCACTGGAGCCCAAACAACGGCTGGGCCATGGATCACGAAATCCACGGCTGGAACGAATGTCTGATCACCTATGTGCTGGCCACCGGAGCCAACCGCTATGCCATCGATCCGTCGGTCTATCACCGCGGTTTCGCCGCCGGTCGTGATTTCCTCAATGGCAAGTCCTACTACGGCATCGAACTGCCGTTGGGCCAGGCTTGTGGCGGACCCTTGTTCTTCGCCCACTATTCCTTCTGCGGCCTCGATCCGCACGGACTCAAGGATCGTTATGCCGACTACTGGGACCAGAATCTCCGGCATGTGCGCATAAACCACGCCTACTGTGTTGCCAACCCGCACGGCTACAAGGGCTACGGCGAATCCTGTTGGGGTGTCACCGCCAGCGACGACTATGCAGGCTACGCCGCTCATGCACCGGACAACGACAACGGCACCATCACGCCGACCGCGGCGTTAGCCAGCCTGCCGTACGCGCCGCAACGGGTGATACAAACCTTGCGCCACTTCCTCAACCGCTATGGCGAAAAGATCTGGCAACGCTACGGTTTCGTCGACGCCTTCAACGAACAGCGCGACTGGTACGCCGACACCTTCCTCTCCATCGATCAGGGCCCCATCGTGGTGATGATGGAAAATCACCGCAGTGGCCTGCTGTGGAAACTGTTCATGAGCGCCCCGGAAGTGCAGACGGGTTTGCGGCGACTCGATTTTTCCAGTCCTCACCTCGCCCCGGACAACAACCGTTGACGGAAACTTTTGATCAATGGCTGGAGCGTGAGTATCGGCACGCTGCAACAGCGATGCTGTGCAGCGTTTCGCCTGTCGATATCGTGCAACAGCGGCCGGGCTTCGGGCAGGTCGTGCACCCGGTTCGCGGCAGCATCGTCGCCTCGCCGGTTCCTGGCGCCTACGATCCCAACCCCGATTATTTCTTCCACTGGTATCGCGATGCGGCGCTGGTAATCGATGCGCTGCGCCTGCTGTACGTCAGCGGCACCGTTGAAAATGAGGCAATCACGCATCTTGCCGACTTCGTGCGCTTTAATCTGTCGTTGCAGACACTGGACGGTCGCCGCTTGGGCATCGGAGACTCGCGCCGCGCAAAAATCCGTGAAGATTTCTACAGGTTTTTGCGCACGGACGAAGACCTCGGCACCGTCTACGACGATGCCACCCTGGCTGAGGCCCGCGTCAACCCCGATGCCAGCCTGGATATTGCCAGGTGGCCGCGTCCGCAGCACGACGGCCCGCCGCTGACAGCTCTGACACTGCTGCGGTGGACACGGGCTGCATCGTTTGATGATCACTTGAGCGCCGCCATCTCCAGCCTGGTCCGCACATACCTCGACTTCACCAGCCGCCATTGGAGCGAGCCCTGTTACGATATCTGGGAAGAAGAAAAGGGACAGCACTACTACACGCAGCGCGTGTCCGCCGCCGCACTGATAGAAGGCGTGGACTGGTTGAAACGCCAGGGCGAGCATGCGCTTGCGGCCCGCTATGCTGCGCAGGTGCAAACGATTTATCGGCAGCTCGAACAATTCTGGTGCGCCGACGCCGGTCACTACCGTTCGCGAATTCTCGAGTCCGGCCAGCGTTCCGGCAAGGAGCTCGACATCGCTGTGATCCTCGCCACGATCCATGCAGACGCCCGCAACGGCTCCCATTCCGCTGCCGATCCGCGGCTGCAGGCGACGCTGGCGCAACTGGAGCATCGGTTCGACGCCGACTATGCGATCAACCACCACCGCCCCGCGGGAACCGGCACGGCCATGGGCCGTTACCCTGGCGATGTCTACTACTCGGGCGGTGCCTATTACTTCTCGACCCTGGGCGCGGCGGAGTTCTGTTTCCACGCAGCGCTGACTGGCGGCGATGCGAAAACCTGGATCGCACGCGGCGACGCCTACCTCACCACCGTGCGCAGATACACGCCAGCGACTGGCGCGCTGTCGGAGCAATTCGATCAAACCAGCGGCGCGCAGACTTCTGCACCCGATCTGGCCTGGAGTTACGCGGCCTTCATTTCCTGCATCACGGCACGTCGCCGGTGTATGGGGCATCCTGCGCACGGGTTGGTAACAGGCTGATGTTCGATCACTCAACTGATCGCGTAGTCACGGAGGCTGAAGCCGAAGCCGGCATCCATACCGGACTGCGCCGCCAGGTCGGCCAGATGCTGCAGGCCCTGACCACCTCGCCCGTCGCCAGAATCCTGATGTGGCTGGCCGTCGGCATTGTCGTCGTGGTGGCCTGTACCGCCTATGGTCAGATCCGCCTGAACCGCTGGAACAAGCCGTTCTACGACGCCATTTCGCGCCGCGACTTCGGTGATTTTCTGACCCAGCTCGGCGTGTTCCTGATCATTGCCGGCGGCTTGCTGGTGTTCAACGTGGCGCAGCGCTGGCTGGTGGAAACCTTGAAGTGGCGAATGCGCGAAGCCCTGGTCGAGGATCTGACCTCACACTGGATGAAGCCCCGCCTCGCGTTCTGGCTGGCGCATGCCGGGCCGATGGGTGTCAATCCCGATCAACGTATGCACGACGACACGCGCAAACTGTGCGAACTGTCGGCCGACCTGGGCACCGGTTTGCTGCAGGCGACGATCCTGTTTGCATCTTTTGCCGGCGTGCTGTGGAGTTTGTCCAGCGGCTTCCACTTTCACCTCGGCGGCAAGGACTACGCACTGCCGGGATACATGCTATGGGCTGCCATCCTCTATTCCGGTACCGGCTCGCTGCTCAGCTACTGGGTCGGGCGCAACCTGATCCAGCGCAACGCCGAGCGCTACGCGCGCGAAGCGGACCTGCGCTATACGCTGGTGCGCATCAACGAGCATCTGGACGGCATTTCACTGGCTGCGGGGGAAACTGACGAACGGCGCCGCGTACGCATCGATCTGGCCGGCGTGCTCGAGGCCACGCGCCTGCTGGTGCTGAGTCTGACCAACCTCACCTGGGTTACCGCCAGCTTCGGCTGGATCACCAACATAGTACCGATACTGGCCGCGGCGCCCTTGTATTTCACCGGCAAGATTTCTTTCGGCGGGCTGGTCATGGCCGCCGCCGCCTTCACCCAGACCGAAGTGGCATTGCGCTGGTTTGTCGATAATTTCAGCATCATTGCCGACTGGCGCGCGACCCTGCTGCGCGTCGCCAGCTTCCGCCAGGCCCTGACCGACAGCGAGACCCTGACCGAGCCTGAAAACCGTATCACCTACACCGAAGGTGAGCCCGGCCGCATGGAAATCGAGGATCTCGAAATAGAAACTTCGGCCGGCCGCGACCGGCTCGAAGAACGCAAGCTGGTGGTGCAGACGGGCGAACGCATCCTCATCGTCGGTGATCCCGGCACCAGTACCACGTCGCTGTTTCGCGCACTGGCGGGTTTGTGGCCGTGGGGCGCCGGACGCGTCACCCGTCCCCGTGGTGAACGGGTTCTCTACGTCCCGCGCGGTACGCCTTACCTGCCACGCGGACCACTGCGGGCGGTGCTGGCCTATCCGCTGCCGGCCACTGAATTCCACGAGACCGCCTTCGCACGCGCACTACAACGGCTCGGTCTGCAGCGGCTCGTACCCCTGCTCGACGCGACCCACCGCTGGGAGCGGGAACTGAGCCAGGATGAACAGCTCAGTCTGGCTTTGGCCCGCGTGGTGCTGCAGACACCGCCGTGGGTACTGATCGACGATGCTTTCGGCTCGCTCAACCAGGACACCATCGAACGCTTTGTCGACGTCCTCGCCAATGAACTCAGCCACAGCAGCATCATTCACATCGGTCGCGAGGTCGAAGGACGCGGCGCCTTGTTCCCGCGCGTGCTGCACCTGATCAGGGCACCGCTTGCGCCCGATGCCGCAACCGGTGGCGGCATCGCCTCACCGGACGATACGGCCAGCGAGCGATCATGAAAATACACGCGGCTGTCCTGTGTCTGCTGATCTCCCTGTTCGCGCTTGCCCCGTGTCGAGCCGACACACAGCGCTTCGAATTCAAGCCACCGGCACTCGCCAGCAATACGGCGGCGGCCGCAGTTATGCGCGATCTGGCTGTGCGTGTTCTGCCTGTCTACGAAGACCCGGATCGCCTGCGCTACCTCGCCACTCTGTCGGCACTGCAGATGGTCGCAGGCGACTACGAGGCTGCCGAAGCGTCGCAGCTGTCGTTGCGCAGCTTGCAACGCAGCAAAAAAATCGAGGCAACGGGCAGCCGCGACCTGTTGCTGGATATCTACACACACGCCAAGGCAACGCAGGCCAGCGACAAAACCCCTTTCGCGCAGACATTCGCAACGCTGTTTCGCAGCACGATCTCAAAACTCGACAACCGCGACGCCTACGCCTTCACAAGCCGGTACCGCACGCTAACAACTTCGTTCGGGGACGCCTTGCAACAGAGTTTCGATCAGCTGCGCGACCGTACCGACATCAGCATGCCACAGGCGGTCAAGATCACCCGAACCTATCTCGCTTATCGGATTCATCGACAAACCGCCCCATTGATTGACGCGCTCGGCAGTGCGGACGACAAGCGGCGCTACGTCATCAAAAACGATGTGCTGATCAGAACTTCAACCGGCGTCACCCTGCACGCCCGCGTGGTACGCCCGAAAGTCGGAGCCGACAAGCTGCCGACGTTGCTCGAATTCAGCATCGTCCTGTCCCGCAACGACGCCGTCGCCTGCGCGGCCCACGGCTATGCCGGCGTCATGGCCTACACCCGCGGTACGAGCAGGAGTCGCGGCCGCGTCGTCCCCTTCCGCTACGACGGCGAGGACGCGGATGCCGTCATCAGATGGATCGCCAGACAGCCGTGGAGCGACGGCCGCGTGGGGATGTACGGCGACGGCTACAGCGGGTTTGCCGCCTGGGCCGCCACCCGACACTTGCCGTCCGCACTCAAGGCCATCGCCACCGCGGATGCCATGGCGCCGGGGATCGACTTCCCCACGCAGGGTCGCATCTACCAGAACTCCGCATTCCGCTGGGTCACCACCCACACCCACGGCGTGGATCAGACCCGCAACGACAACGACGCCTACTGGCAGACCCTCAACCAGCAGTGGTACCGCAGCGGCAAGCGCTATCGCGATCTCGACCGCATGGCCAAGCTGCCCAACCGGGTATTTCGTCACTGGCTCAATCACCCGAGCTACGATCGTTACTGGCAGAAAATGATTCCGTTCCGTCGGCAGTTCGCCAAAATCGACATTCCAACGCTGTCGATGGCGGGATATCACGCCCGCGGCGAGGCCGGCAGTCTGTACTACTTCACCCAACTCGATCAGTACAAAGCGCGCGGCAACCATCTCCTGCTGATCGGTCCCTACGATGATCGCTCACTGCACGGCCGACCGCCGACCGTCGTGCGAGGTTATCGGCTGGATTCCGTCGCGCAGGTCGATTTGCAGGAACTGCGGTTCCAATGGTTCGATCATGTGTTCAAAGGCGGCTCCATCCCGGCCCTGCTGAAAGCCCGCGTCAACTACGAGGTAATGGGGGCGAATCAGTGGCGGCACGTTGCCTCGCTCAAGGCCATGGCCAACGACGTGCTCAGGTTCTATCTGGACGGCAAAGACGACAGTGGTCATCTGCGTTTATCACGGGCACAGGCCGCACGCCCGATACAGCTGACCCAGACCATCGCCTTCGCGGACCGCAGCGACGCTGACTGGCAACCGCAGACCGCTCTCGTGCGCAAGCATCTTGAGGCCCGCAACGGCATGATCTTCGTCAGCAATCCGTTGCAGCAGCCGGTCGAGATCAATGGCCGGTTGTCGGGCCGACTGGATTTCAGGGTCAACAAGATGGACATGGATCTGAACATCGCCCTCTATGAACAAATGGCCAATGGAAGCTATTTCCAGCTGTCCGACCCCTACCAGTTCCGTGCCAGCTACGCCCGAGATCGTGCACGCCGCCATCTTCTCAAAGCGGGTGAGCGCCAGCAGTTGAGCTTTACCAGCACGCGCATAACCAGTCGAAAACTGCAGGCTGGAAGCCGTATCGTACTGGTGCTGGGCGTCAACAAACGGCCGGATCAGGAGATCAACTACGGTTCCGGCAAGGACGTGAGTGCGGAATCCATCGCCGACGCCGGCACACCATTGAAAGTTCGGTGGTACGGTGACAGCCGTATCGAGCTGCCGATTCTGGCGAAAGCCGGGGCCAAGCCCAAGCCAGCAACCGCGTCGAAACCGGGACACGCACCGCCACCACCGCCCGCGCCTGCTGTTTCAAAATAAGCCTATTGAATCGGCACGTCAGTCGCTACCGGCAGGCTTCTAATTCGTGCGTAAAGTATCGCGTCACCGCAAATCTCCAAGGTCAGCCGCATCATCCCGGTGCGCCACGAGCACCTCCTCAAGCCGGTCGTTGATCGCGCCTGGGAGGCACAACTACGCCTGTGCGGCCGTTATCGCCGGCTTACCGCTCGCGGCAAACCGGCCAACGTCGCGGTCGTCGGCGTGGCCCGCGAACTGGCTGCGTTTGTCTGGGACATCGCGCGCATGACGCCGGTGCCAGCGGCCGCCTGATCGATCCTCACTTTCCTCAACTTCAAGAAGGCAACGAGTTCCTTGAAAACGGCGCAGCCCGGTTCCGTGGGCAACTCTCGAAGGCGTTAAGCGACAGCATGCAACAGCGCTGACTCGCGTACTTAGACCGAGGCAGGCCCACATGACGGACACCCGTACTGCGGCATCCAACCCGCGCATATCAGCTTGAGCAAACCGTCGGATGTACTGGCTGCGCCGCCTTCAGTAGATTCCACGAAACAGCAAAGCCCAATCAACTGCAAAAACCACATTCTTGCAACTTGACAATGAAAGTCATATCAACGCTTGGGTTAAGCGGCGGCCCGTCAGGGACGTCCGCTTGAACGAATAGTTAAGCATCGTGTGTCCTTAGCACCTTAACCGTCGATCGAAACTCACGCCTGTATTGTTTGTTGGCGTGCCTCATATCCTCATCCGTTACAGTGCTTGCCAAACCGTTGGATGCGAATGCTACGGCACACTATCGTTCACATTAGCCTTATGTCTTCTGGTGTGCGATCGAAGCGATCGTGCCGGTTGTCGATGAATCGTAACGGTGCCGCGGCAAGCTCATCGGTGGTGACGTTGTCTAACGTCGCAACTGCGAGCGCATAGAACCTACCACCCATGAACTCGGCATCACCCGTCGCAAAGATACGTACTCCACAAGTCTTGCAGAAGCGATAGGTCAAACCGGGGGCCGGCTTGCCAAGTGGCGTCCATTGGTACGAGCTCATGTTGTTCTCGCCCGCGAGGAGCCGAAACTGCTCGCCGCCGACGAATGAGAACCAAGCTCTGGCCTTTGTGCAGATCGAGCAATTGCAGCGGATTGTTCCTTTCGAGAGGTCGAGTTCAGCTTCGTACCGAACAGCACCACAGTGACAGCTACCGCAAACGTTCATAGAGAACCTCCAGGTTGGTAGGGTTAGACCGCCAGCCACAACGACTGGCTCGATCCAGCCCTGCCTACTAATCGAACGAGAATCCGTAAGATCGACATGGCGCGAACAAAAATTTTTAGGGCCTAACGTTTGAGTTCAGCGGCGTCGAAACTGCGCAGTAGTTTTGACGTCGGCTGCAGCGCAGAGTTAGATGCTCTTGCTGCTAACGATACGATTGGGGAATGACACTTCCAAGACGACACACCCCACATTTGTCTTGAATGGCCCATGCAGTTCACCAGGAGGACGGCTTGCGTAATGACCGGCCTCAAGCCACAGCCCAAATGCATGGTCGTACAAGCGACCACTAACGATGAACACTTCCTCTGGGTACAGGTGAGTTTTTCCTTCAAATTCCGATGTATCTGCACCCGGTAGAAAACGCGTTAGTCTTGTGTATTCGCCCGTATCGGAGTCAATACTCAACGTAAGTTCCTCGACCATTCCCTCCAGCCCTTTAACTGGCGTCCAACGACCTTTGTTTTCAGAGGCTAAGGCATTCCAATAGGTTTCTGTTGATTTGGTCATTGTTTATTCCGATGTGTAATGGACATGGCATCTAACGCCTGAGCTCAGCGGCTGACCGACCGACGCGAAGCGGCGGTTGGGCAGTCCGCTTGAATGATGAAATGGCTTTCACCCCGCTCTTTACGTAGCGGGCTGACGATTCCAATCTCAGGAGAGCGATCATGAACAAGGACGTTACAACCATCGCGGTTGATTTGGCAAAGGATGTTTTCCAAGTAGCG
>Ga0307373_10010774_pt1 | contig 13393 bp, 14 predicted proteins | sample OX2MG_FD_202534 | JGI IMG/M metagenome (GOLD analysis project Ga0307373, IMG submission 202534) | Soil microbial communities from Risofladan, Vaasa, Finland - OX-2 | ecosystem: Environmental > Terrestrial > Soil > Coastal area > Acid sulfate soil | place: Finland: Risofladan, Vaasa | collected... | reverse complement strand
ATTTTTCGACGATTTCATGCGCCAAACGTTCGAGGGTGCGGCGAATTTCGTCCGCGGACATGAGCTGGCGCTTCTCGATGATGCGCATAGGACGTCCTATCGTAACACAGGGAGGAAAAAGCGCGAGAGCACGGCAAGGGAGTGGGCGACGGAAGGCGATGGACGGTTTGACGGCGTAGCTATGGATAGCGCGGGGACGATGGAGCGTGGTAGACTGCTTTGCGGTGAGCCTGCCCGCAAGCGTCCGGCGGCCCACGGACGTTGACCTCAGCGTCCGTATCGGTACCCTTCTTCTTTCCAACCCTGTAATTGCCGCCAGTGGAACGTTTGGCTATGGAGTTGAGTTTGCCCACCTGGTTGATTTGAATTCCCTTGGCGGAATCGTGGTGAAGGGATTGTCCGCACAGCCGTTGGCGGGAGCGCCGGCGCCACGATTGTGCGAAAGCGCAGCGGGAATGATCAATGCCGTGGGTTTGCAGAACATTGGAGTGCGCGCGTTCGTGGCCGAGAAGCTGCCCGAGCTTCGCAAATACCGGACGGCGATCATTGCGAATGTGTTCGGGCATACGGTGGCGGAGTACGTGGAAGTGATACGGGTGCTCGAAGAGGCGGAGGGCGTAGCGGCGTATGAACTGAATATTTCATGCCCGAACGTGGATCATGGCGGGGCGGAATTTGGGTTGGATCCGGCATTGACTACAGAAGTCGTAACTGCGGCGCGGCAGGCGGCGAGAAGGCCTCTATGGGTGAAACTGGCACCGAACGCGGACGTGAAGGCGGTCGCGAAGGCGGCGGAAGAGGCAGGGGCCGATGCAGTGACCGTGGCGAATACCTACCCGGCTATGAGTATTGATGCCCGGTCGGGGAAGTCGAAATTGGGGCGGCGGATGGGGGGCTTGTCCGGTCCGGCGATAAAACCGCTGACGTTAAGGCTGGTATATGAGGTCAGCCGGGCGGTGAAGATACCCGTGATTGGCCTCGGAGGGATCGAAACGGCGGAGGACGCGGTGGAATACATGCGGGCGGGAGCGACGGCAATTCAGGTGGGAACGGCCCATTTTGCCGATCCGAGGGCGTCGAAAAGCGTGGTGGAGGGATTGCGGCACCACTGCACCGACTTAAGTATATATAGAATCAGCGGTTTAATAGGGTCTGTGGGCTAAAATTATCGCTAGAATCAGGGGAGAAATGTATTGATGGCCAGAGCTGGTTAAGGTAAAATATTGTTGATTTTTAAGGAGTTAAATTAAAGATGAAGCCAAAACGAATTTTAATCCTAGAAACCGTTCTGGCAGTTGTTGTCGCCCTGATTCTGGTTCCAGCGGCGAAGGCGCCAGCCCGCGAACTGAGTAATCAGACGGCGTGGACCAGCGGACCGGCCGCGATGACTCCGGGGCTGGCCAAGCCTAACCCCCGATTACAGCCAAAGCCGCTGAAGACATGGGTATGCCTCTCGAGTTGGTACGGGGGGGACTTCAACGGGCAGGTGACAGCGGACGGCGAAATCTACAATATGTACGCGCAGACAGCCGCTCACCCTAGCCTTCCGCTCGGGTCTGTGGTAAGAGTTGAGAATCTGCGGACGCACCGGAGCGCCATCGTTCGAATCAATGACCGAGGGCCATACGTGCCGGGGCGGAGTTTGGATGTGTCGTACGAAGTGGCTCGGGAATTAGGATTTGCTCACCGCGGGCTCGCTCGCGTGAGAGTTGAACTGCTTAAGGTGCCACCATCGAAGACCGCGCACGCCGGCAACTGATTGTCGCTCTGGACTTTCCCAAGCTTTCCGAGGCTATTCAACTTACACGTAAATTGAAGGGACGCGCCGGACTGGCGAAGATCGGAAGCCAGATCTTTACGGCCGAGGGGCCGGCGGCGGTGGAGCGCATCGCGCGGCTCGTCCCTGGGATTTTCCTGGACCTGAAGTTCTGCGACATCCCCAATACTGTCGCCGGGGCGGTTTCGGCCGCGGCGAGGCTGCCGAAGGTGCGTATGCTGACGCTGCATACGACCGGAGGCCTAGAAATGATGAGGGCTGCCAAATCCGCGCTCAAGGGAATGAAAAACCCGCCAAAGCTGCTGGGAGTGACAATTCTTACGAGTTTGGACGAGGCGGAACTGAGCCGAATCGGGCTTGGCGGGACGATCCAAGAGCGGGTGACGGCGTTGGCTCTGTTGGCCAAGGAAGCTGGAATGGACGGCATTGTTGCTTCGGCGCACGAGGTGGAAGCGGTACGAAGGGCGGTCGGACCGAAAATGGTGATTGTGGTACCCGGGGTGCGACCGGGGGCGGCGGGCGGATCGGGTTCGGGTAAAGATAGGGCAGATGATCAGGCGCGCGTGGCCACGCCGGGAAACGCGATTCGCTGGGGCGCTGATTACTTGGTGATTGGGAGGCCGATTGCGGCGGCGGCCGATCCGGCGAGGGCTGCGGATGCAATTCTTCTGGAAATGAAGGCTGCACGATTCGAACGGCGAACCGCCGCGCATTCGCGCGGCGCGGCCCGACCTTAGTCGGGCCCTACAAAAGCAAGTCACTGCGTCGATTTACTTCGTTGGATTCCTATTCATTTACATGTGAGGCGGTTTGACCGGGCGCGGGGAGTCGGCTAGCCTAAGGCCGCCCCGATGCGTCGGGGCGCGAAGATCATGGCGAAACACGTCATCGTGGGAACGGCGGGTCACATCGACCACGGCAAATCGGCGCTGGTTGAGGCGCTGACAGGGACGCATCCGGACCGCTTGGAGGAGGAAAAGCGCCGGGGAATCACGATTGACCTGGGATTCGCGTTCCTCGATTTGGGCGATGTGCGGTTGGGGTTCGTGGACGTGCCCGGGCATGAGCGGTTTGTGCGGAACATGCTGGCGGGCGCGGGGGGAATCGATCTGGTGTTGCTGGTGATCGCGGCGGATGAAGGGATCAAGCCGCAGACGCGCGAGCATTTCGATATTTGCCGGCTGCTGGGGATTGAGCGGGGACTCGTCGCGTTCACGAAAGCGGATTTGGTTGAGGCGGACGTTTTGGGTCTGGTGAGATTGGAAGCCGAGGAATTCGTTCGCGGATCGTTTCTGGAGGGCGCGCCGATTGTGGGAGTGAGCGCGAAGACCGGCGCGGGACTGGATGAGCTGAAAGCGAAGTTGCTGCGAGTTGCCGACGGCGCTCCGGGCAAAGATGCGACGCGCTACGCGCGATTGCCGATTGACCGGGCGTTCGCGATGAAGGGGTTTGGGACGGTGGTAACGGGAACGCTGATTTCGGGGACGTTGCGGGCGGAAGACGAAGTGGAGCTGTTTCCGACGGGCAGACGGTTGCGCGTGCGCGGGCTGCATAGCGGCGGACAGGCGGTGTCGAAGGCGGAAGCGGGACAACGGACAGCCGTGAATTTGGCGGATATCGAGGCGGGGGAAATTCAACGAGGGATGGCGCTGTCGAGCGCGGGGACTTTTCAGGCGACGAGGCGACTCGACGCGCGGGTGACGCTGCTGGATTCGGCGCGGGCGCTGAAGAACCGAGCGCGCGTGCATTTTCATCAAGGCACGGCGGAGACGGTGGCGAGCGTGAGCTTGCTCAGGCAAGACGCACTGGCGGCCGGCGGCACGGCGCTGGCGCAGCTTCGTCTGGACGAGGCAATCTTGGTTTTGCCCGGCGATCGATTTATTTTGCGGCAATTTTCGCCGGTGGTGACGATTGGCGGAGGCGTGGTGCTGGATGCACTGGCGCCGCGTCACAAAAAAGGGGATGCGTGCGCGGCGCGATTGCTGGAGGCATGGGAGGGCGGGAAGCGCGAAGAAATTCTTGCGGCGCTGGCCGCGGAAGATGCGCGCGGGCTGGATTTAGCGAGGATGATTGCGCGAACAGGTTGGCTGGAGAGCGAAGCGCGAGAGACGGTGAGGAAACTGGCGGAAGCGGGGAGAATTCGCGTGGTTACGGAGCAGCCGTTGACCGTGGTTTCGGCGGAGGGAATGGAGAAGCTGCTGCGCGATATGGAACGACAGATAGAGGAATTTCATACGAAGAATCCGCTGGCGCCAGGAATGGCGAAGGAAGAGCTGCGGGGCCGCGTGGCGGGGAAAATTCGAGCGGAGGTTTTTCGGGCGGCGGTCAACGAACTGGTGGCGCGGAGAAAAATCGCCGTGGCCGGGGACATTGTGCAGCGGGCCGGGCGCGAGATTGCGCTCTCAGCGGACGAAGCGCGCGCGAAGGAGCAGATGGCGCAGGAATTCGAGCGCGCGGGACTTACGGCGCCGGCGGTGAACGAAGTGCTGGGGCGATTGCCGGTGGACGCGCGGCGGGCGCAGAAACTGCTGCAAATCCTGATTCGCGAGAAAACGCTGGTGAAAGTGACCGAGGAACTGGTGTTCCACAAGACCGCGATGGGGAAATTGCGGGAGTTGCTGGCGGATTACAAACGAAAGCACGGCGAACGGCTGGCGATTGCGGCGTTCAAGGAACTGGCCGGAGTGAGCCGGAAGTACGCGATTCCGCTGCTCGAATATCTCGACCGGGAACGGTTGACGCGCCGGGTGGGCGACGAGCGTGTTATACTTTGAAGGAGATCGGCTTTGCCGCGAAATTGGGCGGGCATTTGCGCCGGCGGCAGAGCGGGTCGTGTAAGGAGGCCTTATGGAACTCAGCCCGATGCATTTGCTATTGATCCTGATTATCGTGGTGATTTTGTTCGGCGGAAAAAGGATTCCGGAACTGATGCGCGGCCTGGGAACAGGCATCAAGGAATTCAAGGCAGGCATGCGCGACGAGCCATCGACAACGCCGCCTCCCCCTCCTGCGCCGCCTGTGACACCGGTGACTCCGCCATACGAAGAGAAGAAGTAGGCGAGAGAAGTTTCTCTGAATTTAATTGCACGCGGCAGCCAATCGGCTGCCGTTTGTTTTTTTGCCGCTGTTTTTCTGCTACTACTCCCGTTCCCGTTTTATTGCTCGCGTTTCATTGCGCAGCGTGCAACTCGCGCAGGATCGCGTACAGGCGGGCGAGAGGCAAGCCCATGACGTTGAAATAGCAGCCCTCGATGCGCGAAGCGAATTTTCCGCCGCGGCCCTGAATGGCGTAAGCGCCGGCTTTGTCGAATGGCTCGCCGGTGGCGATGTAGTCGTCGATTTCCTGTTCGCTTAAAGCCGCGAAGGTGACGCGCGTGGTTTCGACGGCGGTGAGGCTGGCGGCGCCGTTCCCCCGCAGAATTAACAATCCCGTATGGACGTTATGCACATTGCCGCTCAGGCGGCGGAGCATTTCGCGAGCGTTCGCAGGCGAGGACGGCTTGCCGAGAATTTCATCGCCGATGACGACGACCGTGTCCGCACCGATGATAAAGGCAGAATCGTCGCCGGCATTTTTTGCACGTTGGCGCGCGACGGCGCGGACTTTTTCTTCCGCGAGGCGGCGAACATAATCGGTTGCGGATTCATTGGGACGCAACGATTCGTCGATATGCGCGGGGATGATTTCGAAATCGAAGCCGGCGTTGCGGAGAACCTCCGCGCGGCGCGGCGAGCTGGATGCGAGGATCAGTTTGGATTTGCGCGTCACGAGGCGGCCTAGATGACGACGGATTCCTGGTATTCGCCGAAGGCGCGGCGGAGCGCGTCGGAGATTTCGCCGACCGTGGCGTAGGATTCGACAGCCGAGAGGATCGCGGGCATGAGATTTTCCGTGGAGCGGGCACGGCGCTCGATTTCGGCGAGAGCCGCCGTGGATTTGGCGGAGTCTCGGCGTGCGCGCAAGGCATGGAGGCGCGCGATTTGCGAGCGCTCGAGTTCAGGGTCGATGCGCGTGGTGGGAATCGGCTTGCCATCGTTTTCCGTGAAACGGTTCACGCCCACGACGACGACTTCGCCGCGCTCGACGGCCTGCTGGTATTCGTAGGCGGCCTGCTGGACTTCGGATTGAACGAAGCCAGTTTCGATGGCGCGGAGCATGCCGCCGAGCGAGTCAATTTTGGCGATGTATTCGGAAGCGCCGCGCTCGATTTCGTTGGTGAGATGCTCGATGGCGTAGGAGCCGGCGAAGGGGTCGATGGTGTTGGCGACGCCGGTTTCGTGGGCGATGAGCTGCTGGGTGCGAAGCGCGAGAAGCGCGGATTCCTCGGTGGGCAAGGCGAGAGCTTCATCGAGACTGTTGGTGTGCAGCGACTGGCAGCCGCCGAGGACCGCGGCGAGCGCCTGAAGCGCGACGCGCACGAGATTGTTCGCGGGTTGTTGCGCGGTGAGAGTGGAGCCGCCGGTCTGCGCGTGGAAGCGAAGGAGCATGGAGCGAGCGTCCTGCGCGTGAAAACGGTCGCGCATCAGACGCGCCCAGAGGCGGCGAGCGGCGCGGAACTTCGCGACTTCGTCGAGCAGGCCGTTGTGGGAATTGAAGAAAAAAGAAAGCTGCGGAGCGAAATCGTCGACTTTGAGGCCCGCGTGCAAGGCCGCGTCGACGTACGCGATGGCGTTTGCGAGAGTGAAAGCGATTTCCTGCACGGCGGTGGAACCAGCTTCGCGAATGTGATAGCCGGAAATGGAAATGGCATTCCAATTGGGAATTTCGGCGTGGCACCAGGCGAAAATGTCGGTGACGATACGCATGGCGGGGCGAATGGGATAGATGTATGTGCCGCGCGCGATGTATTCCTTGAGAATGTCGTTCTGCACGGTGCCGGAGAGGCGGCGAAGATTCGCGCCCTGTTCTTTCGCGACGGCGACGTAGAGAGCGAGGAGAATCGCGGCGGTGGAATTGATGGTCATGGACGTGGAGACGCGGTCGAGAGGAATGGCATCGAAGAGCGTTTCCATGTCTTCGAGCGAATCGATGGCCACGCCGACTTTGCCGACTTCGCCGGCGGCGAGCGCGTGGTCGGAATCCATGCCGATCTGCGTGGGAAGATCAAAGGCGACGGAAAGGCCAGTCTGGCCTTGCGAAAGCAGATAGCGGTAGCGCTGGTTCGATTCGACGGCGCCGCCGAAGCCGGCATACTGACGCATGGTCCAGAAACGGCCGCGGTACATCGTGGGATAAATGCCGCGAGTGAAAGGAAACTGGCCGGGAAAGCCCAGGTCGCGCTCGGGATCCCAGCCGGTGAGATTTTCCGGCGTCACGACGGCGGCGATGGGCAGAGCGCCGGGGGACGCTTTGCGCGGATTATTTACGTCCGCGTTTTGCGCGGGGCCGGTGGCGGTTTTTGCGGGAGTTTTGTTCAAAGTTTTGTCCACGAGAATGCCGAATCAGCGCACGCGGCGCGCACTGCGAAAGGACCACACGGAAAATACGGCCATCATGAGCGCGTAACCGAGCGCGAACGCGGCGATCCACTGGCCGCGAGGCTCGCGTCCCTGCTTCCAGGCGGCTGTGCCGGCGTACAGAGCGAAAAGGGCAAAGAGCGTTCCCACCGCTTCATGGAAAAGCTGGCGGCCGAACTTCCCAAGGGCGCGAAACAGGGCCGAGCCGCCGCGCCAGAGAGCCGAAATCCAGTTGGGTCCCGCATGCACATTTCGGCTGGCGTCCATGGAGACATTCTAATACATTCAGCCTGTTCAAAGGTGCAGTGCCGGGTGGCGCACGAGGGCTTGTATCCTTGCGGCAGCCGCCATAAAATCAGACCAAGAGCGAAGGAGGGTACCTTGCGGCTGGACGACAATTTGAAAGCTTTGCTTCGCGAACTGGGACACGCGATCAACGATTCCGTGGCGGATTCCGAGAAAATCGCCGGAGCGATTGCCGGCGTGCGCGCGGCGGGATACGACATCGTGCTGAAGCTGGACGCGACGATCGGTCTGGCACAGCGGCCGGCGCAAGAATCGAAGATGACCACGACGGACCGGCGCTTCCTGGAATCGCTGCACATTCGCGTGGACGAAGAAGTGCTGGACGAGCAAGTCGGCGAAGCGAAAGTGGACATCACGCCGCAGGACATTAAATTCCTTAAATCGCTCAAGATCTCCCTGGATGAAGATGCGTAAACGAATTGCAATCGTCATTTTCGTTTTTGCACTGTGTGGCGCGCTTACCGCGACGCGCGCATCAGCGCAGGTGACCACCGGCAAGACCATCACGGTGAAAAGGAAAACCGTGAAGCCGCCGAAGGTCAAAATGGATACGTTCAAGGGCGAAGTGATTCGGATGAACACGGTATCGATCATCGTGCGCGATCCGAAGAATTCTTACGTTGTGCGCACGTTCACGTTTTCTCAGGCGCTGGCAAAGAAGCTGCAAAAACTGATCGACCAGGGCGGTTATCAGTCTGGCGACCATGTGACGATCAAGTATGCGCGGGGAACGGAGGTCGCGCAGACGATCAAGGGCAAAGCCTCGAAGGGATTTTGATTCGAGCAGGGCCGAGCCGAACAGCAGTAGAATCCCACCGGAAGGTCTCCATGATTCGCCCCGCCGCAGTCGCCGGACGCTTTTATCCGGCCGAGCCTGCGTTACTCGCACGCCAGATCGATAAATGCGTTTTCGCCGCGGCGGAAAAAATCCGCGCGCGCGGGTGCATGGCGCCGCACGCGGGATATATGTATTCGGGACACGTGGCGGGAGCCGTCTATGGCGCGCTGGAACTTCCGGCGCGATTCATACTTCTGGGGCCGCGGCATTATCCGCGGGGCGAACGGCTGGCGATTCTTTCCGAGGGCGCGTGGGAGACGCCGCTTGGCGAAGCGAAGATTGACGCGGCGCTGGCAGGCGAACTGAAGGAAGCGTTTCCCATGCTGCGCGAAGATTCGGTGGCGCATGCAGCGGAGCATTCGCTCGAAGTGCAGTTGCCATTTTTGCAGAGGCTCGTGCCGAACTTCACGTTCGCGCCCATCGTGATTGGAACGGACCGTTTCGAGGCGCTGGAAATGCTAGGTAAGGCCGTGGCGCGGGTGGTGCGCGGGCAAAAGGAAGCTGTGCTGATTGTCGCGAGTTCGGACATGAACCACCGGGAAAGCGACGCGATCACGCGCGTGAAAGACCGGAAAGCAATCGACGCGATTCTGGCGCTGGACGCGCGCGGCCTTTACGACACAGTGCGGCGCGAGAGCATATCGATGTGCGGATATGGCCCGGCCGTGGCGATGATTACGGCTGCGCGGGAATTGGGATCAACGAACGCGGAGCTTTTGCGGTATGCGACTTCGGCGGACGTGAACGGCGACCGCGACGACGTGGTCGGCTACGCCGGAATCATCGTGCGGTAGATCCGCGCGTTCGTCTTAGCGCGGCCTGCCGGGAGCGACGGGATGCGCTGCAGGCGCAGGGGCAGGCGCGACACCTGACATTGGCTGCGGCGCGGAGAAAGTCGGGCCCGAGTCACGCGGCATGCCAAAACCGGCGGACGGATTCGCGCCCATGCGGCCCATCGGCGGCGATTCTCGCGGGAAATACATGGGAGCCGGGCGATGAGGAAGCGCGGCGGGCATGCGCATCGCGTTTTCGACCGGGAACGCTCGCGGCGCGGGAGCGGATGGCAGGCGCGAATTCATTTTCATCAATGGAATGCCGGCGCTTGAGGCGAGCAGCGATTTTTGCAGATGAGCCATGCTGGGAGCCGTGGGGACAACGGCTCTGGAATTTTCAGGCGAGGCGAAGCGATTCGCGGCTAAAGCCGTTTCACCGAAACGCGGGGCCTTGCCGTTTTCGAGCGGGCCGGCGGGAAGCGCATGGAATTGCGCGGCGGCGACTCCGCCGCGGAGGATTCGGACGGAATTAAAGCCGCGGACGGATTTTGTGCCGCTGATGATGAGAATACGCGGCGCTGCTGGATATTTGGATCCTGCGCCCGAGCGCGGATTCGCGGGCGACCAGGCCACCTGATTGCCAGCCGTGTACCAATTGACCGGCGCGGGATTCCAGAAACCGAAATTGTCTGGAAACCACATCCAGCCATAGATCGGCGAAAAGGCCCAATTGCCGAAGTGATACGGGACCCAGCCCCACGGCTCAAAACCGATCCACGTCCAGCCCAGGCCAGGATAGGAAGCCCACTCGCCATCGGAAAATGGCGTCCAGCCGAAGCCCATTCCGAACGGCTGCCAGCCGTAACCGTATCCCGCGAAATAATTCCAGACACCATAGGCGGAAAGATCGGACATGCCGTAGCTGAAGGGCGCGTTCGCATAGGAAAGCGACCGGGCTGTTTCCACTTGCAGCGTCTGCTGGCGGGAGCTGACCCAGCGATCCCACGCGTCCAATCTAGGATTCGGGCTGACCGCGCCGGCCAAAAGATTTTTCTTGTAGGTGAACGTCTGGCCCTTGAAGAGCATCTTTGTGCCGGCGGATGAGGTGAGTTGCAGTTCGCCCTGCAGGACGCTGACGGATGCGCCATCGTGGAAGGAATCGACGCGGAAAAGCGAGTGCTTCGGGACCGTGATTTGTTCCCGCGAAGCGGCGAGGCTGAACGTGTCGGCGCGCTTGAGCGCGGCGTAAATGCTGACGGTGCCCTGCGCGAGGGTAAGCTTGGTGATGCGGCCGCCGTTGGAAAGGGCCAACTCGGTGAATTGGACGAGGGTGTTACCGGAGATCCAGGCGGTGCTGCCGTCCTCGAATTGGACTTCGGCGCGGCCATCGTTGGTGCCAATGGTCATGCCCTGCATGATGGGCATGTTAGGCACGGCAGGCTCCCAGCCGGAATGGCCGGGATGCGTGACCTGAACGTCGCCAGCGACGAGGCTCAAGCGCACAATGCGCGCGTAGCTCAGGCCGGAAGCGTGAGCGGGTTGCGAGACACCCATCCAGCTAAGAAGCGCAAAACCGAAGAGCAGAAGGCTGATACTCGAGCGGCGCATAACGCACCCCCTTTTGGGGCATTTGTGGAAGCGCAGAGTGCAACTGCGATTGGGAGTTGCACGGAGGCACTTCGGAGATGTTCGCGCTTTGGGGAGTTGGGGTCAAGCGAATTCGGTGGAGGCGGCGGCTGTAATCATCGGCGCCACAACTAGCCAGCACACGCGCTAGAAAAGCTGACCTGGCGGATGAAATCACTGGTGTGTGCGTCGCCGCGGAATCAAGACGATGGACAGAATTAATGGTTGTTGCGGATTTGCTCGGCGATGGCGCGGGCGCGCTGACGGGCCATGTCGATGAGGTCGGAATTGGCGGCGATCTGGCCGAGAATGGGAAGGAGCGCTTGGGGTTCGGGGAGGAGTTTATCGTTGACGTCGCGCTGGACGCGAGTCATGACGTCGTTGATGCCAAGCTGGTCATAGCGCATGGCGCGGCGCATGTCGCTGAGGTCGAGTTCCTGGCGCTCGAGTCCATCGAAAAGGGAGAGAAGCTGGTTGGCGGTTTTATTGACCGTGTAATTGAAAGTGACCTGGTAACGCGCCGCGCCGTCCTGATAGCGAAAAGTCTTCTGGCCGAGGCTGGCCACGCGGCGATGCACATCGAGGTCGACGCCCTGAAAATCGTGCAGCTTGGCAGCGAGTTGGAACATCTGGCTGGCCAGAGACGGGCCGATTTGCAGCGGCTGAGGACTGGGAGTTTCATCGAGCTGGCGGATGTCCCAGGTGCCGGAGCCGTCTTGTTTTACTTTGATTTCGGCAAATTCGGGATAGCTGGATTTGAAGACTTTGCGATATGTGAGAGTGGGGCCCGGGGCGGCATTGGCGGGCGGTTCGGACGTTTGCGCCCGCGCAAAATTCGCGGAAGGCAGGCAGAACACGAAAATCGACAGAGCGATTAATTTCGCGGCGCGGAATTTCATCGCTGGATTGGGATGCGCGGCGCGGAAAAATGGCTGCGCGAAGCGGAGCGGACTCGGACGGCGGGCGCTGCGGCAAGCGCTGAATCGTCCGAACCAAATATGGGACGCGGCGCCATGCTGCGCGCGAGGCGTTCGGCAGCCCAGGCAGAATGCGCGTGGCACAGGGCGACGGCCAGCGCGTCGGCGGCGTCGGGCGGCTCGGGCTGGTCGCAGAGGCCGAGCTGCGCCTTGACCATTTGCTGCATTTGCAGTTTTGAAGCGCCGCCGAAACCCGTGACGCTGGCCTTGACTTCGCGCGGCGAGTAACTGTGCGCGGGAATGCCGGCTTGCGCGGCCGCAAGGAGGATGACGCCGCGAACCTCCGCGAGCCGGAGAGCGGTGCGCATGTTGAGAGCTGTAAAGACGGATTCCACTGCAACAGCGTCGGGAGAGAATTCGTCGGCCAGTTGCGCGACCATTCGATGGATTTCGCGCAGGCGCTCGGGGAAGCTGGCGCGCGCGGGAAAGCGCAATGCGCCGAAGCGCAGCATGCGCGCGGCCTGGGCGTTTAACTCGATCACGCCGTAGCCGGTGGCGCCGGCGAGCGCGGGATCGATTCCCAGGACGCGAAGGAATTTGGGTTCGGCAGAGCTGCGTGCGTTCATCGGGATGTCATGGCGACGTGGTTCAGTCTACGCGCAGAAGAAAATAGCGGGGTAGCATTTTTTCGAAGGGCGCAACGCGAAGGACACTACACGCGCGGAGAACTAGCCGGCAACGGCAGCTTGAATTTCGTTTTCGTCAATATCGAAATTGGCGTAGACGTGCTGGATGTCGTCGTGCTCTTCGAGCGCCTCGACCATTTTCAGCATCTGCTGCGCCTGCGCGCCGGTGAGCTTGACGTAATTTTGCGGGACCCATGCGACCTCGGCGGCGGCGGGACTAATTCCGGCGGCGATGAGGGCGTCGCGGACTTTGTCGAAGGCTTCTGGCGGAGTGAGGACTTCCCAAAAAGAGCCATCGTCCTTGAGGTCCTCGGCGCCTGCGTCGAGGACGATGCTCATCATTTTTTCCTCGTCGGCGGCCTCCTTCGGCACGGTGATGTCGCCTTTGCGATGGAACATCCAGCCGACGGCTCCCGTTTCCGCCATGTTGCCGCCGTGCTTGGCCATGAGGTGGCGAATCTCGCTGACGATGCGGTTGCGGTTGCTGCATACGACTTGCACGAGCATGCCCACGCCGCCGGGACCGTAGCCTTCAAAGGTGACTTCCTCGAGGACTTCGCCTTCCATTTGTCCGGTGCCGCGGAGAATGGCGCGCTCGATATTGTCGTTGGGCATGTTCTCGTTTTTGGCGGCGAGAATGGCGGTGCGCAGGCGGGGATTCGTATTGGGGTCGGCGCCAGCGGAGCGCGCGGCGATCATGATTTCGCGGATGATTTTCGTGAAGACTTTGCCGCGGCGCGCGTCGGTGGCCGCCTTCTTGTGCTTGATAGTCGCCCACTTCGAATGTCCGGACATGCGGAACGCCTCGCAGAAGAAACTGGCAGGAGCAAATTATGCGCTCTTGCCGCCACAGTCTAGCACAGGGCCACGGGAAGAAAAAGCGACGCGTTCCTCGGATCGCGATCGGTCTAGGACGCTGAATTTCCGGCGGGCTGCGCGAAGGCGCGATGCACGCGATAGAGCACCCACGCGGTCGCAGCGCCCGCGGGAGCGGCGAGCCACAACCCAACCTT
>Ga0307373_10010772_pt1 | contig 13395 bp, 10 predicted proteins | sample OX2MG_FD_202534 | JGI IMG/M metagenome (GOLD analysis project Ga0307373, IMG submission 202534) | Soil microbial communities from Risofladan, Vaasa, Finland - OX-2 | ecosystem: Environmental > Terrestrial > Soil > Coastal area > Acid sulfate soil | place: Finland: Risofladan, Vaasa | collected... | reverse complement strand
TCCACGGCCACGACCTCGGAATAGTTGCGTTGCTCTCCCAGATCTCGGCCAAGGAAGACCATTTCCTCCTTGTGCCCATACGCCATCGGTCCAAGCTTGTCGCTCATGCCATACTCGGTCACCATCTTCCGCGCCAGCTTGGTCGATCGCTCGATGTCGTTCTCGGCGCCGGTCGTCATCTCGCCGAAAATGAGCATCTCGGCCGCTTGACCGCCCAGGCTAAAGGCCAGCGTGTCCTCAAAATACGAACGACTGTAGAAGTAGCGATCCTCGGTGGGCAAGAGTTGGGTAAAGCCGCCGGCCATCCCACGGGCGATGATCGTCACTTTATGTAAGGGGTCAAGATGGGGCAGCATATGAGCTACCAGCGCGTGGCCAACCTCATGGTATGCGGTCACCCGCTTCTCATGCTCGGAGATAATTCGGCTCTTCCGCTCCGGCCCCGCCACCACGCGGTCGATCGCTTCCTCAAGCTCCGACATGCCGATCACCTTGCGGTTGCGTCGCGCGGCCAGAATCGCGGCCTCGTTGAGGAGATTGGCCAGATCAGCCCCCGAGAAGCCTGGCGTCTGCTTGGCCAGGGTCTCCAGACTTGCCGATTTGTCGAGCGGCTTTCCCCGGGCATGGACCTCCAGCACCGCCATCCGCCCCCGGATATCGGGCCGATCAAGGATCACCTGACGATCAAAGCGCCCAGGGCGGAGGAGCGCCGGATCCAGCACATCGGGGCGGTTAGTAGCGGCAACCACGATCACGTTCGTGTTGGTGTCAAAGCCATCCATCTCGACCAGAATCTGGTTGAGCGTCTGCTCGCGTTCGTCGTGGCTCCCGCCCAATCCGGCGCCCCGCTGGCGGCCCACCGCGTCAATTTCGTCCACGAAGACGATGCAGGGCGCATTCCGTTTGGCCTGCTCAAACAGATCGCGCACCCGGCTGGCCCCCACGCCAACGAACATCTCCACGAACTCAGAGCCGGAGATGCTGAAAAATGGCACCCCTGCCTCGCCCGCCACCGCCCGCGACAAGAGCGTCTTCCCCGTTCCAGGGGAGCCAATCAGCAGTACGCCCCGAGGGATGCGAGCGCCAAGGGAGGCAAACTTTTCCGGGTAGCGGAGAAACTCCACCACCTCGGCCAGTTCCTGCTTCGCTTCCTCCACGCCCGCGACATCCGCGAAGGTGACCGACGGCCTATTACCGGTAAACATGCGCGCGCGGCTCTTACCGAAGCTGAGAGCCTGGTTATTACTGCCCTGGGCCTGGCGCATCATGAAGAACAACAAGGCGCCAAAGACCAGCAAGGGCAGGAAACCGCCAATCACCTGGAGCCAGTTCCCAAGTTGGCTGGGGGCGGTATTGGTGTAATTGAGTTTGGTGATGGAGATATTGCTGTCTTTCAGCAATTGGGGGAATGAGTCGTTGTCGCCCAACTGAGTTGACCATTTGTCGCCGCCGCAGGCCGTCGCGCGGTCCAGATGCACGATGCTTCCATCAATGGTCAGCGAATCCAGCGTGGTATGAGAGCCCTGGCCGTTGGCGCAGCCATTGGTGTCCGTCACCAAGTAGCTCATCACCTGGCCCAGGTTGGTCGCCTTATAGGTGGTGCCGCGGCTCATGAGGGAATAGGCAATCGCGATCACCAGGACCAGGATCACCAGATAGACAAAACTATTACGGAGCCACTTGGCATCCATGCACGGTCCTCCGGCGTAGGGACTCGGCGCGGTATCGCGCGGACAACGGGCGGCGCCATTAACCGCCGGTTAAGACTTCCCAGAGTATAGCAGAATCCGCTCCACCCTCATACGGATGAATGAGTCCGGTCCGACGGTGTCTCGGCGGACGTCGCGCGCATCCGGACCGCTTCGCTTGTCCGCGCGGTGACCGCTGCCCGAGCATCCAGCAGCACTCCCACAATCCAGGCGATCCCGGAAGGGCCAACCACCAGGGGGATCTGGTCGCGAGCGGCGCGGGCCACCTTGTGGTCGACCAGGATATCTTGCACCTTTTTGCTGCCCCCCAGGCCAAGTGGACGTAGGCGATCGCCGGGCTTCCGGGAGCGGATGATCACTGGACTGCCCAAGGCCAGGCGATCGCACACCACCTCCATCAACGGGTGGACTCTGGACCTCTGGAGCGATGCCCTGGCCTCGTCGGCGCCCATCACCGTGGCCTCCAACCACCAATCGCCAAACCGGGCCTTGCCAGGGATCGGCAGCCGCGTCTCGACAAGCGGCACACCAGGATCGGGGTGGAATAGATGGAGATACTCACCCCGGCGCTCGGCGCGGAATCCCTTCCCGATATCCAGGGCGCCACCCTGGTCTTCCCCGATCGCCAAGTGATCGAGCACCGCCATCATCCGAGCGGATAACGCGGCGCCGCCGCCAAATACCTGCTCGATCGCTAGACGGAGAATCCGCACCCGCACGGCGTCGGGATAGCGGGATAGCGGTGTCCGCGCCAGAGCCAGCCCATCCAGTGGTTCATCCCTTGGAACGAGAGTCTCAAACGCCGCCCGTGCCTCGGATCGCAGATAGTCGGCGTCCACCGCGAGAAGACCGGCGCAACGAGCCAGAGCGCGTCGGGCCTGGGGATTAAAGGCGGCGAGCGCGGGCAGCAGATCAGCCTGCACGGCATTCCGGCGGAACGCCCGATCATCATTCGACCGGTCATGGCGGGGCGACAATCCGGCTTGCGCACAAAAGGCCACGGTTGCCTGGCGGGACTGGGTGAGGAGCGGGCGGGCGATATCGGCGCGGCGGGCCCGCATTCCCGCCAAACCATCCAGCCCGCTACCGCGAAGGAGGTGGAGGAGGAGGGTCTCCGCCTGGTCGTCCTCGGTATGACCGGTCGCGACGCAGGCGGCGCCCACGCGCGTCATGATTTCACGGAGCGCGGCGTATCTCACCTCGCGAGCGGCGGTCTCGATCGAGCAGCGATGGCTGGCCGCGTAGGCGGCGGCGTCCACGCGCGCGACGTCACAGGGTAGGTGCAGCGTACCGGCTTCGGCGGACACGAAGTCCGCGTCGTCATCGGCTTCGGCGCCTCGCAGGCCGTGATGAACGTGCGCCACCCTTAGGGTGACGCCCAGCCGCGGGGCCAGCCGGTGGAGGCAGTGCAGCAGGCACAAAGAATCCGCCCCTCCGGATACCGCCGCCAGCACGGTCTCGGAGGGGCGAAACACCGAGTGCTTCCGGCAAAACGCGGCGACGCTCGCAAGCAGGATCGGCTCGGCGGCCTCCATCCGGGCGTCTACTCCACCGGGTCGTCGAACTGATCGCTGGCCGGTTGCTCGCCATACCCGCGTTCGGCGCCGGTCTTACGCCTTCGAGCCACCGCCTCCTGCACGAAAGGATGGTCACGATTCACCCGTACTACTTGGCGCACTTGGTTGTCGGGCATTTCCATTGGCTCTTGAAAAATAATCGAGTTTCGCATAAAGACATTGAGCGCGCCGCGAATGTCCTCCTCGCCCACGCTCAAACCGATGGGGCGGCTCCCGCTTGCCAGGTAGCGGACAATCCCCATATACATGGGATGGTCCCAGTGATCGGACATCCAATCCAGCCAGCCGGCCATCCGTAGTTCCAGTTCCCCGAATCCGTGCTCGTCCGGGTCAAGCGGATCCTCCACGGTCGCTGAATCCACCAGCACCTGGCTGATCGAGCCGGGAACCCCAGTGATCACCACCCGCTTCCCGAACCGATTGACCAGCATGGCGCTGGCGCGGGTAAAATCCTTGTCACCGGTTCCCAGGATAAACGTCTCGATATCGTCGTTGAACAGGACCGTTTCAAAGATGTCCATCACCATGTGTAAGTCGGCCGAACTCTTCAAGCGACCGTCGTCGCGCAAGCGCAGCGGAACATCCACGCGTTTGATCATGGACGCCTCGAACTTGCCTTGCAAAAGCTCTGGCTGCTTGGTGAAGTCGGCATAGGCATAGGCGACCTTGACCAAGCCATACTTTCTCGCCTTTTGGATGAGCCGCTGCGGGTCGAATTCGCGGCCGCGCTTCAGCAACTCATAGCGGAGATTTTCCAGGTCAATAAATAGCCCAACTTTGGCGGATCCATTCATGACGAAATACAATGCCTCCCAGGAAGGGTACGAAACAAACACAAACCACAGTGCGGGGAATATGAGGGAATCCAGGCATTCGGACGCCGCGCGTGGCGGCTGGGCCACCAGGCGCCAGGAGATTCAGGGACCAGATCGCGCATTTACCTGTAAAAGTACAGCCGCTTCGCGGCTAGGGTGTGTCCGCCCTCTTGCCAGTATACTGCGGCGGCTTCCTATCCGCTTCCCCCTTCCGTCCAAAATTATGCCCACTTGGGGATAGCATGCATGGCTCAGTCCTGGTAGCATGCAGGCATGGCAATTGTGGACACGACCACCAATCATCTGGCTGGCGATCCTCTTTCTGGACCCGGCGCCCCGTGGGCGACCAGACATCTATGGGTGCTTCGAGGGGTGGCCGGCGTATCACTAGCCGTGGCGGCGGCGGCCGGCGCCTTGGGCACTGGCCATTGGCTCTCGGATCATGCGCGACATACACCATCCGCCACAAGCACCGCTAGCCCGCGGCGCTTCGCGGCCCAGGCCGCACCGCTAAGCCAGACGCCCGCGCCTCCCGAGCGGGCGGTTCTCACCGCCGCCGGACCGGGCGGGATCGCGAATTGGGGGTGGGCGCCGTCGCCCACGGTCACCCTTCGGGTGAGTCTGGTCGGGCTGCGCGAGAGCGTTCCGCTGCGCGCTCAAGCGGAAATCCAACCGGCGGGCCAGCCCTTCACTGGGCAACCCACGGTTTCTGGCGCCCCCCTCAGGCTAGAGGCTGGGCGCGTAAACCAGCAGCCGCTGACCTTTACTGATCTGGTGAATGGCGCTCGGTATCATTGGCGCGCGCGGGTCCTGGCCGGCGATGGACATACAAGCGCTTGGTCGGTAGGGGGTGTCTTTGGCGTCAGCACGACGGCGCCGCTCCCTCCTCAACTCGCGGCTACCAACGTGAAGGTTGCTGGATGGTCCACGGCAGGAAAATTGCTGTTCCGTTGGCTGCCCATGGGCGGCAGCGCGCCGGTGTCCGCGTTCCAATATGCGATTGTTCGCCACGGAGTCGCCCTGGCTACCATGCGGCCTCGCTGGACAACCACGGGCGCCACGGTGCTGTCCGTACCCGCCTGGCGCGAGGGTCGATGGGAACTGCTTCTCAGGACCCGCGACGACGCCGGGCGATTCTCCACGCCAACCGTGGTCCCGTTCTCTCTGGCTTACCACGCGCCCGCGCTCCCTACTGTCGTGCTCGCCTCTCCGCGATCAGGCAGCGCGAGCAACGTGAAAACTCCTTCCCTGAGCTGGACCTCGGAGCGGGATGTGGTTCCCTTACGGGGTTACCAGTACGCCATTGTCCCTGGCGCGGTCTCCGCGCCCGCGCATGTTGCCTGGACCGATACGGCGTCAAACACGCTTGCGCTCGCCGGCCTTGGTGATGGCCAGTGGACGGTCTTCCTGCATGCGGTAAACGCGGTGGGAGAGGTATCCCGGCCAGTCAGATGGTCCTTTTCACTCGATCGTCAGGCGCCAAAACTGAGCCGGCCCGTGGTGTCGGACGCCAGCTTTACCGCTCCGGTGGAGCGGCTGCGGGTGAAGATGGCGGTGACGAAGACGTCCGAGGTTACCTATCGCATCTACATGGCGGGTCACGTCACGCCGCTGATTACGCGCTCTCTTGGAATGCTGCCGCCCGGCCCCATCCACGGCCTGAGCTGGAATGGGACCACCACTCCGCGCCATCTCGCTCCGGCCGGGAACTACCGTATGGTGGTGACCGCCATGGACGCGGTGGGCAATCAGACTGCGGTCCAGATGCCGCTCATCACCGTACAAACGAAGCACATTCTCGTATCCATCAGGAAGGATGAGATGTGGGCGTATGATGGGACCAAGCTCGTCTACCACACGCTGGTGAGCAACGGCGGCCCTGACACCCCAACGTTGCCGGGCATTTTCCATGTCGAGGCCAAGATTCCCAACATGGTGTTCCATTCCCCCTGGCCGAAGGGTTCGCCTCTGTACTACCCACCGTCGCCGACCAATTACGCCATGCTGTATAACGCCAATGGCGGGTATTTCATCCACGATTCGCCCTGGCGTTCGAATTACGGGCCGGGCAGTAACAGCGTGGCCGGAACGCCCGGGGGGAACTTCACTGGTACGCACGGTTGCACCAACGTTCCACTCTCAGCCATGACCGAGTTTTATAGCTGGACTGATGTAGGGACCTTGGTTCAGGTCGTCAACTGAAGGCGTGCCAATGGCATCCACACCGGCGACGGCCGCGCCTTTCTTGAGGAACACTTGCCGCGGTAGGCTGGGTGTCCGCTTGTCCTGTGTGCTGTCATAGCTCATCGGATGATCACCTCTCTAACTTGTATGTACGCCTGCCATATAGCCACGCCCCGTGCGATCCGAGGTCTTACGCCGTCTTGCCGGCGCCTTCCTGGCCATCGCCGTCGTGTCTCCGTCCACACCCGCGTTGTCAGGTGGGCGCTACCGCGCCCGGCGCGGACAGGCAAACCCGCGGCAACGTGCAGTCGCGCATGCCTTACAACCTCGTTCGCCACGCCGTATCGCGGTCCGGCTGGGTCAACGACCCATCGAGCGACCCCCGTGAGCAGTGAATCGGGTGTCTCTCATAAACCAATACAGGCGGGTGTTACGAGCGTTGCCTGTACCAGATCGATGAAGGCCCGCGCCGCTGGGGAAAGGTACCGGCGGGGATTCCAGCCTAAGCCGTTCCGCAGCACGACGGGCTCGTCGTGGTCCACCACCACGGAGGCCCCTAGCGTGAACCCTCGGAGGTCCACGGTCTCCGGGAGAATGGCCACCCCAAGACCGGCCTCCGCGTAGGCGGCCAGGGTTTGCCCAACCGCGCTTTCCATGGCCACGTAGGGATGGAGACCGGCTTCGTGCCAAGCGGCCGCCAGGCGAAGGCGGGTGAGGTAGCTCTCCTTCAAGAGGAGGAGGGGGATAGGCGCCGCGCCTTCTGGGGCCACCAGATCGCGCAGGTCAATAGTCGCCGCCCGAACCATGGGGTGGCCGGCGGGGGCCACGGCGAGAATGCGGGCGGTCAGGAATGGCGCCACGGTGAGGGGCCGGGGTACGTCGAGCGGCACCACCGCCAGATCCAGCTTCCCCTCATTCAGCAAGGCGATCAGCCCCAAGGCGCCATCCTCCAAAACTCGTACCTCCACGGCGGGATGTTTGTCCTGAAAATCTCGTAATAGGGGGGCGAGGACAGTGGCGGCCGTCTGGGGTGAGGAGCCGATCAGGAGGGAGCCGCCACGAGCGCCAAGGACGTCGCGCACGTTCCGCCGCCCGCGTTCCGCCTCAAGAAGGGCCGACCGCGCCGGCGGAAGCAGCGCCTCGCCGGCGGCGGTCAAACTGATGCGCCGCCCTTCTCTATTGAAGAGCGGCGCCCCGAGTTCACGCTCCAGATCGCGCATCTGGCGCGACAAGGCCGGTTGGCTGACGTCCAGATCGCCGGCGGCCGCCGAAAAACTGAGCCGTTCGGCGATCGCCACGAAGTAGCGCAGATGATGCAGTTCCATCGTTTCAAGTATAACCATTTATTATAGGTTGTATATGATTTCGTCTATTGCGAGCATGGGGGGATCGGAGTACCATAGGGGCCAAGGCCGGTACGGTCAGCGGAAGCGGACAGCGACAGATAGGAGGGCCTGATGGCTCGGACCATGTTCGACAAGATCTGGGACGCGCATGTGGTGCGTGAGGTTCCCGGCGACAAAACCATTCTCTATATCGACCGCCATCTGGTCCACGAGGTCACCTCGCCCCAGGCTTTCGAGAGCCTAAGGCTGAGCCGGCGCTCGGTGCGCCGGCCGGAAGCGACCTTTGCCGTGTTGGACCATAACGTGCCCACGACGGACCGGCACCTCCCGATTCAGCAGCCGGATAGCGCATTGCAGGTGGCGACGCTGGAGAAAAACGCGGTCGAGTTTGGCATCACCCTCTTTGGCATGGGCGACGCGCGCCAGGGCATCGTGCATGTGACCGGCCCCGAACAGGGCATCACGCTGCCAGGCATGACCATCGTCTGCGGCGACTCCCATACCTCCACCCATGGCGCTTTTGGCGCCCTGGCGTTCGGCATCGGCACCAGCGAAGTCGAGCATGTGCTCGCCACCCAGTGCATGCAACAGGACCGGCCCAAGACCATGGAAGTACGCATTGAGGGCGATCTGCCCGAAGGAAGCACCGCGAAGGACTTGATGCTGGCGATCATTGGCGCTATTGGGGTCAATGGCGGCAACGGCCACGTGATTGAGTATACGGGTCCGGCCATCCGAGCGCTGTCGATCGAGGGCCGAATGACCCTGTGTAATATGTCAATCGAAGCCGGCGCCCGCGCCGGCATGGTGGCCCCGGACGAGAAAACCTTCGAGTACTTCAAGGGCCGCCCGTATGCCCCTAAGGGAGAGCAGTGGGAGGCGGCGGTCGCCGCCTGGCGGGCGCTGCCCAGCGATCGGGACGCGGTCTACGACCAAGTCGTGGTGCTCAATGCCGCCTCGGCCGTGCCACAGGTCACCTGGGGCACCAACCCCGGGATGGTGGCGCCCGTGGACGGCAAGGTGCCGGACCCGGCGGCCATGGAGGACCCATGGGCTCGCGCCGCCGTGGAGCGCGCGCTAGAATACATGGCGCTCAAGCCGGGCACGCCGATTACCGACATCGCCATCGATCGGGTATTTATCGGCTCCTGCACCAATGCCCGTATCGAGGATCTCCGGTTGGCGGCGCGTTTCGTCGAGGGTCGGAAAGTGGCGGCCGGGGTACAGGCCATGGTGGTGCCCGGCTCCGGTCTGGTCAAAGCCGAGGCCGAACGGGAGGGACTGGACCGGATCTTCACGGACGCCGGCTTCGAGTGGCGCGATGCCGGGTGCAGCATGTGCCTGGCGATGAATGAGGATCGCTTACAACCAGGAGAGCGCTGCGCGTCCACCAGCAACCGAAACTTCGAGGGCCGACAGGGGAAGGGTGGACGCACCCACCTGGTCTCGCCCGCGATGGCCGCCGCGGCGGCGGTTGCCGGCCACTTTGTTGATATTCGGCACTGGTCATAGAGCATCCAACTCTGCTGGTTATCGAGGAAAGGGAGTTACATGGAACCTTTTACCGCCTATACGGGCGTGGTGATGCCGCTGGACCGGGTGAACGTTGATACCGATCAGATCATTCCTCAGCGTTTCTTGCGCAAGATCGCCCGCACCGGTTTCGGTCCGGATCTCTTCGCTAACCTCCGCTATATTGGCGACTCCGCCGCGCCGAATCCCGATTTCGTGCTGAACCTTCCCCGCTACGCCGGGGCGAGCGTCCTGTTGGCTCGGGCCAACTTCGGCTGCGGATCGTCGCGCGAGCACGCCCCCTGGGCCTTGCAGCAGTACGGTTTCCGCTGTCTGATTGCGCCCTCGTACGCCGACATTTTCTATAACAACTGCTGCGCGAACGGGCTCTTGCCCGTCGTTCTTCCCGATGCCGCCGTGGATACGCTCTTCGGTGAAGTGGAAGCCGACACTGGTTATGCTCTGCGGGTAGACCTAGTGAATCAAGTAGTAGTGACGCCTCGCGGGGAGAGCCATGCCTTCACCATCGATCCCTTCGTGAAGGATAGCCTGGTGCGCGGACTGGACGCCATTGGCTGGACCCTCCAGTTCGATAACTTGATCGGAGCCTACGAGGAGCGGCGCGCCGCCGTGGCCGGCGTATGACCGCCCCGACGAGCAGCGCCGCCGTCCACTTCGACGAGGTGGCGGCCGCGTACGCTTCCAGTGCGGTGCATGCGCGCGGAGAAGACCTTCCCTGGATGGTGGAGGCGTTGGCTCCCCGCCCCGCGTGGCGGGTGCTGGACGTGGGCACGGGCGCGGGCCACGCGGCCATGGCGGTAGCGCCGCTCGTGGTCCATGTGACGGCGGTGGACGTTGCCCCGAACATGCTGGCCATCGCGGCCCGGTTGTGCGCGGAGCGCGGGATCAGCAATGTGACCACCTTGGAAACCAATGGGCGGGACCTCCCCTTTGAGGGCGGTGCGTTTGACGCGGCCATTACCCGCTTTAGCGCCCACCATTGGCGCGAGCCAGACGCGGTGATAGCGGAAGTGGAGAGAATCCTGCCTCCGGGCGCACCCTTCGTGCTCGTGGATTCCATTAGTCCTTCGGATCGAGCACACGACAGCTTCCTCGCGACCCTGGAACTGCTACGAGATGCCAGCCATGGCCGCAATGACTCCGTGACCGCGTGGCGTGAGCGTTTCACGCGGCATGGTTTTCAGATCGCCCAGGTGAGGACGTGGCTGCTGGAGCTGGACGCGGAGGATTGGTTCAAGCGATCCGCCACCATTCCCTGGCGCGCCGACGCCTGCCGCAAGCTCCTGGCGGAGGCGCCTCGGGAAACTGTGGCCGCGTTCGCGATCAGGGATGGCGGTGCGCGCTTTAGTATTCCCTGCGCCGTGATCCAAGCTATTCGTTTGTAGGAGTATTAGGAGCCCAGGCGACCTGCCAGGTAGTCCGGTTGGATTTCGGTCTCTCGCGCCTGATCGCCTGCCCGCACCACCCGGTAGGCGCGGGCGTTTGGCCTGGAACTGACCACCCGATGCAGATGTTCACCGATGAAGTGAAGGGCGACTCCATCATCCGCCGCGTAGCCGTCCGCTATTTCACCAGAGGCCACTAACCGTCGAAACGTGGGCTGGCGACCCGCCTCCGAATCATAGTGCGGGCAGGCGCTCCCGGAGAGCAGGCCCAGGCAGGCCAGCGGCGTGAGGGCGCCGGGGATGGAGTCCGTGACTCCCTGGCTAAACCAGCAAATGGCCCCGGCGCTGAGTCCGGCCAAGATCACCCCGTTCAGCCAGGCTTCACGGAGAATATGGTCAAGCCCCCACTCACGCCAGAGGGCCAGCATGCTTTTCGTATTTCCACCCCCCACATACACGATCTCCTGCCCAAGAAGAAATGAACGAATATCGGCGACCTCGGGAGAAAACAGCGACAGATGCGCCGCTTCGCAGGGAAGGCGGCCGAAGGCGGCGTAGAAGCGGTCAAAATAGGAGGGAGACTCACCAGGCTGCAAAAAGCATACACGAGGCCGTGATGAGGGCGAGAGGCTGAGCACAAAGCGGTCTAGGAGAGGGTTTTCCGGTTCCATGGAAAACCCTCCACCCCCCATGGCTACAATCTGGCCCTCATGAACTGTATGGCTGGCGCTGCTGTCTGTCATTTCGATCTCCAAGCAGTGGAACGCATCTTCCCTGATCATAACCAGATTGCTGGTTCTCGGGCGAACTCTGGGGCGAAGGCGACCATTTGATACAGTAGAGAGTGGATTGAACGCTGACGCCAGGCTGGCGACTTCCCCGAACATCGGACATCAGCGGAATGGGAGTACACGCATGAACGTGGCCGACGTACCGGCGCTATTGGATGATGACGCGGCGCCTAGCAACCGGATTGTAATCCTGGGCGCGGGCTATGGCGGCCTGCGGTGCGCCCAGGCACTCAGCAAGTATTTAGGCGACCCTGGAGCCCCCGAGGTGACTCTGGTGGATCGCAACAGCTACCACCAGATTATTACCCAATTACCCGAGACCGCGAGCGGCAGGCTGAGCACCGATGAGGTGGTGGTTCCCTATTCCGAGCTGCTCAAGCAAACGAGGGTCCGATTCATTCAAGCGGAAGCGCGCCAGTTAGATCTGGGGCGCCGGCGCGTGGTGACCACGCGCGGAGCATTGAGCTACAGTACGTTGGTGATCGCCCTGGGCAGCACCACCGCGTACTATGGCGTGCCAGGACTGGCGGAACACGCGCTCACCCTGAAATCAGTCGAGGACGCCGAGGATGTCAGTCGGACGGTAACCGAGGCGATCAAGGCGGCGGCTACCAAAACGGATCCCCTTGCGCGCAGCCGCCTCCTCTCAATTTTGATCGGGGGCGCCGGGCTGACCGGGGTAGAATTGGCGGGAGAATTGGCCGAGGTTCTCCCCGCAATCGCCCGAGAGCACGGCGTGGCGCCGGCCGAGGCACGGGTGACGCTGATCGAGGCTGCCCCGACCGCGCTCCCCAGCATGCCGGAGCGCTTGCAGGCGAAAGCCGCCGCCATTTTGAGCGAATTGGGAATTCGCTTGGTGTTAGGGAGTAAAGTGGTGCGGGTGGACTCCGAGGGAGTCGACCTCGCCAGCGGGGATCGGCTGGTGGGTAGCACCCTGATCTGGACCGGAGGGATCATGGCGCCCCCATTACTCTCGGAAGCCGGCCTCCCCACCGTTCCCAATGGACATGTGCTGGTGGACAACTATCTCCAACCGGAGGCGCACCCGAACCTGTATGTGATCGGAGATTCGGCCAGGCTGGCGGAGCTTGAGAATGATGAGATCCTCCCGCCAACCGCTCAGGTAGCGCTGAAACAGGCCGAGGCGGCTGCCTATAACATCGTGGCGACCTGGGAGGGCTGGCAACGGCGTCCATACACGCCAAGCGACAAGGGTCAGGTGGTTTCTCTGGGAGCCGAGAGAGGGGTGGCATCCGTCTTCCATGTCCCGCTGGTCGGGAAGAAGGTGATAGCCCTCAAGGCGATCATCGCCGAATCGTACCGGTTTTCGGTGACTGGGCGCTTGGGCGCGCGGCGCTAGTCGGTAGTACCGCATATGTTGCGGCTTCTCCGTTTGCGAATCACGTATCTTGGGTTCGGGCCGAAAACTGTCGTTGTAGTGCTAGGTGCTGGGTTAGCCGCGATCGCCGCCTGATAGCGAATACTATATCCCTGCGAATGGCGCGCCAAGCATCGTCGCGGGTGTGACCATACCCCCGCCATGCGCGGCGCGCTAGTTTGCCTCCGGCCCCTCGTCCCGTGCGAGACGGATGGCGTCCACCAGGGACAACGCACGCCCGGCTTCCCAGTTCGCCGCGAATGCCCCATCCTCAAGCGTCGCGCGCAGAGCGGCGAAGCCTCGGTCATTGCTCTCCTGCTCCGAAGCGCTCAGTGGCGCCCCGATGGTCTCGCGCAGGGCGGCGGCTGTCGCGAACAACCGCACCGCGCGCCGCGGCTGGTGTTGCTTGCTCGCGACAGCCGCCGCCCCCTCCAGCGCAACCGCGATCGCCCCACGATCGCCGAGTTCCTCCAGGAGCGGCAATGCCTCGCTGAACAATTCCCGCGCGCGTTGATGGTCGCTCTGGAGATGCGCCAACTCAGCGAGGTTACCGAGCGCATAAGCGGCGCCCTGCCGGTCCCCCGTGGCACGGTATAGGGTAATCGCCTCGTCCAGAAGTTCTCTCGCACGCGGGTACTGCCCCTGTTCCTGGGTCAAACTACCCAGATTGTTGAGCA
>Ga0307373_10010771_pt1 | contig 13395 bp, 12 predicted proteins | sample OX2MG_FD_202534 | JGI IMG/M metagenome (GOLD analysis project Ga0307373, IMG submission 202534) | Soil microbial communities from Risofladan, Vaasa, Finland - OX-2 | ecosystem: Environmental > Terrestrial > Soil > Coastal area > Acid sulfate soil | place: Finland: Risofladan, Vaasa | collected... | reverse complement strand
GCCGGATCGATCGCATGACGGCGCATCGCAGCCCGAAAAATCTCGGGCGAGGGCTTGGCGTACCCGGCTTCCGAAGAGATCGTGATCGAATCGAAGTAGCCGGCGAGCGCGAGCCCGTCGAGGATTCGATAGAGGCGATGGTCGAAGTTCGAGACCACGCCCAGGGTCAGGCCGCGGGCGCGCAAATCCGTCAGCAACTCCGGCACCTCGGCGAACGCGACCCAGTGCGCTGGATCGGCGAAATAGGCGAACAGCTCATCGAAGCAGGCCTCGAAGTTATCGAACTGGCCGAGCCCCTCGAACGTCGCACGCACCACCGCGCGCCACCATTCGCGTTCACGGCGCCTCAGCTCGGCCGGCGCGAGCGCGGGACCGAAGGCCAGCCCGGGCGCGCCGTGGAAAGCGCGCCTGAAGCCCTCGCGCACGCGACGCTCGTCGGCCTCGAGGCCGTGGCGGCGCGCGATCGCGGCGTAGCTCGCCGCCACCGGTATCCGCGAGGTGAACAGCGTTCCCGCGGCATCGAAGAAGACCGCCCGTAACGTCATGCCATTGATCGTTTCGCTGCCCGCCGGCCTCAGAGATGCTCGAGGCGCGCCGCGAGGCGCTCGGGCCCGCCCTCGACCACGATATAGCCGCCATCCTTGAAGGGTCCCGCGTTCAGGACCGTGGTTGCGCCGATCCGATCGACGCCGGCGGATTCGTGGATATGCCCGGAGATACAGACCTCGGGTGCGACTTCCTCGATAAAGCGGCGCGCGCCGGTGCTGCCGACCGGACGCCCGCTCAGAATCCGATCGCAGCGGGTCTCGTAGGGCGGCGTATGACAGATCATCAGCAATGGGCGATGGTCGCGGACCGGCTCATAGCCGGCGCGCAGGGTCTGGTAGATTTCATCTTCGCTGAGCTCGGTGGGAGTTTTGAACGGGGTGATATTCGAGCCGCCGCAGCCGAAAATCGCAATCCCGCCGATCACCATCCCCTTGCCATGCAGGGCGACGCCCTGCTCTTCCAGAAACGGCATCACCTCGCGCTGGTCGAGATTGCCCGACAGCGCGAGCACGCTGGGACAGGCGGCGCGCACCGCGTCGATCACGAGGCGCGCGTCCTCGGCGCCGCCGAAGTTGGTCAGGTCGCCGGAGACGATCACCAGGTCGGTATCGCGCAACACCTCGCCCATCCGGGCCAGGTTGCCGGTCGCCATGTGCACGTCGCCGAATGAGACGATTTTCATCGATCAGCCGCCTCTTAGGATGACCGAGTTGGGCGCTTCTGTCACCCCGCCGGGCTGTCAATCGGGCCGCGATTCGCACACAATCGAGCGCGGTGGAAAACCGCTCGGAGCATTTCGCGTTTGTGCTGTTTCATCCGCGCACGACGGGTAATATCGGCGCGGCCGCGCGCGCGTTGAAGAACATGGGCTTCGCCGACCTGCGCATCGTGGCAGCGCGCCGGCCGGGCGGCGTCGCGGCGCTCAAGATGGCCGTGCATGGGCGCGACGTGCTGGAGGCCGCCAAAGTCTATCCCGACCTCAAGAGCGCGCTTGCCGATTGCACCATCACGGTCGGCACCACCGCGCGCGCAGGGCTCTACCGCAGCGCCGCGCGGCCGCCGCGCGAAGCGATCGCCGAACTCGCCGCGCTCGCGCCGCCCAATCGGATCGCGTTCATCTTCGGCCCCGAGGATTTCGGCCTCACCAATCGCGAGCTCAAGCTCTGCCAGCGCCTGATCACGATCCCGACCTCGCCCGATTACCACTCGCTCAACCTCGCCCAGGCGCTGCTGATCGTCGCCTATGAGCTCAGGCTGGCATGCGACGCGCAACCCGCCGCGCAACTCGCCGCGCCCGTGAGCCTGGCAGCGACGGTCGAGATCGATACGATGTTCGAGCGGATGGCGCGCGCGCTGGTGCGGATCGGCTTTTTGCCGGCCGACAATCCCGATCACATCATGTTCGCGATCCGTGAGATCTTCGGGCGCACGCGGCTGATGGTGCGCGAGGTCGATATTTTCAACGGCATCGCACGGCAGATCGAATGGTACGCGCGCGGCGGACGGGAAGTCGCCGCCGCCAAGCGGCGCGCCGGCAAACGGCTGCGATAAATGGCCGCTGAGCGCTGGTTCGCGCGAGCCGAATTGGCGATAATCGGCGACGGGGCGGAGATCAGCATGGCGCAGATAATCCGGTTCAGCGAAATCCGGGCGGCCCGCCAGCGTGGCGCGCGTCAGGCGCGCGATCGCGAAAGCCTCGAACGCGCGGTGGCGCTGCTCAAGCAAAGCCTCGCAACCGCCGCCGGGCTCCTGAACGAGGCCGCGGGCGCCGAGCAGGCCGAACTGCTGGCGCGCGTCGAGCGGCTGGCCGCGATGGTCCGCTACGGCCTCAGGATGCTGGGGGAGGTTGGCGAGGACGGCGAGCGCAGCCCCGTACCGGCCCCACCGCAATAATCCGCCGCCGTTCAATTGAACCCGTAAAGCCTGACGTGCCAGACGCCATAGGCGATCAGGATTATCGACAGTCCGATCATAATCCTGGTCATCTGATCGGCCCGGCGCCGCACCCCCATCGCCATCAGCACCAGCAGGAACGGGAACGCATGCAGGTAGTGGCGCGTGCCGAACTGCGCGAAGCCGTTGGTGAAGTAGAACAGGCTCGGTCCCATCGCCACCAGCGCCGCAATCCCGATCGCGGCCGCCTCGACGCGCTTGAAGCTGGGCCGCAACGCCAGCACGAAGGCCGGGCTGGTGAGCAGCAGCGCCTGGCCCATGAAGCGCGGATGGATATAGGGGAACCTGCTGTCGAGACTCGGGGCCATGAACATCAGGGTGTAGAGATTGCCCGGCAGATATCGCAGCCCGAACAGATGGGTGCCCGGCCCGGCGAAGATGAATACGCCCTGGTCGAACAGACTGTGATAGCGCGCCTCGTTGAGGAACACATAGATGGCGCCGGCCAGCACGAATCCCGGCATCATCAATAGGAGCGGCTTGAGCGAGCGGCGTCGCCGATATTCCAGCAGCAGGTAGATCGGCCCGTCGAGGGCGAGATCGTAGCGCGCCAGTGCGGCGAGTCCCACCAGCATCCCCAGCCGCAGCGGCCGCCCCGGACCAAAGAGCTCGTCGAGCGCGGCCAGCGTAAATCCGATCGCAACCACCATCGAAAGCGCCCAACTGCTGCCGTTGACGGTCTCGTACCAGACAATCGTGCCGGCGCCGAAGAAGACCGTCAGCCACAGCCGCGCGTTGATCGTCAGCGGGAAGCGCCCGAGCATCCGCCACGCCAGCGCGACGTCGAGCGCGCCGCAGACCATCGAGAACGCGGTCTGATTGACGCCCATCCCCCAGATGGCCGCGAACGGTATCAGCAGGATCGCCGGCAGCGGCGGATGCAATTGATAGCTGTAGGCCCCGACCTGTGCGTGCTCGATATATTTCGGCGCGGCGATATAGGTGTGGCCGTGGACGAAGGCGAAGGCCTGGCGGACGTGCGCGTTGTAGGGCGACGGATGGAGCGAACCGGTCGCCGCGTAGAAGGCCAGGAACAGCGCGAACACGCCGAGCATCGCGAGCCCGTCGAGCGCCGCATCGGCGCCGGATGCGCGGCGATCGCGGCGCGCTTTGAGTCCGGCGTAGACGATACCGCCGAGCGCGACGGCGCCGGCCGCGAGCGCGAGCCAATCTGGCCTGGCGCGATAAAAACGCAACCGAATCAGGGCGTCGAGCAGGATGATAACCAGCGCAATCTGAAAGAGGCTCTGCGCCAGTTCGATGGTCGGCGGCTCGGCGGCGGGGCGACGTCGAGCAGGCCGCGGTTCGAGATTGGCGCTCGCGATTTCCACGATGCGCTGTGGCTTATCGGCGACCATCCGCAAAGTCAATCGCCGGTTGCGCGAGTTGACTTTCCGCGCCCATCGGCTATGCCTGAGGCCGATGAAGTTCGACCTCCCATCGCACCCGGAAATCCTATGAGTGACGCACTACCGCTCGCCACCGAGCTTCGCTTCGGGGCACAGGCCTGGGCCTTCGACGGCGAGCGCGCGCGCCACGCGATCAAACGGCTGGCCGCTGCCGGCTTCGACGAAGTGTGGGCCGGCGATCACGTTTCGTTCACCGGCCCGGTCAACGATCCGCTGATCCAGGTAGGCTTTCTGGGCGCGCTCGAACCCAAGCTGGTGTTCGCCACCGGCGTCTATCTGTTAGCGCTGCGATCGCCGGCGGCGGTCGCCAAGATGGTGGCGACGGTCGATCGGCTGCTCGGCGCCGGGCGCTTCATTTTCGGCGTCGGCGTGGGCGGCGAGTTCCCGCGCGAATGGCAGGCCTGCGGCGTGCCGGTCGCCGAACGCGGCTCACGCACCAACGAAGCGCTCGAAGTAATCAAGCGGCTGTGGAACGAAACGCGCGTCACCCATCGCGGACGCCACTACAACTTCGAAGAGGTGTCGATCGATCCGCGCCCGGCCACCGCCGGCGGTCCGCCCATCTGGATCGGCGGGCGCGCCGAGCCGGCGCAGCGACGCGCGGCGCACCTGGGCGACGGATGGATTCCGTACGTGATCACGTCGAAGCGCTATGCCGAGGGGCTCGACTTCATCGGCCGCGAGGCGGCGCAGGCCGGCCGCCGGCTCGAGCGCTTCGGCAGCGGGGTCTTCCTGTTCTGCGCGCTGGCGGAAAATTACGAACGGGCCCATCAACTTGCCAGCGCCAGTCTCAGCCGCCGCTATGCGATGGACTTCGGCGAGGCGGCGCGCCGCTACGGCGCGCTCGGCACGCCCGCCGACGTGGCCGCCAAAATCGCCGAGTACGCGGCGGCCGGAGCGCGCGACTTCGTGCTCGACGCGGTGGTCGACGGCGCCCGCGAGGAGCAGCTCGAGCGGCTGGCCCGCGAAGTGATCCCGCTGGTGCGCACGCGGTCTTGAGCTAGACCAGTTCGATCGGAAATTTGCCGGCCGGCGCGACCCGTCCCACGATCTCAGCCTCGAGGTTGCCGGCGCCCTGCAGATCGGCGAGCAGCGCCAGCGCCTGGTTCTGCGGCAGCGCGATCAGCAGCCCGCCCGAGGTCTGCGGATCGAAGGCGATTTCCACCATCGCCTCGACCACGTCGTCGCCGACCCGCAGGCGCGGGCCGTAAAACTCGCGATTGCGCTGGCCGCCGCCCGGAATCATGCCGGCCGCGATCGCGTCGAGCGCGCCGGGCAGCAGCGGCAGGTCGGATTCCTCGATCACCAGCGTCACCCCGCTGCCCGCGCCCATCTGCATCGCATGGCCGACCAGGCCGAAGCCGGTGATATCGGTCGCGGCATGAACCTCGTAGCGCAGCATCGCGGCCGCGGCCGCGGCGTTGAGCGCGGCCATGGTCTTGACCGCCGCGGCATAATGCTCGTCGGCCAGCGCGGCGCGCTTGAAGGCGGTCATCAGCACGCCGGTGCCGAGCGACTTGGTCAGCAGCAACGCGTCGCCGGGGCGCGCGCCGACGTTGCGCACGATGCGACGCGGATCGATCACGCCCGTCACCGCCATCCCGTACTTGACCTCGTCATCGGCGACGCTATGGCCGCCGACGATCACCACGCCGGCCTCGCGCGCCTTCTCGGCGCCGCCGCGCAGAATCTCGCCGAGCATCTCGCCGGGCAATCCGCTTTGCGGCCAGCAGACGATATTGAGCGCGGTGCGCGGCACGCCGCCCATCGCATAGACGTCCGAGAGCGCGTTGGCCGCCGAGATCTGGCCGTAGGTGAACGGATCGTCGACCACCGGGGTGAAGAAGTCGACGGTGTTGACGATCGCGATCTCGTCGGTCAGACGATAGACCCCGGCGTCGTCGCCGGTCCCGATGCCGACCAGGAGATCGGGATGGCCCGTCAAATCCAGCCGCGCGAGCACTGCTCCCAGGTCCGCCGGACCCAGCTTGCCGGCTCAACCCGCCGCCTTGCAGCGCGCGGTCAGGCGGATCAGATCGTCGCGCCCGGGGTTGCTGTCTTTACTCTTCGCCATCGAGGCCTGATTTTGTCACGCCGCGAGCTTCCAGTCAGCCGCCGGACGAGCGCAGCCGGCGCACGTCGCCGACCCGGGTGGTGACGCCGCTATGGTCGAAGAAGTCGAGCAGCGCGATTGCGAACTTGCGCGAAGCGCCGAGCAGATCGCGATAGATCGCCGCGCTGATCTCGGGCGCGCGCTCGAAATGCTTCAACAGGCGGGCCCGGGCCTCCTCGAGTTGGGCGCGGCCGAAGTAGAGATCGGTGGCGATCTTCACCACCCGCCCTTCGCGCTCGAGCGCGCCGAGCAAGGTCCGCAGCCGCGCGGTTTCCGTGGCCGGCAGCTTGAGTTCCTCGGCGAGCTGCTTCAGGTCGGGCGGCTGGAAGCCGGCCGCGGCCAGCTTCTCGGCCACACGCGCGCCCAGCCGGCTGTCATCGCCGCCGAGTTTGACGCGATGGGATCGGAGCCGCAGGATACTTTCCTCGCGGACGATTTCGGACTCGCGGCTCAGTCGATCGATCAGCGCGCGAAAATTTCGCGCCGCGACTTCGTACGGCAGGCGCGCCCGCAGCGCTTCCATCTCGAGTCCCGCGGCGAGCGGCTGGCTCTCGTGACAGGCCTTCAGCGCCGCGCTGGCGAAGCCCTTGAGGTCGTCCCACTTGATGCGCGTGGTGTAGCCCTCTTCGTCACCCAGCGAGAGTTTCACGAAACGGCCTTCATTAAGCGCCGTGCTGACTTCGGCCAGCGGCGCGTTGAGCATCTGGGAGACTCCGAGCGCGGTCACGGCGAAACTGTCCTGCAGGTTGATGAGCGCCTCGATCGCGGCCGGCCCGGATTGGTCGCGCAGCGTGGTCAGCCGCTCGCGGTAACGATCGACCGGTCTGCGCGTGCGCCGTCCGAGCGGATTCAGCACGCGGCCGCCGCCGAGCGTACGGCGGCTGGTTTCATCGCGGATCACGAAGCGATCGCCGGCCAGCGCAACCACCGGATCGTTGAGCACCAGCTGCGCCAGGCCGCCGCTCTTGAGCGCGATCTGCTCGCCCGGCTCGAGCACGATCACGCGCGCCATGGTCTCGCTGGTGCCGATAAAGAATCGCACCCGCTGATGGCTCTGCAGCGCGCGCTTGGCCGCCGGGCGCACCTCGAGCCACGCATCGAGGCGGCTGGTGACCAGCTCCAGGCGATCGTCGGCCAACACGTCGCCGCGCTTGAGTTCGATTCGTTCGGCGCCCGACAGGTTGAGCGCCAAGCGCTGGCATAGCCCGGCGGTCTCGACCGGCTCGGAATGGACCTGGATGGCGCGCACGCGGACCTCGCCGCCGCCCGGCAGCACGCGCAGCCGCTGCCCGACCTTGACCGCCGCACCCATCGCGGTGCCGGTCACGACCGTGCCGTGGCCCTTGATGACGAAAGCGCGGTCGAGCGGAAGGCGGAACAGGCCGGTTGCGCGGCGGGCCTCGAAGCCCGCGAGCTGGCGGGTAATCTCGGCGCGCAGCTCCTCGATGCCGGCGCCGCTCGTCGAAGAAACCGCGAGTACCGGCGCGGCGGCCATCGTGGTGCCGTCGCTCAGCAGCTCGATCTCGTCGCGCACTTCGGCCAGGCGCCGGGCGTCGGCCAGGTCGGCCTTGGTGATCACGAAGATGCCGCGGGCGGTGCCGAGCAGATGCAGGATGTCGAGATGCTCCTCGCTCTGCGGCATCACGCCGTCGTCGGCCGCGACCGCGAACAGCACCAGGTCGATACCGTGCGCGCCGGCCAGCATGTTGCGGATGAAGCGCTCGTGGCCGGGCACGTCGACCAGCCCGGCGCGCGAGCCGTCGGGCAGGGTGAAGTAGGCGAAGCCGAGATCGATCGAGATGCCGCGCTCCCGCTCCTCCTTGAGACGGTCGGTCTCCTGGCCGGTGAGTGCGCGCACCAGCGCGGTCTTGCCATGATCGATATGGCCGGCCGTGCCGATAATCGCGTGCGCCACCGTCGAGCCCATACGGGAAGCTTAACGCGCGTCGCCGCAAAATCGAAAGCCCGGCGCACTCGGGCGTTTTCTTAACGATTCGTCCACCAGCGTGAGCGGCGCTCAGATACCCTTTATTCGTCGCTGAGATTCTGAGTTAATAACTGATGCCTTGCGATGAGGCATGATGGCTGATGCGCCGAACTGAGAGCCAAGAGACTGGCGGTTTGTGCGGAGGCCGGAATCTTAGATGTGAACGGGGAGGAGTAGTGTGCAGTTGCTAAATTTGTACTGGCTGAACGGGAAAGTGCTGAGCGCGTTCGCGTCAGTCGCGGTAGCGGCGCTGTTGATGGTGTCATCGCCGGCTGATGCCCAGCCGCCCTCGCCTTATACGGTCGAGACCAACGTCAAAGGCGTCTACGCCTATACGCAGCCGCCGCCAAGCTTCGATCCGATGACGGCCTCGGCAGCCGAGCTGCAGCAATACGGCTATCCGCCGCGGCCCGCGGCCGACGCCTCGCCCAAGGACCTCGCGCAATGGAAGATGGTGGTTAATCCGGCGCTGACGCGGGTGGTCCCCCAGCTTTTGCCTACCAATATCTACCACCGGACGGTCTCGGGCTTGGTAATCAAGAACGCCAAGGCCTACAGCAACAATTGGAGTGGTCGTGCCCTTGTCCAAAAGAGACCCAAATTCACTAGCGTTTCGGGTTCATGGACGGTACCGGCCATTCAACAAGCCAGCTCCTGTCCCGCAGGAGGGAACTATTCGTCTCAGTGGGTCGGTATAGACGGTTTCTCGAATCAGGAGCTCTTTCAAGCCGGGTCGGACGCCGATCTTTGCCCTTTCAACACGACCACGACGAGGTATTACCCTTGGATTGAATGGCTTCCCGCAGCCGAGATAGAGCTTACCTACGGCAATGGTAACCCCTTGCCCTTCGCTCCGGGTGATTATCTTATCGTGAACGTAACAGCGACCGGGTGGTCGGGTGGAGAGTCGTCGACCGGTAACCTGATTTACGCCGATATTACCCAAGGCTGGGAAGTCATCACGGCGGTTGTTGCGAGCCAGCTCTGTGATGCGTACCAGTTTTGTGGAACATATATTCTTGGCCAGTCTGCGGAATGGATAGTCGAGGCCCCTGAAGTCAATGGATCGATTGCCAACCTATCCAACTATGTAGCCGATCCCTGGTTCGATGCGTCGGCCACAGACGTCCGTAACAGGATCTACCACCCCAAGACTCCGAGAACCGCGAGACCTTACAACATTACCATGGTGAACGGGGGCGGGAGCCCGATCTCTATTGTCAACCTGTTTGGTACTGACGTGCTGTGGTTTTTCTACGGAAATTCAGCGCCCTGAGTGACTGGCCGAGGAGATGACTCCGATGGCCCGCGATGTGTTGCTGGTAGGAAGTGTCCCGCTGGAGACGCCCCAGGAAGTGTTCGAAACCTGCGGGCGCGCGATTGGCGACCTGGTCCCGTGCCTCCCGGATGGCGAAGTCGGCGAGCGCAGCTACTGGATACAGGTGCTGGCCTATCGGGTTTTCCACGGCCATCCCGAAATCGAAACTATCAGGCGCCCGCCGCCGGCCAACGGGGTCGAGAAATGGAAACCGGCCGACCGGACGGAATCCTGGGGCTTCCGGGTCAAGCCGGGCGTCGAGCAGGTCCGGTTCGGCGATCCGGGCTGGCGTCTGGGCTACGCCAAGGAGGCGATCAACTCCTATTTCATCTTTTGCCAGCTACGCAAAGACGGGCTGATACCGCCCGACGTGCGCTTCCAGGTATGCCTGCCGCTGACCAACAGCGCGATCGATTTCTTCTTCATGGATCCCGCGGACTGGCCGCGTATCAAGCCGGGCTTCGAGGATGCGATGCGGGCGGAAATCGCCAAGATGATCGAAAAGATTCCGCCCGCTGACCTGGCGATCCAGTGGGATTGCTGCGTCGAAACGATGGACCTCGAAGACGCCTTTCCGTGGACGCCCACGGACAACCGCTTCGAGCGCAACCTCGCGCCGATCGCGAACCTGGCGCCACAAATCCCGTCCGAGGTGATGCTGGGCTACCATCTCTGCTACGGCACGCTCGGCGGCTGGCCGATGGTCGAGTCGGACGATCTGTCGCGCACGGTCAAGTTTGCCAATGAAGCGGTCGCCCGCTCCGGACGCCGGGTCGATTTCGTTCACATCCCGATTCTCAACCGCACCGACGACCGCTATTTCGCGCCATTGCGCGAGCTCCAGGCCGGCGCCGCGCGCATTTATCTCGGCATCGTTCACAATATGGAGGATGAGCGGGCCTTCAGGGCGCGGCTCGCGGTGGCGCGAAAATACCTCCCCGATTTCGGCCTGGCCGCGCCGTGCGGCTTCGGCCGCCATACGGCCGCAGAACTACCGGCCCTGCTCCGCGAGCATCGACGCGCGCTCGAGATGCTGCGCGAACTCGCGACGCGCTAGCGCCGTTCGGCGAGGATCGACTTGATGCGGGGCGTCGCCTCACGCCCGGCGCGGCCCATCAGCTCGAGATACTTCGGATCGTGGTAATCCGCGATCGCGCTGAAGTTCTCGCGCTGCTTCGAGCGGTCGAGCCAGCGCCCGACCGAACTGCGCGCGCCGTCCAGCATCCAGAACAGCGCCAGGTCTTCGAGGCGGATGATGTAGGGCAGAATCGCCACGTCGGCCAGGCTGTATTCGTCGCCGGCCAGCCAGGTGGTGGCGTTGAGCTGGCGCGCCATCTTCGTCACCAGCTGATTGTAATACCTGATGCCTTCGGGGAACTGCGGATGGTCGAGTCGCTCGCGCGCGAGACTCCGGTAGTATTCGGTCTCACTCGGATTGGGACGATTTTTGAACTGTTCCCCGCCGGCGGCTTCCATCTGCTTGCCGAAGGCGATCGCGACGCTGATCGTCGCGCAGGCGTGATGAAGCCCGGTATCGGGGATTTGCGTCCACAAACGCATCCGCGCCCGCGCCAGCGGGTCGCGCGGTCGCAGCGGCGGCTCGGGATAAGCGTCGTCGAGGTATTCGCAGATCACGGTCGACTCGATAATCGGCTCGCCGCGGTCGATAAGCGTCGGCACCACCCCATTGGGATTGAGCGCCAGGTACTCGGGCGTATGCGATTCGCCGGTGCGGAGGTTCAGATGACGCTCGACGGGCTTCAAACCCTTCGCACGAATTACCAGCCTGACCTTCTGCGCACAGACCGACATGTTGTTGTGATAAAGTTCCATGACCTTCTCTCTCGCGCTCCGATATAGCGGCGGCGCCCTCCGAAAGTAGAACTGGTGTCCGGGAGTATAACCGGCTGCGACGCATCCCGACACCGATAGACGCGGAATAGCTGTGATGTTTAGCAGTCCGCTGCATCGTTGGGAAAAAGCTGGATAGCGCGCGCATTCTGCGACCTCGTTTCGCCAATTGCGATCCCGCTCACAGCGCTCTTTGCCTACCGCGTAAATATTAGCTTGGCAAATGGCCGGGGCTTGGCCTACTTATACGAAACGTACGCGATGGCTCACGAGTTGCTTCTCCATCCTGAAAGCGGCGTTTCGATAAACCGCTGACTCGGAGCCTTGGAGGGGGCTATAGATGAACCGCGAAGTCGAGTTCCTGTTCGATTACGGCAGCCCCTTCAGCTACCTGGCGAGCCTCCGGATCGAGGATTTCGCCCGGCGCAACCAGGCCTCGGTGGCCTACACCCCGATCCTGCTGGGCGCGGTGCTCAAGGCCACCGGCAATGCCTCGCCGATGACCATTCCCGCCAAGGCCCGCTACATGGCGATCGAACTGCAGCGCTGGGCGACGCGTTACGGCGTGGTCTTCAAATCGAATCCATACCCGTTCATGTCGAATACGCTGCGGCTGATGCGCGGGGCGGTCGCGGCGCAGCAGCTCGGCGTTTTCCCGCCGTACCATCGGGCGGTCTATCGCGCGATATGGGCCGAGACGCAGGACCTCGGCGATGACGCGGTATTGCGCGGCGTGCTCGAGCAGGCCGGCGTTCCGGCGAGCGAACTTGCCGCCGTGAGCGAACGCCAGGAGGTCAAGGATCGCTTGCGCCGCAACACCGACGAGGCGGTGCGGCGCGGAGTGTTTGGCGCGCCGACGTTTTTCGTCGGCGATGAGATGTTCTGGGGCAACGATCGCTTCGAGTTCGTCGAGCAGGCGCTGCGCAGGCTCGCCTGAGCAGCGCCCATGAAGCTCAGCTACTGGAGGTAAAGCGGGATGCCATCTGAAAAGCCGGTTGCCGTGGTAGTGGGCGTGGGTGCGGGACTGGGCGCCGCGCTCGCCCGGCGCTTCGCCGCAGGTTACGCCGTCGCGCTGGTCGCGCGCAGCCAGGATTATCTGGCGGAACTCGCCGGGGAGCTACGAAGCAGCGGTGCAACCGCATTGCCGGTCGCCGCCAACGTCGCCGACGGAGCGCAGATCGAAGTCGCCGTCGCCACCGTGCGGCGTGAGCTGGGCGAGCCCGCGGTGCTGCTCTACAATGCCGCGATGCGCCCGTTTGGCCGGCTGATGGAGACCAAACCCAGCACCTTCGAGAACACCTGGCGCGTCAATGCGTTCGCGGCCTTTCTATGGTCGCAGCAGGTGGTCCCCGCGATGGTCGCGGCGGGCACCGGCGTCATCCTGTTCACCGGCGCCACGGCCGGCACGCGTCCCTATCCGACCTCGGCCGCCTTCGGCCCGTCCAAGTTTGCGTTGCGCGGACTCGCTCAGGTGATGGCGCGCGATCTCGGCCCGCAGGGGCTCCATGTCGCCTACATCAATATTGACGGCGCCATCGACTCGCCCTTCATCCGCCAGCGCTTTCCCGAGCTGACCGAGGCAGACATGCTCAAGCCCGCGGCGATCGCGGAAGCCTACTGGCATGTGGCCCATCAGGATCGCAGCGCATGGACGCAGGAAATCGACTTGCGGCCATTCAAAGAAAAATTCTAAGCATGATCGAAAAAGCGAGGACACCACGAGAACGCCTATGAGACACGGAATTCCCGCCAGCTCTGAATCTTTGCGATTAGCCACTGTATTCCTGGCTTTGATTTCGTCCACTGGCCTCGCGATCCCGGCGCTCGGGGATAGCCATCGGCCGTTGCCGGCGCAGGTCGCTGCGGCGGTTCCGGGGATGCATCCGTTCGGCAAGGGCCGCCACTCATGGTGGGGTATCCAGATGTACGACGCGACCTTGTGGATTGTCGGCCCACGATGGTCGGAAGCGGAGCCGCATGCGCTCGACCTCGAGCCGAGCCGGGCGGTTTCCGCCGACACGCTGGTGAAGAATGCGGTGGGCGAGATGCGCGACCTTAAGCTGGGCGACGAGAGCAAGCTGCGCGCCTGGCAGGCGGAACTGAAGAGCGTCATCCGCAGCGTGCGGCCCGGCGATCAAATCGTAATCTTCTGCTCGGAGGCCAACCGCACGCTGGTCTATCTGAACGATTCGAGCACCGGCGAGGTTGACGATCC
>Ga0307373_10010769_pt1 | contig 13397 bp, 9 predicted proteins | sample OX2MG_FD_202534 | JGI IMG/M metagenome (GOLD analysis project Ga0307373, IMG submission 202534) | Soil microbial communities from Risofladan, Vaasa, Finland - OX-2 | ecosystem: Environmental > Terrestrial > Soil > Coastal area > Acid sulfate soil | place: Finland: Risofladan, Vaasa | collected... | reverse complement strand
TAATTTGGCCGTCGCCGGCCGCTCATCCCGCGGCCCCGTCCTGTGCAGCGCGGTGGAGCACGACGCCGTCCTGGAGTCGGTCCACGCCGCCGGGGGGGCCACGCTCCGTGTCGATGCGGCCGGCCAGGTGGATGTGGACGACCTGAAGCGGGCCCTCGGCGCCCCGCCCGCCCCCGGCTCTGTCCCGACCGACGGCACCGCCCCCGCCTCCCCGGCCCTGGTCTCGGTCATGACGGCCAACAACGAGACGGGCATCATCCAGCCCCTCGACCGGGTCATCGGGATCGTCCGGCGCAAGGCTCCCTCCGCCCTGGTCCACACCGATGCCGTCCAGGCCGTCAACTGGCTCGACCCGGCCCCGGCCACGGCCGGTGCCGACCTGGTCTCCATCAGCGCCCACAAGTTCGGCGGCCCCCAGGGTGTGGGAGTCCTGGTGGTGCGCAGCCCGGCCGGACTGGACGTGACCGTCCACGGGGGCGGTCAGGAGGCGGGCCGGCGCAGCGGGACCCACAATGTGGCCGGCATAGCCGGACTGGCCGCCGCCCTGGCCGTGGTCCAGGAGGACAGGGAAGCCCTGGTCAAGCGGGTCGCTGACCTCCGGGACCGGCTGACCGACGGCCTGCTGGCCTCGGTGCCCGGGGCGGTGGAGACGGGTCGCCGGGAGGACAAGGTGGCCGGGATCTGCCATATCTGCATTCCGGAGGTGGAGAGCGAGGCCCTGGTCTTCCTCCTGGACCAGGCCGGGGTCTGCGTGTCGGCCGGTTCGGCCTGCGCCAGCGGCGCCACTCAGGTCAGCCATGTGCTGCGGGCCATGGGCGTTCCCGAGGAGCTGGCCCACGGCGCCCTGCGGTTGTCCCTGGGCTGGACCACCACCGATGACGACGTCGACGCCGCCCTGGAGGCTGTCCCCGCCGCCGTAGCCCGCCTGCGTCGCACCCGATGAAGGTCCTGGCCGCCCTGTCCGGCGGGGTCGACTCCTCGGTGGCCGCCGCCCTTCTGGTGGAGGAGGGCCACCAGGTGGTCGGGGCGACCATGAAGCTCTGGGGCGGCCCGTCCGACTCCGGCTGCTGCTCGGTCTCCGATGTCGATGACGCCCGCCGGGTCTGCCATCAGCTCGGCATCGACCACCACGTCTTCAACTTCTCCGAGGACTTCCAGCGCCACGTGGTCGACCCTTACGTCGACGCCCACCGCTCCGGGCTCACGCCCAATCCCTGCATCGAGTGCAACCGGCACATCAAGTTCGACCGCTTCCTGGACCGGGCCCTCCAGCTCGGCTTCGACGCGGTGGCCACCGGGCACCACGCCCGGGTCGAGCCCCGCCCGGGTGGCACCGCCGCCCTCGTCCGGGGCCGGGACGGGGCCAAGGACCAGTCCTACGTGCTCTCCATGCTCGGCCAGGCCCAGCTCAGCCGGCTGATCCTGCCGGTGGGGGAGATGACCAAGGCCGAGGTCAGGGCCGAGGCCTCCCGGCGGGGACTGCGCACGGCGGTCAAGCCCGACAGCCAGGACGTCTGCTTCATCACCGCCTCGGCCGGACGGACCGCCTTTCTGAGCGACCGGATCGAGCTGCATCCAGGCCGCCTGGTGGAGTCGGTCACGGGAGCCACGGTGGGAACGGTCGACGCCATCGAGCTGGTCACGGTCGGCCAGCGCCGCGGCATCGGGGCCGGCCCGGACGGCCGCCGCCACTACGCCCTCTCGGTTGACCCCGCCGCCGGTCAGGTCAGGGTCGGGCCCATCGAGGCGCTGATGACCGACGTGGTCGGGGTCGGACCCTGGACGTGGACCGCCGGTCCGTTGGCGCCGGGGGCCGCCGTCTCGGCCCAGCTGTCGGCCCACGGTCGGCCCCTGCCCGCCCGCCTGGGCGCCGACGCCACCCAGGTCCACCTGGCCGAGCCCACCCGCCGGGTGGCGGCCGGCCAGACGGTCGCCCTCTACGACGGGGACGAGGTGCTCGGCTCGGCGGTGGCGCGGTGACCGACCCTTCCGACGTGGCCCGGCGGGCCGAGGAGCTGGACCGCCAGATCGAGCACCACAACATCGCCTACCACCAGCTCGACACCCCCGAGATCAGCGACGCCGACTACGACGCCCTGGTCCGGGAGTTGCGGGCCATCGAGGCCGACCACCCCGAACTGGCCGATGATCTGTCCCCGACCCGGGGCGTCGGCGCCGCCCCTTCGGCCCTCTTCACCCCGGTCCAGCACCGGGTCCCCATGATGTCGCTGGACAACGCCTTCTCGGTCGAGGAGCTGGAGGCCTGGGCCCGCCGCCTCGAGCGCCTGGCCGACGGCCCCGTCACCTACATCTGCGAACTCAAGATCGACGGCCTGGCCATGTCCCTGCTCTACGAAGAGGGCCGCCTGGTCCGGGCCGCCACCCGCGGCGACGGCCGCACGGGGGAAGATGTCACCGCCAACATCCGCACCATCCGCTCCATACCGGCCGAGCTGAAATTGGACGACCCCCCCGACCAGGTCGAGGTCCGGGGCGAGGTGTACATGCCTGTGGCGGCCTTCGAGGAACTCAACCGCCGGCAGGCCGAAACCGGCGCCCGCCTCTTCGCCAATCCCCGTAACTCCGCCGCCGGCTCGCTGCGCCAGAAGGATCCGGCCATCACCGCCAGCCGGGATCTGTCCTTCTGGGCCTACGACCTGTCCGCCCCCGGGGGGGTGGAGCGCATGGGCTTCGCCCAGCACAGCCAGACCCTGCAGTGGCTGGCCGACGCCGGCCTGCCCGTCAACCCGGAGTGGAAGATCCTCACCACCGTGGAGGAGGTCCACGCCTACTGCGTGTCCCGCCAGGACCACCGCCACGACCTCGCCTACGAGATCGACGGCGTGGTGGTGAAGGTGCAGGAGTTGGACCGCCGCCGGGAACTGGGTTCGACCTCGCATGCCCCCCGCTGGGCCATTGCCTACAAGTTCCCCCCCGAGGAGCGCACCACCCGCCTCAACGGGATCATGGTGTCCATCGGCAAGTCGGGGAAGGCCACCCCCTTCGCCCAGCTGGAGCCGGTCTTTGTCGGGGGCTCAACCGTGGGCCTGGCCACCCTGCACAATGAGGACCAGGTCCGGCTCAAGGACGTCCGCCCCGGTGACACCGTCATCGTCCGCAAGGCCGGTGATGTCATCCCCGAGGTGGTGGGTCCCGTCGAGTCCCTGCGGCCCCAGGGGTCCAAGGCCTGGGTCTTCCCCACCGTCTGCCCGGTGTGCGGCGGTCCCCTGGTCCGCCTCGAAGGTGAGTCGGACACCTTCTGCACCAACTTCGACTGCCCGGGCCAGCGCATCCAGCGCATCGCCCACTTTGCCTCCCGGGGAGCGATGGACATCGAGGGACTGGGCGAGCAGCGCGTCATCCAGCTGGACCGGGCCCGCCTCATCACTGACGCCGGGGACCTCTACTCGCTGACAGAGGAGGACCTCAGCGGGTTGGAGGGCTTCGCGGCCATCTCGGTGGCCAACCTGCTGGCCGCCATCGGCGCCTCCAAGGACCGGCCGCTGGCCAACCTGCTGGCCGGCCTGGCCATCCGCCATCTGGGCAGCACCGGTTCGGTCGTGCTGGCCCGGGCCATGGGCCACCTCGACGCCATCGAGGCGGCCGGCCCCGAGGAGCTGGCCGCCATCGACGGGATCGGTCCGACCATCGCCCGCAGCGTGCACGAGTTCTTCGCCTCCGAGCGCAACCGGGTGGTGATCGAAAAGCTCAGGCAGGCCGGGGTCAACCTGGCCGGCCCGGCCGGCTCGGACGTTCCCCAGGTCCTGGCCGGCAAGAGCGTGGTGGTCACCGGCACCCTGGAGGGCTGGAGCCGGGAGGAGGCCGAGCTGGCCATCACCTCCCGGGGTGGGAAGTCACCCGGCAGCGTGTCCAAGACCACCTTCGCGGTGGTGGTCGGAGAGGCCCCGGGGGCCTCGAAGCTCACCAAGGCCGAGAGTCTGGGGAGGCCGATCCTGGATGAGGCGGGCTTCGCCGTGCTCCTGGAGACCGGGGAAGTCCCGGCCTGAACGGTCCCGAGCCCCCGGCCCGGGATGTCCAGGAAAGCGCACTCGGCCCAGGTAGCCTCGATCGGTGACGGTGCCGCGGGTGGATGACCTGCTCGGCCGGTCGCTCGGGGACCGCTACCGGGTCCGGGGCTGGCTGGGAGCGGGGGCGTCGGCGTCGGTGTACTTGGCCGTGGACGAGCGCCTGGACCGCCAGGTGGCCCTCAAGGTCCTGCACCCCGCCCTGGCGTCGGATGCCGGCTTCCTCAAGCGGTTCCAGTCCGAGGCCCGAGCGGCCGCCCGCCTCCGCCACCCCCACATCGTGCAGGTCTACGACTGGGGCGAGGACCCGGCCGGGGTGTACGTGGTGCTGGAGTACCTGTCCGGCGGCAGCCTGCGCCAGATGCTGGATAGTTCCGGGCCGCTCTCGCTGGCCCAGGTGACCGCGGTCGGTGCCCAGGCGGCCGAGGGCCTGGCCCACGCCCACCAGCGGGGTACGGCCCACCGCGACATAAAGCCGGCCAATCTCCTCTTCGATGACGACGGCCGTCTCGCCATCGCCGACTTCGGTATCGCCAGAGCCATGGCCGACGCCACCTGGACCGAGCCGGCCGGGGTGATCCTGGGCACGGCCCGCTACGCCAGCCCGGAACAGGCCGGCGGGCTGGTCACCGGGCCGGCTACCGACGTGTATTCGCTATCTCTGGTCCTGGTGGAGGCGGCCACCGGAGCGGTGCCCTTCAGCGCCGATACGACCGTGGCCACCCTCATGGCCCGCCAGGGCCGCCGGGTGGAGGCGGCTCCGGAGCTGGGAGAGCTGGGGCCGCTGCTGACCCAGACCACCGATCCGGAGCCGGCCGCCCGGCCCGACGCCGGCTGGATGGCGGCCCGACTGGCGGACGTGAGCCGCACCCTGCCCCGACCCGGCGCCCTGCCACTGGCCCCTCCCGACGTGCCGGCCGACTCGGGGGCCAGGACCGGGCCGGCCCGGGACACGACCGACGTCGGCATGGCCGCCCCGGTGGGGGCCGGGCGGGACGCCACGACCTTGATGGGAGCGACGGCACCTTCGCCGGCCTGGGCGGGCGAGGACAACCCCTGGCCGGTGTCGAGCCGGGTGGAGGTCACCACCCCCGTCGGGTCGGGCGGCGCCGGCCCCGGCCGGCGGGGTGGATGGCGGGCGGCCCTGATCGTCTTCCTCGCTCTGCTCCTGGCCGCCATCGGCGGCGGCGTCTACTGGCTGTTCGGGGTGTACCAGATCACCGTGCCCCGTCGGGTGGTCCCCGACGTGGAGGGCCAGGTCCTGGCCCGCGCCGAACAGGCCCTGACGGCCGCCCATCTGGCCTATCGGGTCGACCCTCCCGCCTACAGCGCCACCGTGCCGGCCGGGGACGTCCTCACCCAGTCCCCGAGGGGCGGCAAGCTCAAGCAGGGGTCGGCGGTCGACCTGGTCGCCTCCGAAGGCCCGGCGCCCCGGGCCGTTCCCGGTCTGAGCGGCCTCTCCCAGGAGGCGGCCGGAGCTGCCCTGAGCCGGGCCGGCCTCGGGGTCAAGTACGCCAAGGCCTACAGCGAGACGGTGGCGGCGGGCACCGTGCTCAGCTGGTCGCCCAACTCGGGTCTGCAGCCCAAGGGCACCGTGGTGACCGTCACCGTCTCGGAAGGCCCCCAACCCCGGACCGTGCCCGCCCTGACCGGTGACACCTACGCCCAGGCCGCCGCCGCGCTGACCGGTCTCCAGCTCAACCCGGTGGAGAGCGACGTCTACAACAACCAGTATCCGGCCGGGCAGGTGGTCGGGACGACCCCGGCCGCCGGCCAGTCGGCGGCCCGGGGATCTACCGTCACGGTGGACGTGTCCAAGGGCCCCCAGCAGGTCCAGGTCCCCGACGTGACCGGGATGAACGTGGCCGATGCCACTTCGGCCATCGAGGCGGTCGGCCTGGTGGTCAACAACGTCTACGGGCCCCCCAACCACCGGGTCTTCGTCACCGACCCCACGGCCGGCACCACCGTGGACACCGGCACCGGCGTCACCCTCTACACCAATTGAATTGTCCCGCCTCCGGCCGGACGGTGCCAGCGGGGGCCCCAGCCCCGCTGGCCCGGCGACCCGGGGCTGTCTGACGGGCAGGCCCCAGCTCCGCTGGCCTGGCGGAACCGGGATGGGCGGCCGTTGGGCCGTCCCTTGACCGGGGGGCGGCGGTTTGCCAACCTCTCCCGGCCGCCCGCGCTGGCGGGGCCGGCGAGGGGGAAGGGACGGACCATGGGTGCTCTCGACGGACGGGTCGCCATCATCACCGGCGCCGGCCGGGGCATCGGGCGCGAGCACGCCCTGCTCTTTGCCGCCGAAGGGGCCAAGGTGGTGGTCAACGACCTCGGCGGCGCCATGGACGGATCCGGGGACGACCGGACCCCGGCCCAGGCGGTGGTCGAGGAGATCAAGGCCATGGGGGGAGAGGCCATCGTCAACGCCGACGACGTCTCGGACTGGGAGGGGGGCCAGCGCCTGGTCAACGCCGCCATCGAGGCCTTCGGGGATCTGCATGTGCTCATCAACAACGCCGGCATCCTCCGGGACCGGGTGCTGGTCAACATGACCGAGGAGGAGTGGGACAGCGTCATCAAGGTCCACCTCAAGGGACACTTCGTCCCCACCCGTTGGGCCGCCACCTACTGGCGGGAGCAGACCAAGGCCGGCCGGGAGGTGAAGGCCTCGGTCATCAACACCTCCTCCACCTCTGGGCTGCTGGGTAACCCGGGCCAGGCCAACTACGGGGCGGCCAAGGCCGGCATCGGCGCCTTCACCGTCATCACCGCCCAGGAGCTGGGCCGCTATGGCGTCCGGGTCAATGCCATCGCGCCGGCGGCCCGGACCCGCCTCACCGAGGCCACCCCCGGCCTGGGCGAGGTGGTCAAGCCGCCTTCGGACGGGTCGACTTTCGACCTGTGGGACCCGGCCAACGTGAGTCCCCTGGTGGCCTGGTTGGCCACCGAGGACTGCCCGGCCACCGGAAAGGTCTATTTCGTCCAGGGGGGCCGCATCTCCCTCATGACCAACTGGGCCATGGCCAACCGCATCGAGAAGGATGACCGCTGGACCGTGGACGAGCTCCGCCAGGCCATGGTGGAGCTGGACGAAGCCGCCCCGGCCGGGGCCGGCCCGGCGGCTGTACCGGACTAGGCGGGCACGTTCCCCGGGCGTTTGGAATAGCCCGATCGGGGCATACAGGATTTAGTCCTCCCCAGAGGGTCCAAAAACCACGTAAGATCGTCGCTGGCAGGGTCCAAGGGGGTGGCGTTGCTGAGGCAGTGTTCCCCAGCCGCTGCCGGGCCGCCGCCCCCTTGGGCCCTGCCACTATCGCGTCCCGGCCCACTACGCTGAGTCCCATGCCGGCGGCCACCCGACTCGAACGCATCGAGCACCGTGAGCGGAATCCGAAGTGGAAGAACCCACCCTTCCGCATCGAGATGTCCGAGTGCATCAACTGCGACACGTGCCTGCGTCACTGTCCGCCCCAGTTCGGTGCCATCTTCAACCACGGGATCGACGTGATCATCGTCCCCGAGCTCTGCTCGGGCTGCCTGAAGTGCGTCGAGCCCTGCCCGGTGGACTGCATCTACGTGGACCCGGACTGGAAGGCGGCCCCGGACGACTGGTGGACCGAGCCCCTCGGCCCCCTGGATCCCTACTGACCGGTTGAGCCCGGCCGATTCCCGCCCGTCCATCTCTCGAGAGGACGTGGCCCACGTGGCCCATCTGGCCCGCCTGACCCTCACCCCCGAGGAGATCGAGCGCTTCACCGCCCAGCTGGCCGCCGTTCTGGGTCACGCCGATGACGTGGCCGCCCTCGACCTGGCCGGGGTGGAGCCCACAGCCCATCCCCTCCCTCTGATCAACGTCCTGCGAGAGGACGAGGTCCGTCCCTGTCTGGACCGGGACGAGGTAATGGCCCAGGCGCCGGCGGCCGAAGACGGCCGTTTCCGGGTCCCCCGCATCCTCGGGGAGGCTCCGTGACCCCCGGCGCACCCGGCGCCGGCCGGACTGCCCTGGCGACCGCCGCGGCGGTCCGTTCGGGCCGACTGAAGGCCGCCGAAGTCCTCGAGGAACACCTGGCCGCCATCCGGGCCCGGGAGACCGAGCTGCATGCCTTCAACCTGGTGCTGGAGGACCGGGCCCGGGCCGAGGCGGCGGGAGTGGACGAGGCCGTGGCCGCCGGGCGCGACCCGGGCCGGCTGGCCGGGATCACGGTCGCCCTCAAGGACAACCTCTGCACCCGTGGGGTCGAGACGACCTGCTCGTCGCGCATCCTGGAGGGCTGGCGGCCGCCCTATGACGCCACCGTGGTCACCCGCCTGCGCCAGGAGGGGGCGGTGGTGGTGGGCAAGACCAACCTGGACGAGTTCGCCATGGGCTCATCCACGGAAAACTCCGCCTTCGGACCCACCCGCAACCCTCACGATCCGACCCGGGTGCCGGGGGGCTCGAGCGGGGGGAGCGCGGCGGCGGTGGCGGCCGGCTTCGCCGGGCTGGCCCTGGGCTCGGACACCGGGGGCTCGATCCGCCAGCCTGCGGCCCTGTGCGGGGTGGTGGGGCTGAAGCCGACCTACGGGCTGGTATCCCGCTACGGGCTGATTGCCTTCGCCAGTTCCCTGGATCAGATCGGACCTTTCGCTGGCACGGTGGCCGACGCCGCCCTGCTCCTCGAGGTGATCGCCGGCCACGACCCGATGGACTCCACCTCCCTGGACGCCCCGCCCCCGTCGCTGCTGGAGGGTCTGGACGGCGGCGTGGAGGGCCTGCGGGTCGGCATCGTGTCCGAGCTCATGAACGGGGTGGAGCCGACCGCCGCCGCCGCCGTGGAGGCCGCCGCCGGCGCCCTGTCGGCGGCCGGAGCCAAGGTCGACCGGGTCTCGGTCCCGGCCGCCATCTACGGCCTGTCCGCCTACTACCTGATCGCCCCGGCCGAGGCCTCCAGCAACCTGGCCCGGTACGACGGGGTCCGCTACGGGCTACGGGCCGAGGCGCCGGGAGGGTCCGCCGATGTGGCGGCCATGTTCGCCGCAACCCGGGCGGCCGGGTTCGGGGACGAGGTCAAGCGCCGGATCATGCTCGGCACCTACGCCCTCTCGGCCGGCTACTACGACGCCTATTACGGCCAGGCCCAGCGGGTGCGCACCCTCATCATCCGGGACTTCGACGCCGCCTACCGGAGCTCCGACGTGCTGCTGTCTCCCACCACGCCGGGGCCGGCCTTCGAGCTGGAGGCCAAGACCTCCGACCCCCTGGCCATGTACCTCTCCGACGTGTGCACCATCCCGACCAACCTGGCCGGCCACCCGGCCGTCACCGTGCCGTGGTGGCCGGAGGGGTCCAGCCTGCCCCTCGGGGTCCAGGTGCTGGCCCCGGCTCTGGGCGAGGCGGTCATGCTCCGGGCCGCGGCGGCCATCGAAGCCGGCGCGCCCCCGGCGCCCTCAGCCCCGGGAGGGGGGTCGTGAGTGCGGCCAGCGCCGAGGGCGCCGAGGCCTGGGAGACGGTGGTGGGCCTCGAGGTCCACTGCGAGTTGCGTACCGCCACCAAGCTCTTCTGCGGCTGTCCCAACCGATTCGGTCAGGAGCCCAACACCCAGATCTGCCCGGTGTGCACCGGCCAGCCCGGCTCGCTGCCGGTGCTCAACCGGATGGCCGTGGAGATGGCCATGCGCATCGGCCTGGCCCTCCACTGCCGGATCGAGCCGTCCATCTTCCACCGGAAGAACTACTTCTATCCGGACATGCCGAAGGACTATCAGGTCAGCCAGTACGACCAGCCCATCAACATCGACGGCTGGCTGGAGCTCCCGAGTGGCGGGCGCATCGGGGTCGAGCGGGCCCATCTGGAAGAGGACACAGGCAAGATCACCCACGTCGGGGGAGCCGGGCGCATCCACGACGCCTCCCACTCCCTCATCGATTACAACCGGGCCGGCGTTCCCCTGGTCGAGATCGTCAGCCGGCCCGACATCCGCTCCGCCGTGCAGGCCCGGGACTACGTGGCCGAGCTCCGCTCCATCCTGGTGGCCACCGGCGCCTCGGACGGAAAGATGGAGGAGGGGTCCCTCCGGGTCGACGCCAACGTCTCGGTCCGGCCCCGGGGCAGCACCGATTTCGGAACCCGATGTGAGATCAAGAACCTCAACTCACTGCGCTCGCTGGTCCGGGCCATCGACTATGAGGCGGCCCGCCAGATCGAGGTTCTGACCGACGGCGGGCGCATCATCCTCGAGACCCGGCACTGGGACGAGGCCGGCGGGCGGACCACCAGCGGGCGCACCAAGGAGCAGTCCGAGGACTACCGCTACTTCCCCGAGCCCGACCTGGTGCCGGTGGCGCCCGACGCCGGCTGGCGGGGCCGGGTGGAGGCATCCATGCCCGTACTTCCGGCCGCCCGGCGGAGCCGACTGGCCGAGGCCACGGGCGCCCCTGGAGACGACATAGCCGTGCTGGTGGAGACCGGGCTGGATGAGCTGGTGCTGGCCGCGGTGGCGGCCGGCGCCGACGCCCGGACCGCCGTCAACCGGGCCACCAACGAGGTGGCCGGCGCCCTGGAGGACGGCCCGCCTCCGCCGGCGGAATCCTTCGCCCGCCTGGTCAAGATGGAGACCGAGGGCGCCCTCACCGCCACCCAGGCCAAGACCGTGCTGGCCGACATGCTCCGCCACGGCGGAGACCCGGAGGAACTGGCCCGGAAGAGAGGCTTCGAGGCCCTGGCCTCGGACGCCCTCGCCGACGCCGTTTCGGCCGTGATCGAAGCCAACCCGGCCGAGTGGGAGCGCTTCAAGGCCGGTGAGGCCAAGGTGGCCGGCTTCTTCGTCGGCCAGGTAATGAAGGCCACCAAGGGCAACGCCGACGGTGGCGCCGTGACCGCCGAGTTGCGCAAGCGGGCCGGCCTCTGAGCACGGCCTGAGACGCAACATAAAGGTTGTGTTTCAAGGCCGTTTGGCCTCTTGTGTTCCGGTCCCGGTGGGTTTATGAATAGGGGTACGGCCGGATAACGGTCGCAGCAGGAAGCCCAACCATCAAGGGAGGTTTCCGCAGTGGTTTCGCACCTGATCGAAAGATCTCCGCCCGAGAGGGCGACCCGGCGGGTCATCGCCTGAACGGCCCCCGGGGAGCAACTCCGGACCCCGCAACTTGCGGAACGCGGCATCGAGGACCGGCACCCTGTTCCCGGCGCGACTGAATGCCTACCCGGGCATGGCCGTGGCCAGGATGGACCTGGCTGGCAGGACGTCGATCGGCTCCCCACGCGTTCTCTCGAACCGAATCGCGGCTGGCGACGGAGCCTCACCCGAGGGCTGACAACTGAATACGAATTCACCGAGAGGGCCGGGAGGCCCTCTCGGCGCGCTGGGCCGCTTCCGGCGCTACCGGTACCCTCTCGGCATGGCCGAGCCCGGTATCGACCGCAAACCCCGCAGCCGCGACGTCACCGACGGGTACGAGCGGGCCCCGGCCCGGGCCATGTTGCGCGCCGTCGGGATGACCGACGAGGACTGGGACAAGCCCCAGGTGGGCGTGGCCTCGTCATGGAACGAGGTCACCCCTTGCAACCTGCCCCTCGACCGGCTGGCCAAGCAGGCCAAGGAAGGGGTCAGGGAGGCCGGCGGCTTCCCCTTCGAGTTCGTGACCATTGCCGTGTCCGACGGGATCTCCATGGGACACGAGGGGATGCGGGCCAGCCTGGTCAGCCGGGAGGTCATCGCCGACTCGGTGGAGACGGTGATGCACGCCGAGCGCTTCGACGCCCTGGTCACCTTCGCCGGTTGCGATAAATCCCTGCCCGGCATGCTGATGGCGGCCGCCCGCCTCGATCTGCCGTCGGTCTTCCTCTACGGCGGCTCCATTCTGCCCGGCACCCTGCCCGCGGATCCGGCCCAGGGCCGGCCCACCGCCACCGCCCTGGACATCACCAGCGTGTTCGAGGCGGTCGGCGCCCACGCCGCCGGCTCCCTCTCGGCCGAGGAGCTGTCCCTCATCGAACACAACGCCTGTCCCACGGCTGGATCCTGTGCCGGCATGTTCACCGCCAACACCATGGCCTCTATATCCGAGGCCCTGGGCATGGCCCTGCCCGGCAGCGCCTCGCCCATGGCCGTCGATCCCCGCCGGGACCAGTTCGCCTACGACAGCGGCACGGCTGTGGTCCGCCTGGTCGACGCCGGTATCACCGCCCGGCGCATCATGACCAAGGAGGCCTTCGAGAATGCCATTGCCGTCACCATGGCCCTCGGGGGGTCGACCAACGCCGTTCTCCACCTGCTGGCTATCGCCCACGAGGCCCGGGTCGACCTGGAGATGGAGGACTTCAACCGCATCGGCCGGCGGGTGCCCCACATCGCCGACACCAAGCCCCACGGCCGATACCACATGGTCGACATCGACCGGGTGGGCGGTGTGCCGGCCCTGATGAGGGAACTGCTCGAGGCCGGCCTCCTGCACGGGGACTGCCTGACGGTGACCGGGCGCACCATGGCCGAGAACCTGGCCGCCCTGGATCCGCCTGCCCCCGACGGCTCGGTCATCCACCCCCTCACCGACCCCATCCACGCCGAGGGCGGCATAGCCGTGCTGACCGGCTCGCTGGCTCCCAACGGAGCCGTGGTCAAGGTGGCCGGCATCGACACGGATCACTTCGAGGGCACGGCCCGGGTCTTCGACGGGGAGGACGGGGCCATGGCCGCCATCCTGGCTGGGTCCATCCAGCCCAACACGGTGGTGGTCATCCGCTACGAGGGCCCCAAAGGGGGCCCGGGCATGCGAGAGATGCTGGCCGTGACCGGGGCGATGAAGGGGGCGGGCCGGGGGGCGGACTGCGCCCTGCTGACCGACGGCCGCTTCAGCGGAGGAACCCACGGCTTCTGCGTCGGCCACGTCGCCCCCGAGGCCGTCGACGGCGGACCCATCGCCTTCGTGGCCGACGGGGACACCATCCGCATCGACGTGCCCACCCGGCGGGTCGAACTGCTGGTGGAGCCGGCCGAGATCGAACGGCGCCGGGCGGCCTGGACCCTGCCCGCCCCCCGGTACACAACCGGTGTGCTGGCCAAGTACGCCCGCCTGGTCACCGGAGCCGAGCGCGGGGCAGTGACAGAACCCTGATCGATGTGTAAGATCATCGGTGAGATGACCACTCGTCCCCTCACCCGCCTGAACCTCGTAGTAATCACCTGACGCACGCCGCCTCACCGCGCGTGCGTTCGAGACCTCCCAACCGGGAGGTCTTTTCATTTCCCGAATTCCTCGAGATGCCCGTATTCCCCGAGTCGTACCGGAGCAGGAGCCAGTCATGAAGCTGACGGGGGCGCAAGCCCTGATCAAGAGCCTGGAGATGGAAGGCGTGGAGGTCATGTTCGGCCTCCCCGGGGGCTGCATCCT
>Ga0307373_10010768_pt1 | contig 13398 bp, 11 predicted proteins | sample OX2MG_FD_202534 | JGI IMG/M metagenome (GOLD analysis project Ga0307373, IMG submission 202534) | Soil microbial communities from Risofladan, Vaasa, Finland - OX-2 | ecosystem: Environmental > Terrestrial > Soil > Coastal area > Acid sulfate soil | place: Finland: Risofladan, Vaasa | collected... | reverse complement strand
GGGCGCGCATAGCCATAAGACGACAGGTGGTCGGCCCGCACCGTGTCCAGAACAATAAAGATAATGTTCGGCGGCTGAGAGCGAGCGCCGGACGCCGCCTGGATGTGCGAGGAACCCGGGAACGGCCCTACCAGAAAAGCCCCTATGCCGCAGATGGCAACAACACCCGCCAGCCCAAGGCCCCATGATAAATACCGCAGCACCCTGAAGCTAAATCGGTTGGCAAGCTTCGAAGCGGGTTTCCACAACAAATAAACAGCCAGCAACGCGACAGCACATCCCGCAGCAAACCAGGCATTTGAACTAAGGAAGTCGATACCGAAAGTGAATTCCTTAATCACGACTCGGGTGTGAAGCCAGCGGAGCCGCAGGACCACAAACGTCACAAAGGCAGCGGCGTCAACCGCCACGAAAATTGCAATCGTGTGTTTTCCGGGCCATCGCGACGCCAGCCATCCCTGCAGCAGACCCCAGAGCCCAAAACACGCCATGTCCAGCAGGGGCGCGAGGAACCATTCCACACGGCCAATGTCAGGAACCAGGAGGGCATCGACGCCAGGCGACGTTCGGAGCATGGCGGCTTCAAAGATTCCGAGCAGCAGGCCGGCAAGCGCGCAGATCACCACGAACCGGAAAAAGATTTCTGAACGTTTGCTGGTGATTTCAACCGAGGTTTTTCCGGCGATCTTCATTGGGTCGTTCCGTCCCATTCACCACGACCCATCAACGGGGCAGGCTGATGGCTAGTCTGACATACCTGCGTGGCAAAAACAACGCTGTTTCACCTGCGCCGCCGCCCCTTTTGCGCATGTGACAGGTGATGGGACCACGGAATCATCCCGGCAGGCGTTGAAACCGCTGGGCTTACTCGAGGGCGAGATATTTTTCCACTTCCTCAGGCTTGAAGCCGACGAGTTCCGGTTCGAGAGGAATCGTCATGCCCGTGCGGGCATAGACAGTCTGCCGGACGCAGCCGGCGAGCGTCAGCACATCATGCGCGGTCGCGCCACCGTCATTCAGCAGCACGAGCGGCTGGGTTTCATTGACCCGTGCGCCACCCTCGCAGTGGCCCTTAAGGCCGCAGATTTCAATCAGGAACGCGCTGGGAATTTTCACTGATTCAGCGGAAGCCGAACGCTTGCGAATTTCTTCGAGGCGGCTGCCTGCCTCCGGTGAAAAATTCCGCCCGAGGTTGGCACGCAGAATCTCATAGTCCGTGCCACTCAATACCAGGTTCTTGAAAAAGGAGCCGGCGTTCCCACCCTTCTCCTGGCGCGGGAAGGGGAACTTGCGGTCGCGGATTCGGATGATGGCTTCGCGGACCTCCCGGATGGAAGGCGCTGCAACGCCCATTTCGCTGAAATAGTTGCGCACGTCCGGGTAGCGAAGGTCCGGCTTGCCGCGCCGGTCGAGCCCCAGGTCGAGTTGCAGGATGATGAATTCGTTTTTTGCGCTGGTATTGAAAATGCTTTTCCGGTAGCCGAAGCCGCAGTCGCCCGCGCCGAGCCTCAGCACGTTGCCGGTTCGAAGCTCCAGGACGGTTGCGCTCTCCAGAACATCGCTGATCTGCTGTCCGTACGCTCCAATATTCTGAACAATGGCCGCGCCAGCCTGTCCGGGAATGTGCGACAAGTTCTCGATTTTCCAGAACTCTTCCTCGACCGCCCGGCGGACCACTTCGTCCCAGGTCTCACCCGCTTCAACCCGCAGAATGACTTTCTGGGATTCCGCCGTCTCCGTCGAGATGCCGCATTGCACGGGATGAATGACCAAACCCCGAAAGCCGCTGTCATTGACCAGGATGTTGCTTCCCCCGCCGAGCACAAAAATGGGCAGGCGTTCCTCGCGCGCGAACCGGAGCGCGTCAAGATAGTCATCGCGTGTGGCAGCGCTCGCAAAAAACTCTGCGGGTCCTCCCACTTTGAAGGTGGTCAAGGGCTTGAGCGGTTCATCCCGCCTGATCTCGAAATGGGTCATGTCTCAGTGTAGCGCCCGGGAGCCGGAGAGTCACTGCACCCGCCGCTTCCGTCCCGCCCAGTAGGGTTCCCGCAAGACCTTTTTCAGAATCTTGCCCGTTCCGCCTTTGGGCAGGCTCTGGAGGAATTCCACCGACTTGGGCGTTTTGAATCCGGCCAGATGGTTCCTGCAGTGGGCGAGAATTTCATCTTCGGGGGCGGTTTGCCCCGTTTTAAGAACGACCAGCGCTTTGGGGACTTCGCCCCACTTTTCGTCCGGCACGGCAATCACCGCGCATTCCAGCACCGCCGGATGGGCGCAGAGGACGCGTTCAATCTCAGCCGAAGCGATATTCTCGCCGCCGCTCAAAATCATGTCTTTGGCGCGATCGACAATCAGGAGGTAGCCTTCTTCGTCGATCGTGGCCAGATCGCCGGTGTGGAACCAATCGTTGCGGATCGCGCGCTCCGTCGATTCCGGCTGCTTCCAGTAGCCCGCCATCACCACATCGCTGCGAACAATCACTTCACCCACTTCCCGGGCGTCCGGCTTTACGTCATTGCCATGAATATCCACCACGCGGATTTCCGCGCCGGCCAGCGCGCATCCTGCCGTCGCCTTGCGCCGCAACTGGACGTTCCGGGGCTCGTCGGCCAGATGGTCTTTGATATTGGCGACGGATATCACCGGAGAAGTTTCCGTCAAGCCGTAACCGCCCTTGGCCGTGCAGCGGAGCATTTTCTCCTCAACCTCTCGAATCAGAGACGTGCTGCAAGGCGCTCCGCCGATAAACATCGTTCGGACGCTGGAGACGTCGTACTGCGGGAAATCCGGATGGTTGAGCAGCGCGGTGATCATCGTGGGAACCATCTGGAGCTGCGTCACCCGTTCGGACTGGATCAGTTGAAGCACGGCGAGGGGATCGAACTTCCTGGCGATCACATGGCGCCCGCCTAAAAGCGTCAGCACGTGCGGCGTTCCCCAGCTATTGACGTGAAACAGCGGGACCGTGTAAAGGCCGACTTCGTTGTCGCTCCCGCTCTCCGCCTGCAGCCTGTATAAAGCGTGGAGATAGAGGTTGCGATGCGTGAGCATCACGCCCTTGGGATAGGCTGTGGTCCCACTGGTGTAGAAAAGCTCCGCGACCGAATTCTCATCGATGCCCCGATAATCGATTTCCGCCGGCTCAGCCTCCGCAAGCATCTCATCATATAATTTCGGATAAGCCCACCCGGGCGCCGGACCACTGAGCGCAATCCAGTGCCTGACCGAACGGATACCCGGCCGCAGAGACTCAACCAGCGGGATGAATTCGGGACCAAAAAAAAGCACGCTGGATCCGGCGTCGTGCAGGATATAGGTCAATTCTTCCGGGCCCAGGCGGATGTTGAGAGGCAGAAGGATGGCGCCCAACTGAGGAACTCCGAAATAAGCCTCCAGCAGGCGGTGGCAGTTGAAACTCAAAAAGGCCACCCGCTCGCCTTTCTGAAGTCCGAGACGCAGCAACGCGTTGGAAAGCCGGTCGCAACGCTCGTTAAATTGGCGATAAGTCAACCGCAGGTCCTCGCAGACCACGCCTTCCTTGTTCCCGAATATCCGCGCGGCGTGGCGCTTGAGGCGAACTGGGGTGAGAGGAAGAATCATGGCTGTTGGTTATGCCTGCTCCCCGCTGGGCGCGATGGCCGGGTTTTGCGGAGAGCCAAGCTTTCCAACAATGAACCAATACGCCAGCAATCCGCTGACCAGCAGCGTTGGCCCCAGCACAAAAGCCGAAACAAAAGAGCCGGTCCAGGCGATGAGAAATCCGGTGATCAGTGGCGCTGCAACGCCTCCTATGTTTCCGGCACAGTTCAAAAATCCCGTCCAGACGCCCACTTCATCAGGCGGCGCGCAGGATTGCAAAATCACCAGTTGATTGGCGGTTGAGAGTCCAACCAGGCCGGCGCCGACGATCAAAGCGACAGCCACTCCGGCGCTTTGGGTGATCGCGGCGGGTATCATCAGCAGACCGAACACGAAGCCGATCGTGATCATCATCTTTCGCGTCCGCGTTTCGTCCCATCCACGGCTGATCAGGCGGTCGGCAATCCAGCCGCCCAAAGGCTGGCAAACGCCAAAAACGGCGTAGGGCATGGCAGAGAAAAGACCGGCCTTGATGATGCTTAAATGGCGCGCCTCGTACAAGTAGTCCGGGAGCCAGGTCAGCATCAGATACCAGAAGTAATCAAAGCAGAAAAAGCCCAGGCAGACGCCCAGCAGGTTGCGGTCAAAGTGGGCCAGCTTGAAGCGCGGCCGTGCCTGCCCGGTGGAGGGTTCAGGTTTTCGCTCCCGCATATTCGCCAGCCTTGAAGGAAACGCAACAAACCACGGAATCAGCCAGAGGAGACCCAATATCCCAACAAATACAAAGGTATCTCTCCACCCATAACGGACCAGAAGCCAGGGAATCCCGATGCCTCCCAGAACCAGACCAAAACGGGTCCCGGCGTCAAACATTCCCGAGGGCAGCCCGCGCTCCGAGCGGCCAAAAAGGACGCTGACAATCTTCGTGCCGCCCGGAAGGTAGATCGCTTCGCCGAATCCCAGCATGACGCGGAGCAGGATGAGGACCACCAGGCTGCCGGCCAGTCCCGTCAGCCCCTGCGCCAGGGACCAGAGTGCAAAGGCCCCGGCATAGACCCACAGCAGGTTCATGCGGTCCGCCATCAATCCAACGGGAACCTGCATCAGGGTGTAGGACCAGAAGAACGCGGAGAGCAAGAGTCCCTTGGACTCCGGACCCAGGTGAAGGTCGATGGAAATCAAAGGCAGCGCAAATGAAATTGTGGCGCGGTCAAGGTAGTTGATGATCGACGCGATGAAGAGCAGCCACATCACCACCCAGCGCCGGGTGTTGCTGATGTCGCCGCCAGGGATGCGGGTGTAGGGGGCGCTTGCTGTCGTTCCGTTCGATGGTTCCATTCGGTCTCCCAGCCTTCAGAAAGGGCTTGGGCAGAATATCGCATTTTGCGAAGAGTTCAAGTGAAAGATAGAAACCCACCGTCTTTTCGGCAGGCTGGGGGGCCGGTTGCATTCAGCAGGGCTGGCGGTTTTTTGGGGTCCGCGGGAGAATCGCGGAGGGTCCCGGATTGTCCGTGCCGGCGGGAGGAGGTTAGGTGGAGAGAGCCTGGGCCGGTTACAGGCAGGAGATGGGGAAAGGGGAAAAATGAAAAGCTGAACTCAGGCGAAGGGAAGCATGATCCAGCCGAGGAGCACAGCAATACCGACAAAGGCGATAAAAACTTTGGCGCCGTAAATCAACTGCTCCCGCAAAGTCTGTCTGCTGAGAACGGCAAACACCACGGAGACAAAGAAGGAAAAGAGCACCAGGGCCGTGAAATGAGAAATGACCATCCGTTTACCTTGCGGCGAAAAAGTATCGAGCAACTTCCTGCTTTAAGACTTTCTCCCCATTGCGATATCGTAAGCATCGAGAATCGTCAGGACGTTCAGCATGCCCGCAGCAATCAGAAACGCCGTGCCGTAGTCGGAGCAGACAAAGTAAGTGTTACCGCCGGCATAACCGAAGAAGGTGGCCACCGGCATGGACACTCCGATGGAAAGTTCGGCAAAGTAGCCCAGCGTGTGCAGGTATGAGCCCGAACCCGTGGAGAAGAATTGCCCTTGCATCGCGAGGCCCAGCACGAACATTCCGACGATGGCGAGGAACAGGACCATGGCCCGCCCCTTGCGGCCCAGCAGAAAATGGCCGAACCCGGGAATGACCCACGCGGCCACGCACAGGCCGAACAGTCTGCCGGACGAAGCCTGGGCGCGCGAAGGCCTGACGGCCTCTCTCGCTGCGCTCTCTTCTTGTTCCGCGACTTTTCTGGCCATAGGCTGGAGTCAAAGAACCGTGGCGGATCCACTGCGCAAGATCCGCAAAACCCCACACACATCCAACCTCTAAACATATCATAGGGGCTAAAGAGGCAGCAATAGACCCAGCAAAGACAGCAGTGAGTCGGCGGACAGCCTGAGGTCCAAAGCAGATCCTTCGGGGAGTTTACCCCAAGGGGAAGTCCATTCCTCGCTCCGTGCAGAATGACGGACGAAGCTCCTGCCCTGAGCGAAGCGAACGCGCCCGGGATGACATCGCGCGCGTGTTTTTTTCAGCAGCTAATTGACCGGCATTTCCTTTATGAAGGTCCGTTCTTCACCTGGAGCTGCAAGGCCCGCGCGTCGTCGTGTTCTGCCGGACTGGCGTTTGATGTTTTCCCATGTCTGTTCAGGAAGGGCCAGGAAGACGCGGACGATGTCGGGATCGAACTGCCGGCCTGACTCGCGGATTATTTCTTCACGCGCGGTCTGGAACGGCAGGGCCTGACGATAGGGGCGGTCGGAAGTCATGGCATCCAGGGTGTCGGCAATCGCAAAAATTCTGGCTCCCAGTGTAATTCCTTCTCCCAGGAGCCCCTGCGGATAGCCTGCTCCATCGTAGCGTTCCTGATGCGCCAGCACGATTTCCGCCGCGGCCGAGAGAAAGGGGATGCGGTTGAGGAGTTCGTAACCGATACGAACGTGGGTCTGCATGATCATCATTTCTTCTGGAGTGAGTTTACCTTGCTTCAGCAGGATGGAATCCGGGATGCCGATTTTTCCGATGTCGTGCAGGTAGGCTCCGCGGGCAATGGTCTTCAGTTGTTCGTTGGTGCATCCCATGGCCCGGGCGATTTCCAGGCAATAGAGGCTGACCCGGCGGGAGTGTCCGGCCGTTTCCGTGTCCCGAAGGTCCAGCGCAGCTCCAAGCGCCTCGAGCGTGTCGTCATAGGCGTTCTCAATCCGTTTCATGGCGGTCTGAAGCTGGCGGGTGCGTTGTTCAACCATCTCTTCCAGATGATGGCGGTACTTCTCCAGCTCCGCTTCCATGAACTTCTTCCGGGTTGCGCGGCGCACGGATTCCACCGCCACATCCAGATTAAACGGCTTTACCAAATAGTCGTCCGCGCCGTGTTTCATCGCTTCAACGGCCACCCGGATGTCGTCTTCACCCGTCGCCATGACAAAGGCGAGGTGGGGATGCTTCTTCTGCACTTCGCCCAGGAGCCCAAGTCCTGTCATGCCGGGCATCTTCAGGTCCGAAACAATCGCATCAAAGTGTTCGCTTTCCAGCCGGCTCAGCGCTTCTTCGGCGCTCGAGCACCCATGCCACTCGAATCCGCTCCGACCCAATTTCTCTCCCAGGATCTCCCAGACCGCTTGCTCGTCATCCACCAGCAACACTCGTGATTTCACTTCTTTGCCACCCATTTGAATTCTCCAATATTGCCTGGATCACCAACCCCAGGTTCCTCTACCGGGGCCTGGCTTGCTCCCCGGCCATCCCGGGCCGAGCCTGGGATTGATACGGTTTTCATCCTCCCGCTGCTGCAAAAGTCTGGTCCAATGCAAGCCGCGATACGGGGTCCACCCTGAAGATTCTTTAGTCGCCCTCAGGTTGAGAAAGCCATGTGTCTGGACACACATCCTCCTTGTCCTGGCTGCGTTACCTTCTATTTTCTATCGGAGTCTGTCCGCGAGAGCGTTAGCCTGGATTATTCATGAATTTTGCCTGCGAGGTGGATGTAGGGGCGACCCTTGGGTCGCCCAGGGCGGAGCAAGCCCCGCCCCTACGGCCACTTTGGCGCCGCCCTCCTAACGATGTTTCAACGCTTCATGAATAATCCGCGTTAGGGGGAACGCGAAATCATTGGGGCCGGATTCCGGCCAGGAGTGAACTGAAACGGGGGTCTCAAGGTCCGGAGCGCAAGGACATAGATGCCGGGTTGGGTTGACGCCCGGTGCGGCTCCGGGATATGTTCTTAACCTGAGTTGTTTTCGGTAAGAATCGCGCCCTTGACGTAGCCGTTCCTGGAGGATGTGATCGATGAAACTGCACCATGTGATTGAAGCTCAACAGTTCGACCTGCCCACGATAAGCCATCTCTTCGAGGTTGCCGCGCAAATGGAACAGCTTGTGGCGCGCGGCGGCACGGATGAGTACCGCACCCGGCTGATGGCCACGCTTTTTTACGAGCCTTCCACCCGCACCCGTTTTTCTTTTGAAGCCGCCATGCACCGGCTGGGCGGACAGGTGATTTCCACGGAAAACGCCGCTGAATTCTCTTCGGTTGCAAAGGGCGAAACGCTGGAGGACACGATTCGCATCATGAATGGATACGTGGACGTTATTGTGCTGCGCCATAGTGAAGTGGGCGCAGCGAAGCGCGCGGCGGCCGTCTCCCGTGTTCCCATCATCAACGCCGGCGACGGCGTCGGGCAGCACCCCACCCAGGCGCTGCTGGACCTTTACACGATTCACAAAGAGATCGGCTCCATCGACGGCTTGAAGATCGCCATGGTGGGGGACCTGGCCCAGGGGCGGACCGTCCGCTCCCTGACATACCTTCTGAGCAAGTTCAAGGACATCAAGATGTACTTTGTTGCGCCTCCTCAGCTGAAGATGAAGGAGGACATTCTGGAGCACTTGCGGGAGCGCGGATCGTGGTTTGCCGAGGAAACGACCCTTGACCGGGTACTTCCGGAGGTTGACGTGGTCTACCAGACGCGAGTTCAGAAGGAACGGTTTGGCGACCGGATCGCCGATTATGAGAGTTGCCGCGGCATTTATATCCTCAATCAGAATTCTCTCCGATTGATGAAATCAAATGCCATCATCATGCATCCCCTTCCCCGCCTTGAGGAAATTGCCATGGAAGTGGACCAGGACCGCCGCGCAGCCTATTTTCGCCAGGCGCAGAACGGACTGTTTGTCCGCATGGCTTTGCTGGCGTCGTTGCTGTCATGATGGAATTCCTGACCCGCCGCCTTCCACTGGAACTCTGGTACTAGTACTCAGGTACTCTTGTCCGGCCGAGTTAATATCGCGTACGCTTTGTGCTGTGAGGCAAGTGGGACATCACGGCAGCGATAACGGAAGGCGGTGCGCGATGGGGATTGGTGAACGAATTCGGGGGTTGAGGGAACAGAAACATCTCTCGCAAGGGGACATCGAAGAAAGAACCGGGCTGCTGAGGTGCTACATATCCCGGGTCGAGAACGGCCATACCGTTCCGTCTCTGGAGACCCTGGAACGGTTTGCAGGCGCTCTGGACGTCCCGCTTTACAAGCTCTTTTATTACGACGAAGGTTCGCCCTGCGAGTATGCGACGTCTGAAATGACGCTTGAACGCCTTGCGCAGGAAGGCGGCGCCGCAGGGGCTGAAGCCAGGTTCCTGTTAAAATTAAGGGGCCTTCAGGCGCGGCTTTCTCCAACGGACCGGGACGTTTTGCTGACGCTTGCCAAGAAACTGGCTGAGCGCCCGGGGCCTGAAGCAAGGCAATCATGACGAAACCTACCTCCAGCAGCGGCTGGGGGTCCCCTTCTGCCCAGGCAACGGCCATCGATGAGTACCTTCTGCTGACGAGCTTCTATTCCTGACTTTTACCCCGGGACCAGCCTTTCTGCCGCCGGGTCCCCGAAAAAGCTGTTCTCCGTTGTCACCTGGACCTCTCCCATTTCCCTGGGGGTGGAATTGCCTGGGCCCGCAGCCCGATTCCGATAACGGTGTTTGTCACAACCCTGCCTCGTCAAATCTCATCCAATTGCCGTAAGATAAGAAAAGAAGGGTGCGGGAATCGCACCGCACGGCATAGGAAAGGCCACTGTGTTCAAACTCATGTTGCGACAACTCATGCATCATCCCATCCGGATGTTGCTGTCCATGATTATGATCGGCGTGGCGCTCCTGCTGGGGCTGGTCATCAAGGGTTTGTCGACCGGGTTGATGCAGGAAAAGATCCATCGAACGGAGGGCATCGGCGCGGACCTGATGATTCAACCTCCCCATTCTTCGTATATTCTGGGCCTCGGCGAAAACGTGATGCCCGATTCGCTGGCCCAGAAGATCATGGAGGTCAAAGGAGTTGAGGCTGCAACACCGACCGCTACGAACGTCAGCTTTACCAACCGCCTGGAGGCCATTTTTGGCATCGACCTGCCTGGTTTTAATCGTGTGACGGGAGGGTTTGATTACCTTCAAGGCGGCCCTTTTTCCGGCCCCTACACAGCCCTCGTCGACGATGTCTATGTCAGGACCCACCGGGTGCGTCTGGGGAGCACGCTGAACATCCTGGACCATCACTTTACGGTTTGCGGGGTGGTTGGACACGGCAAGGGATCGCGGGTTTTTGTTCCTCTCAAGACGCTCCAGGATTTGCTGGCGCCAGGAAAGTGCGCTGTGATTTTTGTGAAATGCACCTCAGGGAACCTGGACGGGGTCGTGGAAACACGGCTGCGCGAGTTTGCCGGCGGAGCTTTGAAAAACTACCAAATCACCCGGATGAGCGACCTCGCCACGCTCATTACCCCCTCATCTTTTTTGGGTTTGCAACAGTTTTTGCTGGTGATCGTGGTGTTCGCAGGGGTGATCAATTTCCTGGTCATCTTTCTGGCCCTCTACGTTCAGGTGCTTGGGCAAACGCGGGAACTGGGAATTCTTCGGGCCCTCGGGGCAAGCCGCCGTTATATGTTGAGGCTTTTTCTGGGCGAGGCATGCCTGCTGTGCATATTGGGAGGAGGGCTTTCCCTGCTTCTCTATCTTCTGACCAAGATCATCGTCGTATCAATTTACCCGTCGCTTCATTTTCTTTTGCCCGCGGGATCGGTTGTGCGGGTGGCCGCAATCGCACTGGCCAGCGCTATTCTTGGCGGAGCCTACCCGGCCTACCGTGCCAGCGCCAGCGAGCCGATTGCCGCACTTGCTTATGAATAACAGAACACAAGCTGACAATGACGGGGCGCGACCCATGATCGAAGCCCGCGCCTTGACCAAGATCTATGATGGCGCGCCCGGTTCTCCGCCCGCCGTCAACGCGCTGAATGTGAAGGTTCCGCAGGGCCAGTTTGCGGCCATCATGGGGCCCTCCGGTTCGGGCAAGTCGACGCTGCTTTACCTGATTGCGGGGCTGGCGGAGGCGACAGCCGGCGAAGTGCTGATCGACGGCGTTTCCATTTCTTCTCTGGCAGACACGGCCCGGGCGCGCTTACGCAATACCCGGATCGGTTTTGTTTTCCAGCGGTTTAATCTGCTGGGCTTTCTCTCCGCAAGGGACAACATTGAGGCGCCTCGCCTGCTCGGGTGGAAGCAGCGGCATGCCCCTCGATCGGTCGACGACCTGCTGGCGGCGGTGGGACTCGAAAAAAAGCGCCTGCGAAGGGTGAATGAATTGTCCTCGGGCGAGCAGCAGCGGGTTGCGATTGCGCGGGCCCTGATCAACGATCCGGATATCCTGCTGGCCGACGAGCCGACGGGGAATCTGGATTCGCGGAATGCCGGCGCGGTCCTGGACCTGATTCTTCGGCTGAGGGTTGACCTGGGTCTGACGATCGTGATGGTGACCCACAATCCCGAGGTCGCCCTCCGTGCAGATCGGATTATCCAGATGCAGGATGGATGTGTGGAGCGTGAGGTGATGACGGACGGAATCAAGCCTTCGCCCGAATGGACTCAAAGGCTTGCAGGTCACCTCCCGCGTTAACCGGCGGCTGAAAAAGGCCATCCGTCATGCTGAGCGCGGCGAAGCATCTGCTGTATCTTCTGGAAAACAAAAAAGCAGGTCCTTCGCGGAGTTTACCCTGAGCGGATAGCAGCCTCCGCGCTGTGCTCGGCATGACGGGCGAAGGGCCCAGGACGCCGTCGCGCAGGTGTTTTCATACCAAACGAGTCTTTGGAGGTGTTTCTATGCGCCGAACCACAGGCGCTCTGCTTGTCGTTCTTCTACTACCTTTATTTTCCGTTGCCAGATCGCGTATCAAAATCAAAAAGTCACATTTTGATTTCAAGGACGCGCCTAATGTGCTGCTGGTTACGTTTGATACCACGCGGGCCGATCACCTGTCCTGCTATGGATACGTCCGCCGGACCTCGCCGGTGATCGACAGCCTGGCCGCCCACGGAGTTCTCTTTGAGAACGCCTACACCGTCGAGCCTCTTACAGGGCCCTCCCATATCACCATGATGACCTCTCTCGACCCTCAGCAACACGGCGCCACCATCAATGGCATGCACATGTCCACCCACCCGCGGCCGATCCTGCTGGCCCAGATTTTTCATCATCTGGGTTACAAGACCGCTGCTTTCATCAGCGCCTGGACCCTTAAGAAAAGTATCACTGGGTTGGCACGGGGTTTTGGCGTCTATAATGAGAATTTTACTTACTATTACAAGCTGGTTAATTCTGCGCGCCGCGGGAACCAAACGGGTGATGCCAGCCGCCGCTGGCTGCGAAAGCATGGCCATTCGAGGTTTTTCCTCTGGGTCCATTACTTCGATGCTCATGAGCCTTATGTTCTCCATTCCAAGTTTGCCCATCTTCCGCACATGAAGAACGCGAAGATCTTTCCCGTATCTGCATCGGTTGATGCGGACCGGGCCGCCAAAATCCGCGCTTACGACAGCGGAATAGCCTTTGATGATAACGACCTGGCGAAGACACTCAAGCTCCTGGACCAATTAGGCGTTCGGAACAATACTTTGATCTTAGTTGTAGCGGATCACGGCGAGAATTTGGGTGAAGACGGTATCTGGGGACACGGGTACCACATTAATCAAGAGGCTATGCATGTCCCGATGGTCATTACCTATCCCAAAGAAATTCCCCAGGGGGAAAGAATCAAGGCAAACGTCTCCACCGTCGATATCATGCCGACGATTCTGAGTTACGTGGGCTTGCATTTCAGAGTTCCGGGGCAATCCGGATACAGCCTGAAGCCGATGATTCAAAGCGGGGGCAAGAATGCGCCAGCCCGGCCCACCTTCTTCGTGGTCTACTCGGAACCTACACTTCTGCCTCCAAAGTGGATGAGTCTGTTCTGGACGTGGGCTGAGACGAAGCGGGACCCTGCACTCACGGGATTCGTGGAGGGAAACCTTAAAGTGATCTCATCCGGGGACAACGACGCGCTAAGGGTGTACCGGCTGAGCGACGCCTTTACACAAGCAAAGCAGTTGCCTTCTGGTGATGTGAGCGTCGCGAAGATCAGTGAATATAAGGAAGATTTGGATTCCTGGTTCAAGGATACCAACCGTGGCCTTGAGCCACAAGGCCACCTTTCAAAGCAGGACCTCGAAATGTTAAAGAGCCTTGGCTATGCGAATCCTTGAGCCAGAAGGGCAAGGATGCTGGATGGCTCGCGCGTTCACCGTGTTCAGCCGCCAGCGGCCGGGGTGGCCAAGGGCCAGGACGCCAGGCGTTTGCGGATCTCACTTTCGTAATCGGGAAAGTAGCGGCCGATAAGGGGTAAATCAAACTCCCGGAGAATCGATTCCTTCGGTTCCCGTTCGAGCAGGAATTGGAACGATCGCTCGATGAGCGTTTCCTCCGGGACTTGCTTCCCTGTCAGTTTTTCATAATAGCCGGCTT
>Ga0307373_10010766_pt1 | contig 13399 bp, 10 predicted proteins | sample OX2MG_FD_202534 | JGI IMG/M metagenome (GOLD analysis project Ga0307373, IMG submission 202534) | Soil microbial communities from Risofladan, Vaasa, Finland - OX-2 | ecosystem: Environmental > Terrestrial > Soil > Coastal area > Acid sulfate soil | place: Finland: Risofladan, Vaasa | collected... | reverse complement strand
CCGGCGGCGATCGCCTCGGCATGCTCGATGCAGATGACGTTGAAGGCGCCAACGCCGCGACCCGCCGCCCGGGCTGGCCCGACGATCTCGCTCATCCCGGCGGCCGGCATCAGCCGGCCTCAGCGCGGTTCACTGCGACCCCGGCCAGCACGTCGGCGTAGTCAGCGTGCTGGAACTCCCCCGCGACAGGCGCGGAGACTGAGGCTGCGCCCAGCGCGACAGCGTGCCGCAGCCGCTCTTCCCACGGACGGCCCAGGACCAGCCCGTGGACCAGGCCAGCGGCCACGGCATCTCCCGCTCCGGTGGGATTTCCCGTCACCTCGGCTGGCGGCACCGCCAGCCAGCTCCCAGCATCGGTAGCGGCCCACAGGCCGTCCGCTCCGAGTGAGACCACGACCGCCTGCGGGCCGGCCGCCCTGAGTTCCTGCGCGGCGAGAGCCACCGCCCGCTTGTCCGCGCCACACGGCGTCGACAGGCGCCTGCCCGCGAAGGCTTCCAGCTCCGCGAGGTTGGGCTTGACGATGGCCGGGCGGGCGGCCGCCCCCCGGAGCAGCGCCTCCCCGTGCGCGTCCAGCAGGGTCGGCACGCCGGCCACCGTTGCCAAGGCGCTCAGCTCGGCATAGGTACCCGGCGACAGGCATTGTGGCAGGCTTCCCGAAAGAACCACGGCTCTGCTTGTGGCCAGGGCATTCTCATACATGACGCGGAACTCCGCGTACTCGGCGGGCGCAACCGGCGGCCCCGGCTCATTGAACAGGGCAGCGTGGCGCCGGTCCGCGTCGACGACGGTGAAGGTCCGCCGGGTCTCGCCGGCGATCGGGGTGAATGCCGCCGGCACCCCCAGCTCGCTGAGCGCCGATCTCACACTCTCGCCGGTGACGCCGCCCACGAGTCCCACGACCAGGATCTCAGCGCCGATCGACCGCAGCGTCCGGGCCACGTTCAGTCCTTTGCCACCGGGACGGGCGTGGACCGCGGTAGGCCTGTTCACGCCGGACCAGTCGACGCCCGGAACGTGATGGGTGACGTCGAGCGCCGGGTTGAGGGCGACGATGAGGATCACGGTGAGCTGCCTGGCCTGGCAGGGGTGAGGATGACCGAGCGGGCCAGGTTGCGCGGCCGGTCCGGGTCGAGCCCGCGGGCCCGCGCCACCGCCGCCGCGAGCAGCTGCACGCGGACAAGCTCAGCCAGCGGATCTCCACCGCTCTGCCAGGCAACACCGCCCGCTGCGGTGATCTCGTCAGCCAGGCCGTCCGGCGCGGTCCCGAACAGCCACACAACGCTTCCCGGTCCGGTCACCGCGGCGGGGCCGTGACGGTATTCCATCGCCGGGTACGCCTCAGTCCACATCCCGGCGGCCTCACGCAGCTTGAGTGCGGCCTCATTGGCGAGCCCGCATGTCCATCCGGTCCCCAGGAAGGTGAACTGGCGGGCCGCCATCAGCTCCGCCGGCAGCGCCTCGGCCAGCAGCCGCTCCGTGGCCTCGGCCGCCGGGCCGATGCCGTGCCCCAGATGAGTGAGCAGCAGGGCCAGTTCCGTGGTGGCGAACCGGGTCTGGACCACCGATTCCTCGTCGGCGAAGTCGAGGACGATCGCCTCGTCGGCTGCCGATACCACCGGGGAGCCCGCGCTGGCGGTTATCGCGACGGTCGGCACTTTTCCGTCGAAGTGGTCCAGCAGCTGCAGGACCTCCGTTGTAGTGCCAGATCTGGAGAGGACGAGGACCCGGTCGTAACGTCGCCGGAGCGGCATCTCGGAGGCGGCGAAGGCATCGGTCTCCCCGTGACCGGACTGCTCCCTGGCGCAGGCATACGACTGGGCCATGAACCAGGATGTCCCGCACCCCGCCACCGCCACCCGTTCCCCGCTAGCCGGGAGCGTTCTGGCAACATCCGCGGCAAGCTTGGCCGCCCTGCGCCAGCATGCTGGTTGCGACGCCATCTCCGACTCGATGCTGCCGACCTTGGCTACCACCCTGGCCTCCTCGCCCACGTTGGCGTCCCTTCGCTGTCCATCCACATCCGCTGTCCTCGTGCTCAGGTGCCAGCGAGCCCGGTGGCCGCCACCGACCTGATGAAGTACCGCTGGGCCAGGAAGAAGACCGCCAGCATCGGTGCGAGGCTCATCACATTTCCCGCCATCAGCAACGTCCACTCTGTCGAATGCGCGCCCTGGAACGTCGCCAGCCCGAGCGGGAGGGTCATCTGGCTCGTGGAGTTAATGGCGATGAGCGGCCAGAGAAAGGAGTTCCATGAGTCCAGGAAGGTCAGGGCCGCCAGGGTCGCCAGCGCAGGCGCCGATAGCGGCAGCACGATCCGCCACAGGACAGTGAGCCTGCTGGCCCCGTCAACGCGTGCGGACTCCTCGTACTCAAGCGGGAGAGTACGGAAGAACTGGCGCAGGAAGAAGATCCCGAACGCGGTGGCTGCGTTCGGCAGGATGAGCGCGCCGATGTGGTTGATCCCCACCCCGGCGAGCACATGGACGCCCAGCCACTTGGTGATGATGAATTGCGGGATCATCGTGACCTGGAACGGCACCATGAGCGTCGCCATCATCACCGCAAAAAGGGCGCCTTTACCGAGGAAGCGAAACCGGGCAAACGCGTAGCCGGCGAGAGAGCACAGCGCGAGATTGCTGAGGACGGTCGTTACCGCGATGATCGTGCTGTTGATAAAGAACCGGCCGAACGGGGCACTATGCCACGCATCGGGGTAGTTGGCGAGCCTCACCACATGAGGAATGAGAACCGGCGGGAAATGCAACGCCTCGGACGGCGTTTCCACCGAGGTGATGACCAGCCAGACGAAGGGAAAGATGAGCACGATGGTTGCCGGCACCAGCACCAGGTGCCATGGGCTGAAGGGGAGGCGGACCCGGTGGCCGGGACGTGCGTCCGCGGTGGCGCTCATGACCGGTAATACGTGAGGCGCCTGCCGACCCGGAACTGGATCGCGGTGATCACGATGATGACGATGAACAGGAAGTAAGCGATCGCCGAAGCGTAGCCGAAATTGAAGTTCTGGAAAGCCTGCTCGTAGAGGTAATACACCAGGACGGTAGTTGCGTTGAGCGGGCCGCCCTGGGTGCTGAGGTACACCTCGTCGAAGAGTTGCAGTGCGTTGATGCTGAGCCATACGGCAAGAAAGAGCGAGGCGGGGCTCAGCAAGGGCAGGGTCACCCGGCGGAATGTGCGCCATGGGCCCGCCCCGTCGATTGCCGCCGCCTCGAGCAGTATCTGCGGGACTCCCTGCAGAGCGGCCAGATAGATCACCACAGAGAAGCCGGCCCATCCCCAGACCGTCATCACAACGATGACATAGAGCGCCTGCGATGGGGAGTTGAGGAATTGCTGCGCCGGCACGCCAATGAGAGAGAGGAAGTAGTTGACGATCCCATAGGACGGGTCGAAAAGCCAGATGAAGACCAGAGCCTCGCTGATCGTGGAGATCGCCATCGTCGCATAGGCGGCGGTCCGGTACAGGGAGATGAAGCGGATCTTGCGGTTCATCGCCACCGCGAGGAGCAGCCCGACAATCATCGTGCCGGGCACGAACAAGGCGGTATAGATCAGCGTGTGCTGGATCGCCTGTACCACGATCGGGTCGTGCACCATCTGCCGGTAGTTGGCCATGCCCGCGAACGGCGTGCTTGGGCTCAGCAGGTTGCTGTCCTGGAAGGACATGACCGCCGACCAGATGATCGGCACGGCACCGAAGAGCACGATGATGGCGGCGCCGGGTGTGACGAAGGCCCACCCGGCGAACTGTTCCGGGGCCGCGGGTCGTTTGCGCCCGCCAGTGGCCTGTGCCGGCCGCCGCCGGAGCAGCGCGAGAGGCGCGGTCATGTCAGCCCGCTGCCAGCACCTGATTGACCTGCTGTGCCGCGGAGGCGAGTGCGGCCTGAGGCTGGCTCTTGCCAAGCAGGACGGACACGACCATGTTGCCGAGGATTTGGGAGATCTTCGGGTAGGTGGGGATCTGCGGCCGTGCCTGCCGGACGTTCGCCAGATTCGCGACGAAGGTCTGCACACCGGGCAAGGCGGTGTCCATCTGCTGGCTGAACCCGGGCGAGCCTGCCACCGAGCGCCTGATCGGCAGGTCGCCGGTTTGCAGGGAGAAGTACCTGACCTGGGCAGGCGCGGTCAGCCAGAGGAGGAACTTTTCCGCCGCACTCACCCTGGCCGCTCCGTTGTTGAAGATCACCCAGTTGTCGGGCCCGGAGATGGTCTGATGGCCGCCGGCGGTGCCGGGGTACGCCGGCATGATCTGCACGCCGTAGTGCACGTTCGGGAATGCGGACAGATCCCACGGCCCGGTGACCAGCATGCCGATCTTGCCCGAGTTGAAGAGATTGGCGTAGGCGGAGTCGGTCGGGTCAAGGTACATGGAGTGGCTGGTCACCGCCATGTTGCGCAGGGTGGTCAGCGATGCCAGGCCCGCCGCTGAGTCGAAGGCAGCCTTCTTGTTGCCAGGTGTGAGCAGGTGCCCGCCGGCCTCCCAGAGCAACGCCTCCCAGTGCCAGACCGTGTCCTCGGTGCCCGGGGTCACATAGGCCGTGCCGTACTGCTTGATGCCGGGATTGGTGAGCCTGCGTGCGTCGGCCTCGAACTCCTGCCAGGTCCAGGCCGGCCCCGGAGGCTTCAGGCCGGCCTTCGCGAAGAGCGTCTTGTTGTAGACAACGGCGAGGTTGTCCACCAGTGCGGGGATGCCGATCACCTTCCCGTTGACAGTGGTCACATCGCGCTCGCCCACCCAGAAGTCGTTCCAGTTGACGCCTGGACGGCGCACCACGTCCGCCAGGTTCACCACCTGCGGGATCTGCGCGACGTTCGGCGCCCACGAGCCGTAGAGGTAGGCGATGTCCGGCGGGCTGCCACCACGTACCGCCGTCAGCACCTTCTGCAGCGTGTTGTCGTTGTTGACGAACAGGCTCGTCACCTTCTGGCCGGGATGCTGCTGCTGGTACTCGTTCAGCAGGTGCGCGAATGCCTTCGCCTCAGCGCCGGTGTAGCCGTCCCAGACCTGGATCGGCCCGCTGCCCCCGCCTCCCCCACCGGTGCCGCAGCCGGCGAGGGCGGGCGCCATGAGCGCACCCGCCAGGAAGACGCGCAGCCGATGCCTCATCATCCTGCCCTCTGCTTTCCGGGCCAACAGCGTCGTCATCTATCGGCCCCCTGCATGGCCCGCCGACGCCGAGGGCTCCGCTCCTTGTGATCTTGATTTGGGCACGCCCACACCGGCAGGCATGGTTGCGATCAACCTTGCATGAACCAGGGCACTTCCCGACAATATTGAGCAGTCATCCTGGCGCGTGTCAACCCCGCCCCGGATCCTGTCTATGACTGCTTCCAAGCTGGAAGATGGTCATCAACCAGCCCAGAGCTGACCGCCCTGGGCTTCCCCAGCGATGCAGCGGAGGGGCTGCCGTCTCCCCGTCCTGCCTGTCAGCTGTGCATGCTCTTGCACGAAAACTGGCTAAATGAAACACTATCGAGCTGTGATCAAGGTTGCCTTTGTCGGCGCTGGCAGCGTCGAGTTCACCCGCAACGTGGTGACCGATCTGTGCAGCTACCCCGAGTTCCGCGGCGAGCTGCACCTTGCCCTGCATGACATCAGCGCCGAACGCCTGGCGTTTGCGGAGCTGCTGGCCAGCCGGATCGCTGGGCAGACCGGATCGGGTGCACTCGTCACGGCCACCCGCGACCGGCGCGAGGCGCTGAAGGACGCCAGCTACGTCATCAACGAGATCCAGGTCGGGGGATATGCGGCCACCAGGCTGGATTTCGACATCCCCGCGCGGCACGGGGTACGGCAGACGATCGGGGACACGCTGGGAATCGGCGGTATCTCCCGTGGCCTCCGGACGATCCCGGTGGTGGTCGGCCTTGCCCGCGACATGCTGGACCAGTGCCCGGACGCCTTCCTTCTCAGCTACGCCAACCCGATGGCCATGCTGCCCTGGGCGGTGTACGAGGGGACCTCGTTCACCCGGGTCTTCGGCCTGTGCCACTCGGTACGGGACACCCAGCGGTTCCTCACCGGGCTGGTCGGCGCCGACCCGGACCGGGTCCGTTTCGTGACGGCGGGCTTCAATCATCAGGCGTTCGTGCTGCGTTTTGAGCAGGACGGCCGCTCCCTGTACCCCCGGCTGACGGAGGTCATCAACGAGTCTCCCGAGCTCCAGCGGCGGGTCCGGGTGGAGCTGTTCCGCCGGTTCGGCTACTTCCCGACCGAGTCCAGTGAGCATTCGGCCGAATATGTGCCATGGTTCATGCGACATGACTCGCAGATCGAGCGCTTCAGGATCTTCGTAGGCGATTACCTCGCCCGGTCCGAGGAGAATCTCAGCGAGCTGGAGTCGCTGCAGCGAGCGCTGGACGGGGACGTTCCGCTGGACCTCGATCCGACCAGTGAGCTGGCGTCGTTGTTCATCCACTCGCTCGAGACCGGACACGAACGCGAGCTGCATGTGAACATCCGCAACGGCGGGCTGATCTCGAACCTGCCCGACGAATGCTGCGTCGAGGTCCCCTGCGGCGTCGGGGCGGACGGGGCCAGGCCCACGGCCGTCGGCGCTCTCCCGCCGCAGCTCGTGGCGCTGAACCGGACATTCCTCAATGTCGTCGAGCTGACCGTCCGGGCGGCCCTCGACAGCTCCCGCGACCATGTCTACCAGGCAGCTTTGCTGGACCCGAACACGGCTGCCACGCTGACCACCTCGCAGACCATCGCGATGTGCGACGACCTTCTCGAGGCACACCGGGAGCTGCTCCCTCCTGCCTTCGCGCGCTGACCGTCCTGTGATGGAGCTGAATATCCATGGCCATCACCCCACCGGGACAGACCGCCCGGCTCGCCGGGATCGCCACTTGCGTGCTTGCGCTGGCCTCGTTGAGCGTGGACCCACCGGCCACCGCTGGCAGTACTCATGTCACCGGCGGCACATCGATCGCGGCCCTGCGGATTCCACCGCCAGTTCCACAAGGCAGGCTCCGGATCATCGGCCCGCTTCGTGATGGCGCAACGGTGGCCGCGAGCGGGCTGTCGTGGCACCCTCCCCGGCTCCCGAGGGGGACGACCCTGCTCAGCTTCGAGGTTGCCTACCACTGGCAGCGCTGCTCAGCGGGTGGCCACGGCTGCATGCGCGCGGCGGACTTGACCGTCACCCCGTTCGCCGCAGCCCGGTACATCGTTGGTCACGGCGACACCGGCGCCCGGCTCAGGCTGACAGAGACTGCGGCAGAGGTCGTCGAAACCAGCCCGGCCACGTTCTCGTTCCGGGTCATCCGGCGGTCCGTGAGCCACCTGGCACGGGCGGCGGTGCAGGCTTACCCGGCCCGTGGGCGGCCAGGAACAGAGCTCGTCAACGGGACCCCGGAACGGTACACCTCCTCGCCAGAGGAGTATTTCCAGGTCAACGCTCCCCACTACAACAGCGCTGACGGCCGGCCAGTCCAGCTGTACCGGATCGACCAAGGTTCCTGGCGGCCGTTGCCCGGCAGTCGCGCCCTCTACACCGGCAAGCTCCGGCCCGGACCGCACCTGGTGGCTGTCCGCACGTCGAACCGTGTGGGCTCCTCGACGATCCGCTTCGGCTGGCATGTCGTCCCGATGCCGAAGCCGCTGCCCTGCCAGTCCTCACACCACTGGCGGTGCTGGTACCCGCAGCACCTCGCCGCCGACCATCACCCCATGCGCTGGGACTGGCAGATCGGGCGGGTCACCCCGTTGCAGAGGACCGGCAGGCACGCCGTTGACATCTATGACATCGACGGCTTCCTGACCAGTCAGGCTGAGGTCCGCACAATCCATGCCAGCTGGCAGGCACGGACTCTCCGGCACCCCAGAACTGCCTGCTACCTGGACATGGCCTGGGAGGACTACCGTCCGGACGCAAGCCCTGGCCGGGGCGGCAGCAGGTATTTCCCCGCCGCAGCGCTTGGCAACGTCTACTACGGCTATCCCGAGGAACGCTGGCTGGACTTCCGTCAGCTAGATGCGCTCAAGCCGATGCTGCGTGAACGCATCAGCATGTGCGCAAGAAAAGGCTTCGACGCCGTCGAGCTCGACGACATCGACAGCTTCGACCCACCATCCACCACCGGGTTCCGCCTCACACCAGGCGATGCTCAGAACTTCCTCGCCTACGCGTTCAACGAGATCCACCGCTTCGGGATGACCGCGCTATGGAAGAACTCGCCCTACCTGAGCTGGTGGGGAAGGCGGTACGCCGACGGTGCCGTGGTCGAGGAGTGCTACATCAACCACGCCTGTTTCGCTTCCTGGCTGCGCGGCAGCCGGCAGTACGGGATCACCTGCACAAGCCTGACCCGCGGCACGCCCTGCGGCTGGGACGCTTTCAGCTCTGACGTCACCCGGAACCAGCCGACCGGCAAATGGGTAGGTGAGGCCGAGTACGCAGCCGACAAGTTCGTCTGCAACCCTGGGCAGCACTGCGGCCACAAGCGTGCATTCGCGACCTTCTGCCACATCGTCTACGCGCCACGCGCCGGATTCGCCGCGGTCAAGTTCGACGTGAACCTGGACGGCAAGATGTTCTATCCCTGCCCCCACGGCAGCTGACGGGAACCGGGAGCAGGACCTACACCCGCCAGCTGGCGGCGCGTCCGACGCTCCACCTGGAGGGACCTTCGGCCCTGGTGGGATAATGACTGGCGGGGCAGATTTCCTGTTAGGCCCATCCGGAGGCTGCTGGAGCGGTGGGCATGTATCGGTGGCGCCGTGGCGAGAAGTACCGCAGCAGGGCAGGAGCCAGTCATGAGGTCATTCGATTCGGAAGTCGCCGAGAAGTCAGCCATGGGCTCGTTCGATTCGGAGATCGGCGAGACCGCAAGATGGTTTGCCAGTCCTCGATTCGAGGGCATCACGCGTTTGTATTCTGCGCGTCAGGTGGTCGAGCAACGGGGCACCATCGCGACCGACTACACCGTGGCGAGAATGGCGGCCGAGCAGTTCTACGATCGGCTTCGGCAGCTCTTCGCAGAGCGCAAGCAGATCACCACCTTCGGCCCCTACTCACCCGGTCAGGCGGTGGCCCTGAAGCGGATGGGAATCGAGGGCATCTACCTGGGCGGCTGGGCCACATCGGCCAGGGGATCCGTCACGGAGGACCCGGGACCCGACCTGGCCAGCTACCCGCTCTCCCAGGTGCCGGACGAGGCCGCGCCAATCGTGCGCGCCCTGCTCACCGCGGACCGGAACCAGCGCTTCGCCCGCTCGCGCCTGAGCGAGGCGCAGCGTGCCACCTCCCCCGAGATCGACTATCGGCCATTCATCATCGCCGACGCCGACACGGGACACGGCGGCGACGCGCACGTCCGGAATCTGGTCCGTCGCTTCGTCGAGGTCGGGGTTCCGGGCTACCACATCGAGGACCAGAGGCCCGGCGCCAAGAAGTGCGGGCACCAGGGGGGAAAGGTGCTCGTCGGCGTGGACGAGCAGATCAAGCGGCTGAGCGCCGCGCGCTTCCAGCTCGACGTCATGAAGGTGCCCGGTGTCATCGTGGCCCGAACCGACGCCGAAGCGGCCACGTTCCTGGAGGGGCGCGGGGACGAGCGCGATCATCCGTTCATCCTGGGCGCCACCAACGTTGAGCTGCCGACCTACAAGGTCGGCTACCTCGCCATCATGAGAAAGCTCCGCGAGCTGGGCGTCGACGACGCGCGCGGTCATCTGCTGTACAAGATCTCCGCCGCGGAGTACGACGAGGCCAGAGCCTGGCTCGCGCGGGCGGGCGTGATGCGCGTGCTCGAAGAGAGCGCGAAGGCGTTCCAGCAGGCCGACGGGTCGTCGTCGGTCGAGGCACTGCTGGAGAGGGTCGAGACGCGGTACCTGGAGGCGTGGCAGTCCGAGGCTAACCTGAAGAGTTATCCCCAGGCGGTCGCGGACGTGATCGAGTTCCGCGCCAGCGAGGGTGAGCGCTTCGACATGAGCGCCGACGAGTGGCTGGCCTTCGCGAACCGAACGTCGTTCCACGCCGCCCGGGCCAGGGCCAGATCGATGGGCATCGACATCATCTGGGATTGCGAGCTCTCCAAGACTGCCGATGGCTACTACCAGATACAGAGCGGAATCGAGTACGCGGTCGCCAGGTCGCTGGCTGTCGCCCCGTTCGCCGACCTCTTGTGGATGGAGACCAAGACCGCGAACCTGGCGGACGCCAAGCGCTTCGCTGAGGCCGTCCATACCGAGTTCCCTTCCAAGATGCTCGCGTACAACCTGTCACCATCGTTTAACTGGGACACGACCGGGATGAGTGAGGAGGATATGCGGCGGTTCCCGGAGGAGCTCGGCAAGCTGGGTTTCGTCTTCAACTTCATTACCTACGGCGGACATCAGATCGACGGCCTGGCGGCGGAGGAGTTCGCCGCCGCACTCAAGCAGGACGGCATGCTCTCCCTGGCCCGGCTGCAGCGAAAGTTCCGCCTGGTCGAATCGCCCTACCGGACACCCCAGACGCTCGTGGGCGGGCCGCGGCTGGATGCGGCGCTCATGGCTTCTTCGGGTGGCACGGCGGCCACCAAGGCGATGGGCAAGGGCTCGACGCAGCACCAGCACCTGGTCCAGACCGAGGTGCCGACCAAGCTGCTCGAGGAATGGCTCGCGATGTGGACGAAGCACCACCAGATCTCGGGCCCGCTGCGGGTCGGGCTGCGGCCGCACACGGCGGGCTCGGAGTTGCTGGAGCTCACCCTGTCCAAACCAAGCGGGGAAAAGGTCGCCACCATCGTCTTCGACGTGATCGTGGATCGCCGGGGGCGCAACATCCTCTCCATCCGGGATCAGAACACCTTCGACACCGCCCTGCGGCAGAAGCGCCTGATGACGCTGAACCACCTGTTCCTGGTCCACCGCTACAAGATCTGGTCGGTCCACTACGTCAGCCCGACCGATGACAATCGTTACCAGGCCCAGAAGATGAGGACGCATGGCCTCTACAGCGACGTCCACGACGAGGTTGGCGACGTCATCGTCGCGGATGTGAGCGCGGAGGGCGTCAAGGCCCTGCTCGCCCCGGACCGGGACCGCTTGAACGCCTTGATCCAGCGGAAGTATCCGTATGTGCCGGACGACGTCGCCCAAATGCCGCAAAGGACTGGCCGGGACGAGAGGATCTGAACCGCCGGCCACTCAGCTCCGACCGGCAGGCACGCTCGCGCTGGCCAAACCAATCACGGCGCCTTCCCGCATGCCCCGGCACCAGCCCACTCCCCCGTTTCTGGCGCCGATTGGCGCTGCAGGGTTCCCGATGAATGCCAGCCTCTGATTCATCAGCGGGCTGGGGTTGTGCGGTATCAGGGACCAGCTCCGCGCCTGCTGGGTGAACCGGTTGCCGCCAGAAGGCAATAGAGCAGCGATGGACGACAATGACTTGGTAGCCGCGATGGCGGGCGGTGACGACGCTGGGTTGCAGGTCGGCGCGCTGGCCGCCGGAGCCACAGGCGGGTACCTGCCGGGCGGCACGCTGGTAAAGCTCCGCAACCTCGGCGGGGCGCTCTGCACTGCTGGCGTGTTCACCGCCGGGTCGCGGCCGTCACGGTCCTCGGTGCCTGTGACTCGAACCGCCGGTCCCGCCCCCCAAGTGAGTACTGGAGAAGACATGATCAAGTTCAGCACGCCCGCACGGCCGGGTATCGCGCGACACCCTAGGCTTGGGATCACAGCCGCGGGTATGGCCGTGTCCGGAATGCTGGTCGCGGCCGCCGGGTGCAGCCCGGCCGCCCACCCCGCCTCCGGGCCGGCGGCACCCAATCCGCCCTTCGGCGGGGAGGCCGGCCAGCTGAACTCGGCGCTGCAAGCTGCCGCCGCCCATCACGTCACGGTGATCGCCGCCTCCGGCGACATCGGAGCGGCTGGCGAGCCGTGCCACGTGATCGAGGGCCTGACCGGCGGCAGCTTCCCCCCGGTCAAGGAGGTCAGCCTGCCGGCCTCGGACCCGCTCGTGCTCGCCGCCGGCGGCACCAGCCTCACAGCCAGCCACACGACGGGTGCCTACATCGGCGAGACCGCGTGGGGCCTGCCCTACGGCACCCCGGGAACACAGTTCCAGGGCTCGGGTGGCGGCTTCAGCCGCATCTTCACCCGGCCCGCCTACCAGGACGGCATCCCCAGCATCGGCCCCTGGCGCGGCGTGCCCGATGTGGCCGCGGATGCCTCAGCCCACCAGGGCATGGCGGTGGTCATCAGCGGCGACGGTGGCACCTACATGATCCGCAACAGCGGCGGCACCAGCACCAGCGCCCCGATCTGGGCCGGACTGATCGCCCTGGCCGACCAGTACGCCGGCCGCTCCCTGGGCTTCGTCAACCCCGCCCTCTACCGCATCGCCCGCACTGCCCTGTACCACCAGGCTTTCCACGACATCACCACCGGGACCAACACGGTGAGCTTCCCGCCCAAGCAGATAACCGGCTACCGGGCGGCACCCGGCTGGGACCCGGTCACCGGCTTGGGCAGCCCCAACGCGCAAGTCCTCGTCCCCCTGCTCGCCCGCTACACCAGCCCCTGAGCCGACCGGTTCGGCCTCGCCCGCTACCTCGGTGAAGATGTTCCTCCCGCATCTCACGCCGCCGCCGCTGCTGTACTTTCCTGCCGGACGTCGTGTCGATCTCAGTGATTACCGTCGTCTGTGTCACTCTCAGTGCAGCCGAGTGTGCAGCCGAGCATGTATCAATCGTTGCGTTTCTTGTGTTTAGATTCTATCTTGATCACATGACCAGTGCAGGGACCGAGCGCACGGGCAGTGAGCTGATATCTACCGGGCAGGCAGCCGAGCTGCTGGGCTCGTCACGCCAGCACGTCGTTGACCTGTGCGCGAGCGGCCGACTCCGGTTCCAGCTGACTGGCACCCATCGCCGTGTGTGGCGCTCAGATGTGATGGCGCTCGCCAGAGGCGGAGCGGGCTTGACCCGCGACCAGCAACGCAGCCTGTGGCTGCACCGGGCCGTAGCAGGCAAACTCGCGCTAGACCCTGCGCGAGTGCGCAACAGGGCGCGGCGCAATCTGGACAGGATGCGCGCAGCGCATCCGCGCGGGCGGGTGCGTGCGGACTTCGACACATGGGAGGCGCTGCTGGATGGCCCCCTGGACCGGCTATTCGAAGTCCTGGGGTCAACGTCACCGCAGGCGGCTGAACTGCGGCAGAACACGCCGTTCGCCGGTGTGCTGACCGAGAAGGAACGGCTCAAAGCGCTGGCAGCGTTCCGCGATGCGGCGCAAGCGGCCTAGCGGATGCGCCGCGAGCAGCTGGAACACGTGCTGCGGGCCGCCTGCACTGTGACCGCCGAGCAAGTGACGCTGGTGATCGGGAGCCAGGCAATCTTGGGATCCTTCCCGGAAGATGCCCTGCCAGAAGCCGCTGTGCGCTCCATCGAGGT
>Ga0307373_10010764_pt1 | contig 13400 bp, 13 predicted proteins | sample OX2MG_FD_202534 | JGI IMG/M metagenome (GOLD analysis project Ga0307373, IMG submission 202534) | Soil microbial communities from Risofladan, Vaasa, Finland - OX-2 | ecosystem: Environmental > Terrestrial > Soil > Coastal area > Acid sulfate soil | place: Finland: Risofladan, Vaasa | collected... | reverse complement strand
CTCCGCGTTGGCCTTTTACTTCTTAATCGCAACATATCCTGATTGGGACGGCATCTCTTCCTACGGCAACCGTTTCTTCGTATCCCTGACGCCGATCTTCATTCTGGGCCTCACGGCGCTTCTCGCTGCGTCAGAGAAATTGGTGTATAGCAGCCGCGTCGCATGGCGAGGCGCGATTGCCGGGATTGCATTACTGGTATTATGGAACATGGGTTTGCTCTTTCAATGGGGTATGCACTTGATTCCGGACCGCGGCCCGATTTCCTGGAGCGAAATGGTTTCGAATCAATTTCGCGTGGTGCCAGTGGACCTGTCGAGTTCGGTGGCCCGCTATTTCACTCGTCGGCATCAGATGATGCAAAGCATCGAGAAAAAAGATCTGCGCCAACTGGGCGAGCACGACCCGAAGCCGGATAAAAACACCCAGCCATGAACGCTACGAACACATTCGACTCGCCTGTGCGACCGCTCGCAACCCGCGCAACTTCTCCACCGTGTCGCCCGCATGCGAAACCGCGAACCGCAAAATTCCACAGATAATTTCGACCTGCTCGAGGCTCACCGCTGTTCCCGTGGGCAGCACGAGCACACGGCGAGCCAGCCGCTCCGTAACCGGAAGCCGGCTGCTTATGTTTGGCATGGTCGAGGCGTACGGCTCCATGCGGTGGCACCCAGGATAAAAGTAACGGCGGGCCAGCACGTTCTCCGCCCACAAAATTTCCTGCAATTCATCGCGGCTGAGCGCCGTATGTGAACCATCGATTTCCAGCACGACGTAATGATAATTGCGTTTCTCGCTGCTGTCATACTCAAGCATCTCCACGCCCGGAACGTCCTCGAGTCCTCGTCGGTACGCCTGGTAGTTGCGGCGGTTCACTGCGACGAACTCCGTGAGACTCTCCAAATTGACCAGCCCCATCGCCGCCGACGCCTCGCTCATTTTCGCGTTCGTGCCGAGGGTATCCGTCTGGTCCATCCCAGCGAAACCGAAGTTGCGCATGCGCTGCACGCGCCTCGCCAGTTCCGCATCGTTCGTGGCCAGCGCGCCGCCCTCGAAAGTATTGAACACCTTCGTTGCGTGGAAGCTGAACACTTCGGCATCGCCAAAGTTCCCGATCATGCGCCCGCGCCAGGAACAGTTGAACGCATGCGCGGAGTCAAACAGCAGTTTCAGCCCATTCCGGCGCGCGATGGCCTCCAACGCCTCGATGTCGCACGGCTGGCCCCACAGGTGCACGCCGACGATTCCCGTTGTCCGCGGCGTAATCAGTTCCTCGACGCGCGTGGGATCAATGTTGTGCGTGCGGGCATCGACGTCGCAAAACACCGGCGTGAACCCCAGCCACTGCACCGCATGCGCCGTCGCAATGAAAGTAAACGCCGGCACAATCACTTCTCCGCCCATTTCCAGCGCCCGCATCGCCAGTTGCAGGCCGTCCGTCGCGTTGCACAGCGACTCGCAATGGTTCACGTCCAGCAGTTCCCGGAGCTGCTTTTCGAACTCCTCCACGCAGGGGCCACCGTTCGTCAGCCAGCGACGGTCCACCACCTCGCTGATTCGCTCCAACAAACTTTCTTTGTCGCCGATGTTGGGACGCCCGACGTGCAGCTTCTCCTCAAAGCTCGCTTCCCCGCCAAATATCGCCAAATCGCTCGTCGTCTTCTTCGCCTTCATCTTTTCGCCCTTCGTGTTAGAACATGGCGCGCGCTAGGATTCTCTAGCCCTTGCTGGAAGCTTCGGCTGCGGTGCCAGAAAAAAACGTCTGCAGTTGTTCGACGGACGGGAAGTCCTTCGTCACGAGCTCTTGCAGCGGTTTGTAGATGTAAGGATTCGGATATTTGCGATGCACAAATGTGGATTCCTCCAGGTCGTTGTAGCGAAAATGGCATGACCATCGAATGGAGTCGGTGATGTTGTCGCCGGAACGATGTACGAGAAAGGCCGAAAAGAATAATACATCACCCGCTTTTATTTCCACTGATTGGTACTGCTCATCGCCCGGCCCATTGATGCTCCGATACCATTCATCTTCATGGGAATCCTGGAGGCCCCATAAGTGGCTGCCCGGGATGATTTCCAGGGCCCCGAGTTCACGCGGAACATCCACGAGCGGCACCCAAATGACCATCGCATTTAAGGAACCCTGCATGCTGCGCCAATCCTGGTGAGGAGGCGATTTGTAATAGACCTCCGACTTAGCGAGGTGCCTCGAATTGAAGTACAGGACGGGACGCGTGCAGATATTCGGCCTTCTAACCCCCAGAGCAATCAAATGCTGAACAACATCCTCACGTAAAGAAAGCCGATGGAGACTGACGAGATGTTGGCAGGTCTTGCCGCAATTGATGAATCCTTCGGAATCCTCAGAAAAATAGTGGAACAGGCCGCGTTCAAACTCTCGCTCGTCGGCGTCAACGTTATTTACGAAACCTTGGCTAGTCATCTGTTTGAGGAACACTCGCTTCGCATCAGAGCGAACGCGTTCGACGTCTCCCTTGTCGAAGAACGAATTTACGTGAACAAATCCCTGCCGTTCGAAAAGCTCTCTCAAGCTGTTGTCCATCGTATTCACTCCACGGCCGGATTTCGACGCCCTACGGCCCTGTTATGTTTCGCGTTGCGTGGCATTCGGCATATCCAAATCCCGACTCGCCAAACTTGTTGCCGTTATAGAACATGTATTTCGTGTCGCGGTGCTCGATAACGTGCGGGTACTCAATCATCTCTGAGTCCCAGCCTTCAGCCGACACGTCAACCCCAGCACAATCGTCCATGCGCATCCACGAGATACCGTCCTCCGACTCAGCATATCCAATGCGATAGCTCGTTTTCAGATTCGTTCTGTAATCGACGCTCCCGCGATACGAATACCACATCCGGTAGACGCCACCTTCTTCTTTGAGCACGGAGGCCCTTACGATCCCGGCTTCGGCTACGGATTTGTAGTCAATGGCAACAATGCCCCGTCGTTCCCAGTTGATCCCGTCCTGCGATTCCGCATATTTAATGTGGTACCGGGGCTCTGCCCTTTCGTCGGCCTTCGTCCATCCGGTACAGGACAAATACCAGTTCTTCCAAACTCCCTTTTCGATGAGCATGCAGGACGTTCCGGTGAAATAAGGTTCTAAGTAGGTTTCGCCGAACAGTGGCCCCTCGGAGAACCTTTCAAACGTGCGTCCACCATCCCTGCTGATAGCAAGTCCGATGGAGTTGTGATAGGGAATCGTGCCCCTCACCGTCCAACCTATGTAGTACAAGTATTTCATTCCGTCGCGATCCAAAATCCAGGAAGGCATAACGCCACAGTCATCAAATGTGCCCAGCCTCCCCAGATCGAGTACAGGCGTATCGTGCTCATAGAGAACTCTTGCCGGATTACCAGCCTCAACCTCGATGTAGCTGATGCGGTTGCGATTCATCTCGTCACGCGTACCGTAGTAAATTCGCCAGACTCTCTCGTCACTTGTGTCGACCGTGGGAACCGAGGCGTGTGTTCGATTCCACCAGTGCTCGCCGCGCGGCTTGTAGATCAAACCTTTCTTTGTCCATTTCTGAACCGCCAGGGTGCTTGTAGTCATAATCAAAAATCCAAATCGCAACTCAAAACTTGGCCTTTTTTTGCCGGCGAGCCTTTATAAACGCCCCACGGTTCTGTGTCTCCGATGACGCTTGCGGCCATCGCAACCAGCGAACCTTCCGCTATTTTCAGCCCGTCACGGATCGTCGCGTTCACCCCAAAAAAACAATATGGTTCCACGGTGCAATGGCCCGAGAGCACAACGTGCGAGGTGAATAACACGTGGTCATGAATAATTCCGTGGTGGCCAATGTGATTGCCGGACCACAGGACGACGTTGTTGCCGATAGGTGTGAATGGCTGAAGGGTATTGTCTTCCAAAATAAAGCAGTTGTCTCCGATTTGCGCTCCGGGCCAAACCGTCGCCTTCGAGCTAACGTAACTGATCAACTGGTACCCTTTAGCCTTTATCCGCTTATAAACATTCTCGCGCAAACGATTCATCTTGCGGTGTGACATGGGGGCAAAGAATGCGTAATCCGCCGCGGGATATTTTTGTTCCACCTCTTCAAAGGCAACAACTGGCAGCCCTTCGAAGCTCTTACCGGGGGGCAAGTATTCGGCACTTACGCTGAACGCGACCACGTCGTGCTTCGTATCGTGCTTCAGGTAGAAATGTCCCAGTGAGGCAAAATCGGCAACGCCGAAGACGATTACCTTGGCCATTCGTTGTCTCCGTCAGCGGTACACATACGCCGTGTATTCATAAAGGCCATAATCATTGCGGATAACGAAATTGTGCGTCAGCTCCCGGACGAGAAATCGCGCCAGCGTATCGAATGGCAAATGGAACAAATCTTCGCGTTCCCAATCAACATGCTTCGACATTACATTGAACGCGAGCCCTAGTTCCGCCTTGGCAAATGCCGCCTTGACCGTCCGCTCGAAGTAGCCAAGCATTTCGTCGAAGTCGAGGCCGCGCTTCTCCGTAAAAACTCCGTTCATCACGATATAGTCGGCGGCAGGAACGGCTTCCGGTTCTTCGAGTATGTCCGCGCATACGTAATTGTTCTTCGGAAACTTGTTGCGTGAAAGTTCGACGAACTTTGGCGAAAGGTCCAAACCTGTGTATTCAATTCCCCGAATGTCGTTCGCGACCGTGTACTCGTACAGGTGAGAAGCGCCACATCCGAAATCGAGCAGCCTCAAAGTGCCCGCACGCGGCCTGCGAATCACTTCAAGCATCACGCGGTAACGTGTTTCAGCATCCTGTGCCTTGGGCCAATCCACGCCCAAGTGAGAATCGCCGTGCTTCGCAAGGCATGATTCATAGTGCTTAATAATCTCGATATATTTCTTCGCCGATGCCGGGCGAGCGTTCAATTAAATTCTCCCTTCCGGTAAGCGGGAAAGTAGCCGATGCTTCCGATACCGCGCGTGCGGACCAAGTCATCGTACTTCTCGTGGTCGAAAATGCGTCCGCACAGATAGGCCGTCCGCACGGTCGTGGACCATCCTCGCTTGAAACGGCTGAGGCCATCGTCTGCGGTGTTGCCAACACCTGCGCCAGCGCCTAAGTTTCCGTACTTCAGTCCGCACCCCGCAAAGTAATCAAGCGCCGTACGAAACAAAGCAAATGACGCTCGCAATTCGTAGCCTTCGCTCGTGTACGCGCCGAGGTGGTAGTAAGCCGCTCTGTTCTGTACATACCAAAGGATCATTCCGACAGTTTCCTGGTCACGAACGGCGCGAAAGCACACAATTCCAGGAGTTTCCAGCTGCGCCGCAAAGGAATTCCTCGAAAACGCCCGGATACCGCTAATTTGGTGGCGCTGCATGAGTACGGAGTAAAGTCTGACCCAGTCTTCCAGATAGGCGGACGGGATTTCGCAGCGCTCCACGCGGACTTGCTTCAACCCGACCCGCACGTTGCGGGCATGGTGCTCGGAGATGGCATTTCCGGCGGAACAATCCAGCTCAGTTACAAAATGCGACTTGAAGGGAATCACCAGGTCACCAAAACAATCACGAAGCAATGTTTCGTCATACTCTCCTAAGGGATCAGTTACGACGGTTACGCTCACCAGCGACTTTCCCACCTCGTTGAAATCGCACTTCAGCGTTTTCCAGTCGGAGCAGGCAAAGAGCGGGTATGGGCCCATTGCGTCTTCCGCATCGTCATCGACGGCACGCTTTAACAACCACCCGCCGCTCCTAGGGAGTGCCAGCGGTTCCCCGAATTCGCTAAGCGATCGCACATAGTATGGATGCTGGTAGCCGGTCACGAGTATCAGCGCCCTCGCTCGGTGGCGACCGGCAATACCAACTCTGTGGTCCATCGCAGCATCGGCCGCATCGCCCCCGGCCAGTCCCCATACCAAGTCTCTCTGATCGAGACATCGTCCTTCACTTCAAACGTCAGCACATCCTCGTGGCGATAAATGATGTGCGCCCCGTTCTCCACAACCAGCAGCAGCAGGCGATGAATCCCATCGTTGAGCAGGTCGCCCGGGACGTGGCACACGCTGCGGAACAATCCGGCCGGAAACGGTTTGCCATTCCACACAGGTTCACCAATTGGCCCGGTGTTGAAAGCAATCGTGCCGTCTTCGGTGTAGACTACCAAACTCAGGTTGAGCCGCGCCTGCGGTTTCAGGTTCCAGTATTCGAACTCGATGACGAATGGCGTCCGCACGGTGATTTCGTCCGTCTGTTCTGCTTGCACCGGACGCACTCGCGCGCTGCACAACCGTACCGTTTCGTTGCCCGGCGCGGAATCCGGATCCGCCCACTCCTGTTCGGTGGTCGCGGTCGAAGCGGTGCTCAGGTACGCGCTCACAACTTCCTTCGCATTTCCCGAGAGCACGATATTTCCGTGCTCCAGCCAAAACACCTTTTGGCAAAGCCGCTGAATCGCCGTCATGTTATGGGAAACGAGGAAAACTGTCCGGCCCCGATCGCCCGCCCCTTGCATTTTGTTGAGACACTTTTTTTGAAACTCCGCGTCTCCCACCGACAGCACTTCATCGACGAAAAGAACCTCCGTCTCGAGATAGGCCGCTACCGCGAACGCCAGCCGCACGTACATACCGCTCGAGTAATGTTTCACCGGAGTGTCGATGAACTTCTCCACCTCCGAGAAGGCGACAATCTCATCGAACTTGCGGCCAATCTCCGCCTTCGACATTCCGAGAATCGCCCCATTCAAGAAAATGTTCTCCCGGCCCGTGAGCTCGGGATGAAATCCCGTGCCCACTTCCAGCAGGCTTCCCACGCGGCCATGAATCACGGCTCGTCCTTCGGTCGGTTCCGTGATTCGAGAAAGGATTTTCAGTAGCGTCGATTTGCCAGCGCCATTGCGCCCAATGATTCCGACGATTTCGCCTTCCTGGATGTCAAAGGAGACATTGCGCAGCGCCCAGAATGCCTCCCCTCGGGAGCTGTCGTTACGCGGAGCGCCGCTGAGCCGTGCTCGCAACGCGCGAAACGGCGCTGCCGCCGTTTCCATCAGCGCGTCCCGTAAGTGCCAGTGGGACTGCCGCTGGCCGATGTAATACAGCTTGCCAAGGCCCCCAGCGTGAATCGCCAATTCGCTCATATGTGCCGTGCCAACATCCGGCCAGTCCTTCACACCACATCCGCGAAAGTTTTCTCCACTCGGCGGAAGTAGACCAATCCAGTGAAAATCAACGCCACCACGGCCACCGCCGAGACCAACACCATCGGACCAGGTGTGGTGTGCGTGCCCAGCAGCGCCCAGCGAAATCCTTCGACCACCCCAGCCATCGGATTCAGTCCGTAGAGTATCCGCCATTTCGCCGGCACTGCGCTGCTGGGGTATGCAATGGGCGAGGCGAAGAGCCAGAACTGCGTGAGAAACGGAATCGTGTGCCGCACATCGCGGTATTCGACATTCAGCGCGGAGAGCCACAGGCCCACGCCCAGCGCGGTCGCGATCGCCAGCAAAAGGAAGAACGGCAGTGTCAAAATGGCGATCCCTGGGTGCACTCCCCGGTACACCATCATCCCCAGCAGCAGCACGAACGCGATGCTGAAGTCCACCAGACCCGCGAGCACCGGCGCAACGGGAATCACCAGTCGGGAGAAATAGACCTTCGTCACCAAGTGCTGGCTGTTGACCAGGCTGTTCCCTGATTCAGCCAGGGCGTAGACAAACAACTGCCAGGGCACGAGCGCGCAATACACGAAAATTGGGTAGGGCACGTTATCGGAGGGCACCTTGGCAAGCTTGCTGAAGACCAGCGTGAAAATGATCATGGTCAGTAAAGGCTGTAACACGGCCCACGCCGCCCCCAGTAGCGTCTGCTTATAGCGGACCTTGACGTCGCGCCATACCAGGAAGTACAGCAGTTCGCGATACTTCCACAGCTCACCCAAACGCAGGGCTGTCCATCCCCGCGTCGCCGATATCACCGCGACCGGCCGTTCCCGAGATGCCGCCGCCCCCGCCTCTTCGGGCGGCGCGCTTTCTGGAGCTGCGACGCCCCTCATGTCGTGCTACCTTCCTTCACGCCCGTTGTCTCGCATTGTGTTTAGATGCCTGCCACACTAAGGCAGAACTCCTTCTTGGCCTGTTGCTTACATTAGCAGAACTGCCGCCCCTGCAAAAGTACGGATCACCAGTGCGTCTGCCTTGCGAACCGGGGGAAAAGCTCAGTCGAAGAACCGCGCAACCGGGAAACCCGCGTCGAGACCCTGCTCATCCTCGAGGCAGTTGAGTAAGATTTCCGCGGCGCCGAATTAGCGTGAGCCTGCTCGCTTCGCTCTGGAGAAAACCTTATACCATGAGCCAATGAGCACGTAAGCGGCGAATGATGCCAACGTTCGCCGACTCCCTGGGAGCCATAATCCCCCGCGCGCCAGGCAGATAACCAGGTATTTTGCGGTCGGCATACGCTCGCGATTTTGCAATGCTATCTTAGCCATATCAAGATAGCATTGCGCAAGTTTTCGCCGAATCGTACTCGTGTACTGAAAGTCGAGATGCTCATCAAGGGCCTTCAGCACTCGTGTGTTTTCGCTCAACTGGTCGGCTAATGGCCGAGCCGACCATATGCCTCCCCAATGCATCCGATACATGGCCAAGGGTTCGTACATTAGTACGATCTTCCCTTGTTTTGCAATCAGCGCAAAAAGAGCCCAATCACCTTGCACCACCGTATGAAACCATATGGGAAGCGACCCGATGGCATCCCGGCGGTATACCGCCGTGGATGGCACGACGAAGTTTCCCCGAAGCAGGTCCTTAAGTGCGTACGATCCGGCCCGCACCGCCGGGAAGGGAAGAAAGCTGGCATAACCAGAACCCCGCTCGTCCAATACTTGGGCTCGGGAACAGCAGATAGCGTGGTCCGGATGCGCATCGAGGAGATCGACCTGCTTCTGCAGCTTATCCTTGGATATCCAATAATCATCACCGTCGAGTAGAGCCACATACTGTCCGCGGCATGTCGCCAGTGTGTCAAGGAAGTTCTGTTTACCTCCGACGTTGTGATCTCTCAGCAGCGGCACAATTCGGTCCGGATACCGCCGATGGAAATCCATCACAATGTCTCGTGTGCCGTCCGTCGAGCAGTCTTCGCCGATGACGATCTCATAATCGAAATTCACTCGTTGTGCCACGACGCTCTCGAGCGCCTGCCCGATGAACTGCTCGTGGTTATAGGTGATGATCATCACGCTGAGCTTCATTCGAGTATTCTGTCTTAGCTTCGTGATTCTGTCATCTCCGGCAGTCACAAAAATAACCCGTTCCGCGAAGACACGTTGTTTTTGACTGCCAGCGTTACATACGCTATCCCTGCCCAAATTCTCGCCGTCGTGCTAGGCTAATTGAGGTGAGGCAGGCTCATGACGACGGGTTCACGTAGACACACCATGACGAAGAGAACATCGAGCGACGGATGCAGGCCGATGTCCTTGACGTTCGGTATTCGGCTGCGCCGCCAGCCACATTTGCCCGGGCTTTCCGTGGTCCGCGCACCCATTTCTAATCGCAACAACATTGAAATTAAAAATTCTCGTAACTCATTCAAAACAAAGGGCAACGTCTAATTCTAATCGCAACAAAACGAGACTTGGGAGCCCGCGCCAATAGCGCCATCAATCATGCCAATCATGAGCGTCGTCGTGCCAAATTACAACCATGCGCGCTTCCTGCGCAGGCGAATCGACAGCGTCTTGCAACAGACGTTTCAGGACTTTGAGCTGCTCCTGCTTGACGACTGCTCGACCGACGACAGTCGGTCAATTCTCTCGTCATACGCCGGGGATCCTCGGGTAAGAATGGAGTTCAATGGCGCGAATTCGGGAAATACATTCAAGCAGTGGAATAAAGGAGTTCGCCTCGCGCGCGGCAAGTACGTCTGGATTGCCGAATCCGACGACTACGCCGACGAGCGGATGCTCGAACGACTAGTGGCGGTGCTCGATGCCGAAACGAAAGTCGCCTATGTATATTGCAAGTCTTGGCGCGTCTCCGCTGACGACCGGCTGGACGGCTTCGCGGACGATTACTTGGCCGCCCTCGACCCGCACCGATGGACAGCGGATTATTGTGCCGATGGCGTGGAAGAATGCCGAAACTATTTCGTCCGCACCAATTGCGTGCCCAACGCGAGTGCCGTTGTTTTTCGAAAAGTTGCTTACGAGAGGGTTGGAGGTGCGGATGAGGGTCTGCGGCTATGCGGCGATTGGAAGCTTTGGGCAGCGATGGCTCTTACGGGTAAAGTCGCGTACATTGGTGAGCCGCTCAACTATTTTAGATCTCACGATGAAAGCATTCGAAGCAAGACTGGTTACATGAGAGTGGACGTACCGGAATATCTGATAGTGATTCGTTGGATTTTGGAACGAGTGACACCGACAGAGAATATTCTGAAAAAAGTGCGTGAGGCACAATCCAACCTCTGGGTTCCGATCGTGATGAGCACACACACCTCCCTTGGCCTAAAGCAAGCAATCCTCCGGGCTGTGAAAAAGATTGATCCTCATCCGATCCGGAGTGCGATTCGTCCTGGATTGGGCACTATTCGACGAAAGCTTTTACGGCACTGGAATTCATGATGCCCGAGATCGCAGTGAGCAGCCCAATGCCGCGCGTTAGCGTCGTCGTTAACACTTACAATCACGAGCGTTTCATCGCGCAAGCGCTGCTCAGCGTCCTCGATCAGAATTTTCCCGCGGATCAAATGGAAATCATCGTCGTCGACGACGGCTCGACCGATTCCACTCCGCAAATCATTGAAACTTTCCTCCCCAGAATCCATTACATTCGCAAGGAAAACGGCGGGCAGGTTTCTGCGTTCCATGCCGGCGTCGCCGAAGCAACTGGCGAAATCCTCGCCTTCCTCGACGGAGACGATTGGTGGGCAACGGAAAAACTGACTAAGGTCATTGGTGCGTTTGACGCGCATCCGGGTATTGCATGCGTGGGACACGCCTATTATGAAGTGGACGAGGCGGGCTCGATTTGCGCAACGATGGTTCCCACCGTCACGCGGCTCAGTTTCGAAAGTCCCGCCTCCGCGCGGCAGGCTGTCCCGTTTCGCATCTTCCTGGGAACCAGCCGATTTGCGATACGGCGGAACGTATTGGAGAGGACCCTGCCAGTGCCGCCTGACGTTCCGTTTTTCGACACGTTCGTTTTCACGCAGGCGATTGCGATTTCCGGGGCGATCCTGTTGGCAGAGCCGCTTTGTTACTATCGCCTGCATGCCGGCAATTTATATGCGGCCCAATCCCCGGAAAACGACCGGCCGCGCACCCGGTACGCGCTGATTCGGAGCCACCTTGAGAATTTGCCGAGTCGGCTGGCCAAGTTGGGCTTGCCTGAGGAAACTATCTCCGCGCTCCTGGAGTGCGATCGGGTGGAAACCGAGCGGCTTAGGTTGGTCCTCGAAGGCGGCAAGCCGTGGGAAACATTTCGAGCGGAGAGCGCGGGCTATCAGATCGCGTGCCGCGATGCGTCCATCGGGTACAGAATGTTCACCTATTTCGTCTTAACGTTGACGCTGTTGATGCCGCCGCGTATTTTCTATAGGCTTCGTGCATGGTATGCCGCCGGAAACCTTCGCCGATTTCGCGAGCGTATCGGGCGCGTGTCCGTGGCGAGTCCGGGAGCCGTTCGGCATGTCGGCGACTGCAGTAAACCTTCGCCGAGCGACTAGGCTTAATTCTGAGCGGACAGAAAAAAATGAATGCATTCCTTCCGGCGCATCCCAGTCCAAAAATATGAGTGATATCTCCTCCTCTTCAGGGAAGCGGCGGAAGCTGCCCGACGTGATCGTTCTCTCCGGATGGAACTGGCAGACGTTCAATGTGCCGGAAAGGATGGCGCTTGCTTTTGCTAAACTTGGAGCCAAGGTTCTCTACTGTGAGAATCCTGTGTCTCGCCTCCGACACCGCGGACGGCCCCTGGGCGAGATCGAAGCGGGCATATACGGTTGGGGTCCTGAATTCGTGGGCCACAGGATAAATCGAATTCCTTTTGGATCACGACTTCAGGCAAAATTTTTGGCGGGCCGCATCGCAAAGCAGGCTAGCATTCTAAACCTCCAAGATCCGATTGTTGTTTGCCCGCATGGCGAATGGTTTGGCCCGTTATGCGCCGAGCTGAAAAAGAAGAATTCTCCCCTCATACACGTGTGCATGGACTATCCTGAGCCCGGCCAGGAAAAGCTCATCGAACTATCGGATTTGACTCTCGTGATTCCCAAGAGCGTTTTTTACCAATTGAATGCCAAGTACGGCGAAAAAATCGTTTCCATTCCGCAGGTCACGCAGATGTCCGAATCTGAAGTTATCGCCAGCACCGCCTGCAATAATTCGAATGTGGACGAATTCCCCGAGATCCCAAGACCTCGGCTCGGCTACCTTGGCCCGGTTACCAATCGCTTGAACACGCAACTTCTCGCCCAGGTTTTGTCATTGCGGCCGGATTGGCACTTTCTTCATTTCGGCGCGGAGAAATGTCTGCCCATCGCAAACGTACACGCCATTCCCTGGCGAGAAGCAAAGAATCTGGGCGAAGTCATTGCAAATCTGGATCTAGGCTTCATGGCTTACGATTGCTACGATAACAAGAATTTTCACTGCATGCCGCTGAAGCTCTTTGACTATTTTTCAAAGGGCATCCCTGTTGTCTCGACGCCCATTGTGAATTTATGGGAATTCGCGGAAACGGTGTACTTTGGCTACGACGCGGACGGACTTTGCCGAGCCGTTCAATCGGCACTCGACGAACCGAAGGACAGCCCCAAAAGGTGCAATAGGCTTCGGATTGCGCGGGATCATTCCATCGACGCGCTAGCGGCTGTTCTCTCTGAACAAAGCGACGCGATGAGGATTTTGGGCGGAGTCAAAGAATGTGGTGCGGAGGCAGGGAGTGGCGGATGGGAACAGTAAAGCGGTCAGCTATTTTCGTGCTGCGGTGGCGATTAAGCGGCCGTCCATTTGTTCGTCGTCGATCAAATTGGCGGATGGCGACACGTACTCCGGCAGGATTTCGCGAAGCCTCGATCGCACGGGCTCAGGGCCGTCAACGGTCAAAGACGCGCGCAGTTCTTCCAGGCTCCGGGCCAGCAATGGCCAGTCCCTGCGGCCGCCCCGAACGCGCTTGATCTTTTGCCGGTCCGTGGAAGTGATCTGCTCAGCTTCCGAAAACAGTTCTTCATACAGCTTTTCACCCGGCCGCAACCCTGTAAACTGGATGCCTACTTGTTTTTCTGCCTTTCCTGACAACTGGATCAAAGTCCGGGCCACCTGAAGAATCGAAATCGGCTTTCCCATTTCGAGCACCAGTATGTCTCCGTGGTCGCCAATCGTGGACGCCTCCAGCACCAGCGCGACCGCTTCACGAGC